>SPJK01034783.1_pt1 | contig 13799 bp, 15 predicted proteins | sample 3741771 | NCBI WGS metagenome assembly SPJK01 (sample SAMN10925997, study PRJNA522277) | cold seep metagenome | isolation source: Elba SIP-enriched marine methane seep metagenome, extraction at timepoint T2 | place: Italy: coast of Elba, Mediterranean Sea | reverse complement strand
CACTGAGACAATAACATAATTGCCAACTATGGTTGATTGGGTGTGCTTTAGATTGTATTCGAATTTTTTATTCAACCATTAAATGAAAAACATATTATATATACAAATCGAATAGAAATCGGAAACGAAGTGATGCCACCGATCATCCAATTGTTTGAGCTGTTGGCGCTTGCACGAGGCTTAGCAACAGAAGCGAACGGCTGCAGCGAAGAACTGTGCGCGCTTTTGGAAAAGTGCGTAACGAAAGCGCAGCTGGACATCGACCAATTTCAAACGCTCAAAGAACAGACTCGCAGCCGGTGATCAGGGCCCCTTCACAGCCTGGCTGCATATCGCGCACTTTGGGAGCTTGCGAACAAGCCGTTTTTCTGGGCAAAGACCCCGCATCATCCTGACGATGCGGAGCGCGGACCATTTTACTCGACTGGATCATTAGCCTGAGCCTTGCTGCCGGCCTGATTGGGCTCGGCGTGTATGCGCAATCCAAGATGGGCACCGTGCGCAAGAAGGACCAGCGCCCGCATCAGGTGCCATGGGGTCTGGTGATGATTGGATGCGTGTTCGGAATCTTCATGGTCGTCGTGCATCTGATGAACCTGGTCGGCGTCGATACCGGGCCCGAAAACAGCATGTTCGGACGTTTCTGACTACAAAACTGTCCCTTGACTCTCTTTTGCTTGTTCGCTTTATGTTCTCATAACACAAAGGAGGACAGATTATGCCTACGCAGCAGGAATTGATGCAGCTCGGACAGACGCTGGTCGAGCATTGCTCGAACCGGAACGAGAAGGAATTGCAGGACACTTATTATGCCGAGGATGCCGTTTCGGTCGAAGCCGTTGCGATGCCGTCCGGCAGCGCCGAAGCGGCCGGTCTCGAAGCGATCAAGGCGAAGAATGCGTGGTGGTACAGCGCCCATGAGCTGCATTCCAGCAAGGTTGAGGGACCATTCGTGCACGGCTCTGATCGGTTCAGCGTCATCTTCGACATAGACGTGACCCAGAAAGAAAGCGGCGAGCGCATGCAGATGCGCGAGATTGCCACCTACCATGTCAATGAGGCTGGCAAGATTTCCCGCGAGGAATTCGCATACGCGGTCTAAAGCCGCGATCTAACCCGGCGTCAGACATGGCCATTGCCGGGCCTGCTCGTTAAGGTGCTGCATCTGCGAACAAAAGCAGGTGCAATCGCACCAATACGGGAGAATGATGATGGCCTTTGATGCCCCTGAAGATCTCGACGAGTTCCGCACAAGCGTGCGCGACTGGCTCGAGGAAAACTGCCCGCCCAGCATGCGCACCCCGATGAAGGATGATGAAATCGTCTGGGGCGGCAAGCGCGAGGGTTTCAAGAACCCGGAGTCGAAGCTCTGGCTTGAGCGTATGGGCGAACAAGGCTGGACGGCGCCGGAATGGCCGGCTGAATATGGCGGCGGCGGCCTCAACAAGGCGCAGGCCCGTGTTCTACAACAAGAGTTGCGCCGCATCCGCGCCCGCCCGGCTTTGTTCTCATTCGGTCTGTGGATGTTCGGACCCGCCTTGCTGGAATTTGGCAATGATGAGCAGAAAAAGCGCTTCATCCCCGACATCGTCAAAGGCAAGACACGCTGGTGCCAAGGCTATTCTGAGCCAGGCGCAGGATCGGACCTCGCGGATCTGCAAACCAAGTGCGAGGACAAAGGCGATCACTGGCTGATCAATGGCCAGAAGGTCTGGACCTCCTATGCCGATCAGGCCGACTGGATTTTCTGCCTCGTGCGCACGGACAAGAGCGTCAAACATGAGGGCATCAGTTTCCTTGTCTTCGACATGGAAACCGAAGGCGTCGAAGCGCGCCCGATCAAGCTGATCTCCGGCTCCTCGCCATTCTGCGAAACCTTCTTCACCGACGTGAGAGTGCCGAAAGACCAATTGGTCGGAAAACTCAATGCTGGCTGGACAATCGCCAAACGCCTGCTGCAGTTTGAGCGCTCCTCGATCTCTGCGGGTGGCTTTGGTGGCACTGGCGGCTCAGGCATCTTGCCGCCGCAAGAGTATGCCAAACAGCACGTTGGCGTCGACGAAACCGGCCGCGTCTCCGATGGCGACCTGCGCGCCCGCATCACCGATCACCTTATGTATGCGCAAGCCTTCAAGATGACCGTCCAACGCTCGACCGAAGAAGCGAAGGCCGGACAGGAAGTCGGGCACACAGCCTCGATCATGAAATATGCTGCGGCCAAGATGAACCAGGACAAGTGCGAATTGCTGGTCGAAGCCCTCGGTACGGATGGCCTCGGTTGGGATGGTGATGGCTTTGCCGAAGACGCCAAGAAAGCCACGCGTGGCTGGCTGCGCTCAAAAGGAAACTCGATCGAAGGCGGCACCAGTGAAATCAACCTCAACGTGGTCGCCAAACGCGTCCTCGGTCTGCGGGAGCACCAATAATGAGCTTCGTTCTTTCTGAAGACCAACAAATGTTGCGCGATACGGCGATGGCGTTCGCGCGCGATGAAATGCCAGTGACGCATTTGCGTGAGCTGCGTGATGGCGGTGCCAATGGTGTCGATGCCGAGATGCGCGGCAAACTTGCCGAGCTTGGCTTTTTCGGCGTGCTTGTGCCGGAAGAGCATGATGGCGTCGGCCTCGGCATGGTCGCCATGGGCCAGATCATGGAAGCCCAGGGCCGCACAATCGCGGCCACCCCGTTGCTGCAGACGGCAGTGATGGGTGCGAGTGTGCTGATCCTTGGCGGCTCGGAAGCGCAAAAGGCCGAATGGCTGCCCAAGATTGCCAGCGGCGAAGTCTCGGTCGCTGTGGCGGTCGACGAAGGCACCCACCACGCCCCGCTGAACATTGCGACCGAAGCCGAACGCAATGGCCAGGGCTATACGCTCAACGGCGCCAAGCGCTTTGTCACCGACGGCCACCATGCCGATGTGTTCATCATCGCCGCGCGAACCTTTGGCGAAGCCGGCCAGGCGCATGGCATCAGCCTGTTCCTCGTTCCGAACGATGCCGATGGCCTGAGCGTTCAGGCCCTCGCCACCGTCGACTCGCATGGCGCGGCACATCTCTCACTCGAAGATGTTGCCGTTGGCGAAGACCAGGTGGTCGGCGCCGTCGACGCCGGTTGGGAAGTGCTCGAGCCAGCGCTCGATCGCGGTCGCATCGCGCTCGCCGCAGAAGCCCTGGGCAGCGCGCAGGCGGCGTTCGACATGACGCTGGAATATCTGCAAACGCGCAAGCAGTTCGGGCAGCTGATCGGCTCGTTCCAGAGCCTGCAGCACCGCGCCGCGAAAATGTTCACCGAACTCGAACTGACCCGGTCCTGTATCGCGGCGGCCCTGTCCGGCGTGGATGAGGGCCGCAATGATGTTGCTGAATTGGCGAGCCTCGCCAAGGCGCGCGCCTCGGATCTCATCCATCTCGTGTCGAATGAGACGGTGCAGTTCCATGGCGGTATCGGCATGACCGATGCGCATGATAGCGGCCTCTATATGAAGCGCGCGCGTGTGCAGGAAGCCCTGCTCGGCGGCGCCTCCTATCACCGCGATCGCTATGCCAAGCTGAACGGGTTCTGATCCTTAGCGATTGACCCGGAAAGAGTGACCCGACTAGGCTCTCCTGAACACTGTTTCAGGGGGGCCTTTTTGGTTCGGTTCATTCCATTTCTGATCGTTGCGATCCTGCTCGGCCTCAGCCTCTGGGGCGCACTCTATTTTGTCTGGCTGTGGATTCCCGTCGCGCTCTTCGGCGGCCTGACCTTGATGGGCCTCGGCGACCTGATCCAGACCCGCCATACTTTGTGGCGCAATTTCCCTTTGCTTGGCCGAATGCGCGGCGTGGCCGAAACCATCCGCCCTTTCTTCAGATCCTACGCGGTTGAAAGCCAGACGGAAGGTCGCCCGTTCAATCATGAAGAACGCGCTATGGTCTATGCCCGCGCGCAGAATGTGTCCTCGGTCGAACCGTTTGGCAGTCATCTGGATATCGAACACCCACCGCATGAATGGGTCTCGCATTCCATCGCGGCGGTGCATCCGGAAGAGACCGACCCGCGTATCCTGATCGGTTCGCCCGGCACCAAACAGCCCTACTCCGCCAGCATTCTGAATATTTCGGCGATGAGCTTTGGCTCACTCGGCGCACACGCGATCGAGGCGCTCAATCGCGGCGCGGCCAAAGGAGGTTTCTTTCATGATAGCGGCGAAGGCGGCGTCTCGCGCTATCACAAGGCGGGCGGCGGAGACCTGGTCTGGGAGCTTGGCTCAGGCTATTTCGGGTGTCGCGCGCGGGATGGCAGCTTCGATGCCGACCAGTTTGAAGAAACGGCTCGGCTAGACCAGGTCAAGATGATCGAGGTGAAGCTGAGCCAGGGCGCAAAGCCTGGCCATGGCGGCGTCCTTCCTGGGGCCAAGGTGACACCGGAAATCGCTGAAGCACGCGGCATCCCAATCGGCGAAACCTGTTTCTCACCCCCGCATCACACCGCCTTTGACAGCCCCAAGGGCCTGCTCGATTTCCTTGACCAATTACGCGAACGCTCCGGCGGCAAGCCAGTCGGGTTCAAGCTTTGCATCGGCAATCGCTGGGAGTTTCTGGCCATCTGCAAAGCCATGGTCGAAACCGGACAGCGTCCTGATTTCATCGTTATTGATGGCGCAGAAGGTGGCACCGGCGCCGCACCGGCAGAGTTCCTCGATCATGTCGGCACGCCGCTGCGCCAGGGACTGGTCTTTGCTCGCAATGCATTGGTGGGTTGCGGCCTGAAGGACGACATCAAACTCGGCGCCAGCGGCAAGCAGGTCTCGGCCTACAATATGGCCGCCTCACTGGCGCTCGGGGCTGACTGGATCAACACCGCCCGCGGCTTCATGTTTGCGCTCGGCTGTGTGCAGTCCCTGCACTGCCACAACAATACCTGCCCGACCGGGATTGCGACTTCAGACCCTGGACGGCAACGCGGACTGGTCGTCTCGGACAAGGCCGATCGTGTGTTTCACTTCCACAAGAACACCGTCGCCGCCTTGATGGAGGTGGTCGGCGCGGCCGGGTGCCAGCACCCGGATGAGCTCGCCCCGCATCACATCATGCACCGCACCGCTGCGGATGAGTCAGTGCCTGCGGATCATCTTTACAAACTGCTGATGCCGAACGCGCTTCTCGAAAACGGCGTCGCCACGCACCTGGCGCAGGAATGGGCAATGGCGCAGAGCGGCAGTTTTGATCCTGCCTGAAGCTAGGCTTCGTGCGGGCTGATTGTCCCCGCGTCTTCGCGTCGGCGGATCATGTAGGACACGATCACTGCGCCAACCATCTTGCCAATAATGAACACGACCCAATTGGCGAAATTGAACGTGTCGCCGACAGCCTCACCGAGATTGTAGTGGCGCGCGAGGCCTGCGCCATAAAGGAAGACGGTGGTGTCGATCGGCGCGGCAACGGCGCTCGAAATCACGATCCGGGTCGACAGCCGATACTTGGTGAAGGTGAAGAGCAGCCAGTCAAAGAACTCCGAGATCGCGAAAGCCAATCCCGATGCCAGGGCGATGACCGGCCAGGCATAATAGAAAGACCAGCCGATCGCGAACGCCATACAGACGAGCACCTTCTGGTGCATTTCGCGTTGAACGAAGTCTCGCACCACAAAAACAAGCCCGGTGATTAGGGTCATCGGGTGTAACAACAGGCTGCCCGGCGTGCGCTCTTCCCCCGGCCACATCAGGTTGAATCCGTTTACAAATTCCAGATTGGGCACAACCGCGAACGACCAGTTCAGGAACGGGATCATGGCGACATAGACAAATGCCCAGGCCCGCCCGCCGAGGGACCAGATCAGGTAGAACAGCGCCACCATGCCGAGGCAGACAATTAGAAGATCATCAGGATTGCCATTGGTCAGCGCGCCAACGAACCCGTTATAAATATCGAGAAACACCTACCAGCCTCACATCCGTTCTTGTCATGGCCCCTCGAACGCGCCTAATCGCAACAGATCGATGGGGTCAACACATACGGAGCGCGCCCAGCATGTCCAGCGTCAAACTCTGTTTGATTGTCGCGCGCGCCGAGAATGGTGCGATCGGCAAGGATGGCGACTTGCCCTGGCGCCTGTCCGACGACCTCGTTCATTTCAAGACGACGACAAAAGGCTGTCCGGTCATCATGGGCCGCAAGACCTGGGAAAGCCTGCCTGTCCAGCCCCTGCCCGGCCGGGACAATATCGTGCTCAGCCGGGATGGGCAGTATGCGGCGCCAGGCGCGCGTGTTTACACGTCCATGCCTGCCTCCATCGCGGCGGGCCGCGCGCTGTCCATCGCTGCCGGAAAGCCGGAACTGTTCGTTGTTGGCGGCGAGGCGATTTATGCCGCCGCCCTGCCCTTTGCCGATCGTCTCTACATTACTGATGTCAACACGAGCATTGATGGCGACGCCTTCTTTCCTGAGTTCGACGCTGCCGCCTTCACAGAGACCGAGAGCCGCCACGTCGAAGCGAACGAGAAGAACCAGTTCAGCTTCACGATCCGGACCCTGGATCGCCTCGCGTAAATCTTGCCGGGCGCGCTAAGCCGCGTCACAGTCTCTTCAAGCATGAGGAGGCACACGCATGGATTTCGAACTGGTTGCAGAGGGACTTGGCTTTCCGGAAGGCCCCGTCTGGATGGAAGATGGATCCATCATCCTGGTCGAGATTTCCAAAGGCTGCATCACCCGCATCTGGGGAGACGGCAAGACCGAGGTGATCGCAACGCCGGGCGGCGGCCCGAATGGCGCGGCGATCGGGCCGGATGGCGCCCTGTGGATCTGCAATAATGGCGGCTTCAAATATCACGAGCGCGATGGCCTGCTGATCCCTGGTCATTGCCCGGATGATTATTCCGGCGGACGGATTGAGCGCGTCGATCTCTCAACCGGCAAGGTCGAGCGGGTTCTCGACATGGTGGAAGGCTTCCCGCTCAAAGGTCCGAACGATCTGGTCTTTGACCGCCAGGGAAATCTCTATTTCACCGACCATGGCAAGACTTATCCGCGCCACCGCGATTTTGGCGGCCTGTTCTTCCTCGCCAAGGGAGCGAGCGAGGCAGTAGAGCTTGATCACCACCACACATCGCCAAACGGGGTCGGGCTCTCTCCGGATGAGAAAACAGTATACATGGCGGATACAATGACGGCGCGGCTCTGGGCCTTTGACCTGTCAGCGCCTGGCGAGATCGCACCATCGATCCCTTTCAATAAAGGCCGTGTCGTCGCGACCATGCCGCACTTGCAATATTTCGACAGTCTCGCTGTCGCCGCATCCGGGAATATCTGCGTGGCGACGATCCTGAACGGCGGCATCACCACGATCACGCCAGATGGCGCGCACAGTCATATTCCGTTCCCGGACCCGTTCGTGACAAATATCTGTTTCGGAGAAGAGGGTCTGAACGAGGCCTGGGTGACCCTTTCAGGCACAGGCAAACTGGCCAGGTGCACCTGGCCAGAGCCTGGACTGAAACTCAACTATTACGCGTAAGCGCGCCCGCTATTTCAGCACGGCGCTGAAACTGACGGTCCCGGTCGCCGCTGGGGCGATGGGCTCGGAGAACGCCCATTTGATATGGGTGATCTCATCCGATGTCGCGACCCGTTCCTGATCGCCATTGGCGGACTTGACCGCGCCGCGCGCGGCAAATGTCTGGCCACCATCTGCAGAGAAGGAAAGCGCGCCCGCACCGCCCGTGGCCGAGGTCTCGATATAGGTCACCTCACCCGGAACCGGCATGACCAGGCTGACGGCTTCGGCCGCCGCGTCACCGCTATTCGCATAAGCCAAACTGTAGCGCACTTCGTCGCCCGGAGAGACTTCTTCCGCGAGCGCGTAGGTGCGGATCTCGTTGCCATTTGCATCGACAGACACGGTCGCGCGCTCGACCACTTGCTGCGCGGTGAGGCCATTTGCAAAGGCTGATAGTGAACTCGTGCCGACAACAGCCAGCGCCAACAGTGTTGCTCGCAACATTGCTCATTCTCCAATATATCCCGCAGCTAGAATGCCATCGGTTCGATTAAACACTGTTTAACGCCGCCTCTGTTGATCGCAGGCAGATGTGTTAAGCCAGTATGCAAACGTCGAAGGGGACTGGTCGAAGGGGTCAGATCGCAGAGGATCAATGCCGCGCTGGGCTGTCTGGGGACTTGTCTTTCTATTTACCGGCTGTGGCCGCGCTTCGCCCCTGCCGGATATGCAACCCGGCGAAACCGGCCGGGTCGTCAATGTCATAGACGGCGATGCCCTGGTCCTCGACACGGGCCAGAGCGTGCGGCTGGTCTCGATCGAAGCGCCGGCGCTGTATCCGCGAGAGCGCGATGCAGACCCTTATGCGGCAGAGAGCGCGCGGATCCTGGAGGACCTCGCCCGCGGTCGCCGCGTGAAACTCTACTATCCCGGCATCACGCGAGACCGATACGATCGCGCACTGGCCCATGTGGTGACCATCGACGGCGCGGGTCCGGAGGTCTGGCTCAATGCGGCGATGCTGGAACGCGGCGGTGCGTGGGTGCGGCTTTATCCGGACACGGCGGCACGCGGCGACGAATTGCTGACGCTTGAAACACAAGCACGGCAGGCGGAGGCGGGCTTGTGGCCAACTCCAACCTATCGTGCGACTGACGCTGCAGACGTGCCGATCGAAACGCGCGGATTCAGGCTCGTTCGCGCGCAACTGGGCATCGCGCTACCAATCCCTCCGGAGACGCCCTATCCCCCGGCATGCCGCCGCAGCCTGGAAGGCGCTGACCTGACACTCGGTATTCGCAACGACGCGCGGACCGCCTGCGGCCTGGCCGTCGGGACGAAAGTCCTGGTGCGCGGATACATTGCCGATCTGGAACTGGACCTGACCTATCCCAGACATCTGGAAATGATCGAAGCTGATTAGCTCGCGATATATTGCGCGCCGTTCACGGTCATCGTTGCACCGGTGATGAAGGCCGCCTCCTCGCTTGCGAGATAAGTGCACATGGAGGCGATTTCCTCCGCCTTGCCGAGCCGGCCGACCGGCACTGTCGCGATGATGCTCTCAAGAACTTTTTCCGGCACGGCGCGCACCATCTCGGTATCGATATAGCCGGGACACACGACGTTCACTGTGATGCCTTTCTTCGCCCCTTCCTGGGCCAGCGCCTTGGTGAAGCCGATCAGGCCCGCCTTGGCCGCAGAGTAATTGACCTGGCCGAACTGTCCCTTCTGGCCGTTGATCGAAGAGATATTTATGACCCGGCCAAATCCGCGTTCGCGCATGCCTTCCCAGACCTGACGGGTGACGTTGAAGGCGGAGTCCAGATCGACCGCGATGACTTTTCGCCACTGCTCAGCGCTCATCTTGTGAAATGGGCCGTCCCAGGTGATGCCGGCATTGTTGACGACCACATCGATCGGTCCGAGATCATTTTCAATTTGCGCCAGTCCGGCGCCGACCGCGTCAAAGTCGGAGACATCGAACTTGTAGCATTTGACCCCGGTCTCTTGCTCGCAGGCCTTGGCCGCTTCGTCATTGCCGCCATAATTTGCCGCAACCTTGTATCCAGCCGCCTTGAGTCCCTTGCTGATCGCCAGCCCGATGCCGCGCGTGCCCCCCGTTACCAGCGCTGTTCTGGACATGATCTTCCCTCCGTATATGCTGCGCAGCATAAAATTTGCTGCGACCGCTCAATCAGATGTAAGCACGTATCTGGCAGAAAGCGCAATCGGACTTTCGCCCGGAGGTTGGCTTGCTCCCCTCAGAACTGATCGGCGGCAAAGAAATTGGCGCATGCCTTAAGAAAGGGCAGGACATGGCAAAATCGAATGGTGCAAGCGACACCGTGATCATCAAGAAGTACGCCAATCGGCGTCTCTATGACACGTCCACCTCATCCTATGTCACGCTCGACCACCTGTCAGAACTGGTGCGCCGGGAAATCGATTTCGAAGTCGTCGACGCCAAGTCAGGCGAAGACCTGACGCGGCAAGTGCTGACGCAGATTATCTTCGAAAAAGAGAATAAGGGCGAAGGCGCCCTACCGGTGAACTTCCTGCGCAAGCTGATCGGTTTCTATGGCGGCGGCTCGCAGACCTTGCTGCCGGCCTGGCTCGAAATGAGCATGAACAGCTTTGCCGAAAGCCAGGAACGCTGGAGCAAGGCGATGGGCGGCAACAATCCGTTCGCGCTGGTCGAAAAGCAAACCCGCGCCAACATGGAAATGTTCGAAAACGCTGTGCGCATGTTCACGCCTGGTCTCACTTCCCGCAAATCCAAGCGCGGCCAGAAAGGGCGGTCTGATTCCGCCAGTGACGAGGCCGTGGAACTGCTACGCGCGCAAATGGAAGCGATGCAGGAACAGCTGAATGCGCTGTCGCGCAAGCACTGAATTCTGACTTAGTTCAAAGGCAGGACGGCGACGACTTCGCCAACATACTGTTCGTGGAGCAAGACGGCACACGTCTGATCGCAGGCCACCGGGAAGGCCTCATCCTTGCCCATCCACAAACCCAGAGACTCCGTACGTGTCACCGGATTGACCATACCGGTCTGATTGGCATCGCCGCTCAGATACTCGACCACGGTCAGTTCCAACGCTTCTGAGGCCTCGCCCAGCACGCGGATTTCCTGGCCATCCCAGAACAGGCTCGGCGCAGCGTCATCACGTACATCCAGCCGGGCGCTGATATTTCGGCGAATGTCCTTCTTCCGGGTTCCCGGGCATTCCTTAGCGCCGTCATAAAAGGATTGCGGCGTGTATGGCGCGCGCAGGCTGAGCCGATCCGTATAGGACATCTGACGGTCTTTCGCCGCTGGCAGCGCCATCGGATCGGGATCGCCAAGATAATCCCAGTAATTGACCGTCCAGGTCAGGACAAAAATATCGTCCCGTTCGGCGCTCATCTGCTTCATGGTGCGGTGCGCTTTCGGACAGGCCGGGCAGTTCTGATTGGCAAACAGCTCGACCAGAACCGGGCGATCGGCCTCGGCGGCAGCAGATCCCAGCAAGGAAATCGCTAATAAAACAGGGGCGAAGAAACGCATCATGACAGTCTCATAACCGTTTCTTCGCCCCCGGATCAATTCACTAGGCTGTGAAGGCTGCGTTAGGCCGCCTCATTCGCCAGGTTGCGCAGGACGTAATGCAGGATGCCGCCATTGCGATAATAGTCGAGCTCATTGTCGGTATCGATGCGCACCGTCGTGTTGGCCGTGACTTTTGACCCGTCCGCCTTGGTGATCTGAACTTCAACACGCTGACGCGGCTGAATGTCATTGATGCCTTCGATGGAGACTTGCTCGTCGCCCTTGAGGCCGAGCGATTCCCAGGTCACGCCTTCATCAAATTCGAGCGGCAGGACGCCCATGCCGATCAGGTTGGAGCGGTGAATACGCTCGAACGATCCAGCAACAACGGCTTTGACGCCGAGCAGGACGGTGCCTTTGGCGGCCCAGTCACGCGACGATCCGTTGCCGTAGAGATTTCCGGCAAAGACCACGAGCGGCACATTGTCGTCCATGTAGCGCATCGCGGCATCATAGATCGCCATACGGTCACCGCTTGGATGGTGGACGGTCACGCCGCCCTCAACACCCGGCACCATCTGGTTCTTGATGCGGATATTGGCGAAGGTGCCGCGCATCATCACTTCATGATTGCCACGACGCGAGCCGTAGGAGTTGAAGTCGAGGACGCCGACCTGGTTGCCTTGCAGATACTCGCCTGCCGGGCTGGACGCCTTGATCGAACCTGCGGGCGAAATGTGATCCGTGGTGATGGAATCACCAAACAGAGCCAGGACGCGGGCATTATGGACATCGCCCGGCGCGTCCACATCCTTGGTCATGCCGTCAAAGTAAGGCGGGTTCTGAACATAGGTCGAACCCATCGGCCAGCCATAGGTTTGACCGCCGGAGACTTCGATATCCTGCCACATCGCGTCGCCCTTGAAGACGTCGGAATAGCGTTCGGCAAACATTTTCGGCGTTACGCACTCGGCCATGATCTCGGCAATCTCGTGCGAGCTTGGCCAGATGTCTTTCAGATAGACATCATTGCCATCCTTGTCCTGACCAAGCGGCTCTGTGGTGATGTTGATCTTCAACGAGCCCGCAATCGCGTAGGCCACGACCAGTGGCGGGGAGGCGAGATAGTTGGCCTTGATATCAGGACCAATACGGCCTTCGAAGTTGCGGTTGCCCGACAGGACCGAGCAGGACACCAGGTTGCCGTCGGCAATGGCTTTGGAAATCTCAGGCTGCAGCGGACCGGAATTACCGATACAGGTCGTACATCCGTAGCCGACCAGATTGAACCCGAGCGCATTGAGGTCATCGGTCAGGTTGGCCTTGTCGAGATAGTCGGTGACAACTTGCGATCCCGGCGCGAGCGAGGTTTTCACCCATGGCTTGCGATTAAGGCCGAGCGCAGCCGCCTTGCGAGCGACGAGACCAGCCGCGATCAGCACGCTTGGGTTTGATGTATTGGTGCAGGACGTAATCGCCGCGATGAAGACATCGCCATGCGTGACGGAGAAATCCTCGCCTTCGACCTCAACGCTGGTTGCATCGTCTGCAGCGGTACCGAATTCCTTGACCATGGCCTCGGCGAACCGGGTGTCGGCCTCTGATAGCAGGACCTGATCCTGCGGACGCTTTGGACCGGAAATGCTTGGCACCACGGTCGACAGGTCAAGTTCGATCGTGTCGGTAAAGACAGGGTCAGCCATGTCCGGGCGCCAGTAGCCCTGGGCCTTGGCATAGGCTTCGACCAGGGCGATGCGGTCATCGTCGCGGCCGGTATTGGTGAGGTATTTGATCGTGTCCTGGTCGACCGGGAAGAAGGCACAGGTGGAGCCAAATTCCGGGGACATATTGGACAGGGTCGCTTGATCTTCGAGGGTCAGGTTTGACAGGCCCGGGCCGAAGAATTCGGTAAACTTCGCAACCACGCCATAGTCGCGCATCATCTTGGTGACGGTCAGCACCAGATCGGTCGCGGTCGCGCCTTCCGGCAGTTTTCCAGTGAGTTTGAAGCCAATGACTTCCGGGATCAGCATGGAAACCGGCTGGCCGAGCATCGCCGCTTCGGCTTCGATACCGCCAACGCCCCAACCGAGAACCGACAGGCCATTGATCATAGTCGTGTGAGAATCCGTACCGACGCAGGTGTCCGGATAAGCAACGGTCTCGCCGTCCACGTCGCGGGTCCAGACGGTCTGGCCGAGATATTCGAGATTGACCTGGTGGCAAATGCCGGTGCCAGGAGGGACAACGCGGAAATTCTCAAACGCGGTCGAACCCCAGCGCAGGAACTCATAGCGTTCCTGATTGCGCTTGTATTCAATGTCGACATTCTTCTTGAATGAGTCCGGTCCGGCAAAATTGTCGACCATGACCGAGTGATCGATCACCAGGTCCACAGGCACTTGCGGGTTGATCGCATCCGCGCTGGCACCAAGGTTCTGGGCTGCATCCCGCATCGCTGCGAGATCGACCACAGCCGGAACACCGGTAAAGTCCTGCATCAGCACGCGTGCCGGGCGATACGCGATCTCGTGCGTGACCTTGCCGCCATTGTCGATCCAGGTCTTGAACGCGGTGATATCGTCCTTGGTGACCGTCGTGCCATCCTCGTTTCGGAGCATGTTTTCGAGCAGAACCTTCAAGGAGGCCGGGAGTTTGGAGACATCCCCGAGGCCATTTTCAGCTGCGGCATTGAGGGAGTAGTAAGTGTAATCCTTACCGTTTACGGTAAGCGTCTGGCGGGCCTTGAAACTGTCGAGGGAAGGCATGGGCGATCGGACCTCTCTTT
>SPJK01106843.1_pt1 | contig 13802 bp, 9 predicted proteins | sample 3741771 | NCBI WGS metagenome assembly SPJK01 (sample SAMN10925997, study PRJNA522277) | cold seep metagenome | isolation source: Elba SIP-enriched marine methane seep metagenome, extraction at timepoint T2 | place: Italy: coast of Elba, Mediterranean Sea | reverse complement strand
TTGCGAAAGTCTATGCGTGTAATAAGGTAATGACCTGTTTTCCTGATGCTGAGGCATGTTGATGACTACTCTCGAAAGCTTTTTTATGACTGAATCGTTGAATGACCTTCCAGAAGATGTTGACCTCAAAGCCATCAAGGAAGCCGTCAGAACAATTTTGATCGCCGTTGGTGAAGATCCTGACCGAGAAGGGCTCTTAGAGACGCCACGTCGAGTCGCAAAGATGTATCTGGAAATGTTTGCTGGGCTACATACGGACCCAGGGCGTCATCTTGAGGTTGTCTTCCCCGAAAACTACGAAGAGTTGGTGCTGATTCGGGATATTCCATTTACAAGCATGTGCGAACACCATTTGCTTCCCTTTAGCGGTGTGGCCCACGTAGGTTACTTACCAAATGGTCAGGTTACTGGGCTAAGCAAGATCGCAAGAGTCGTTGAAGAGATTGCAAGGCGTCCACAGGTCCAGGAAAGAATGACGCAACAGATTGCTGATCTGATTGAGGACCGTCTTGAGTCTTCCGGCGTTGCTGTCGTTATCGAAGCAGAACATTCCTGTATGTCGATTCGGGGAATCAAGAAGCCAGGTAGCAAGACGGTCACAAGCGCACTTCGTGGCGTTTTCCGCAGTAATCAATCAAGTCGGTCAGAAGTTATGTCGCTGATTACAGGATAGAACGATTGGTTTCTAAAGGTGCCTAGCGATGTTAGAATGAATAATATTAATCCTCATTCATCGCGACTCTATTTCTGCCTGATTAGGACCACTGTTTTGATTATCCAAAAAGAATATAAATTCTACGCAGCCCATCGTAATGAAGAACTGGAAGATAAGTGTTGCAATCTTCATGGCCATCGGTATGGGCTGCGCTGCCATTTTGAAGTTGAACGCCATGGGGCTCTGACTACTCTCTTTGGAGATTTTGATGCAAAGATTGAACCCCATTTGAAACAGAATTATGATCACGGCATGCTAATAAATGTCAACGATCCTTTGTACGCAACACTCAAAGAACATTGCAAAACTCACGGCGAAAATTTCCGATTCAAGGAGTTCAATGCGCCCACAACGGTGGAGAATCTAGCATTCACACTTTTCAGCGAGATCACGGAAATGGGGTTTCGACTCGCTCAATTGGAAGTGAGAGAAACAGACTCCTCGGTAATTACCTACACGCGTGAAGATTGGATTCAAGACAATCGTGACCAGTCTCGGCTCTCTAGTCAGGCTTCTAATGATTCATAAACTCAGTGCACCACGACCCCTAAGCCTGCTCGCGATCTTGTGAAGCAGGCTTTTTTTGTAGGAGGTTGTCTCTATGTGCGTTACTCGGAAAGCTGATTGGCTGTTGTTGAGCTCAATCTGTTCCATTTCGTTTTGATTCTGCTATCCTACAGTTCCTAGACTTCCTAACTCATATTCAAGGTTCTTTGATCAAACGGAAACTTTTTATGCTCCTTCGCACGACTTTTTATTTTCTTGCCCTGATCATTTCTACATGCAACCTAGCAATTGCGACTAATTATTCGGATCTGTTGGCCAGAATTCCGGACTCAGCAAATGTCCTTGTCATGATTGATGTCCAAAGTACTTTGGAGTCGCCAATTGCTCAGAAACAAGGATGGGGAAAGCAGCTTGAACTAGCTTACGTAAATCGTCCCGTGTTTTTACCCCCTGAGGCATCACGGCTCGTCATGGCAGCATCACTTGATGCCACCAATGATTTTCGCCGTAACTGGGAGCTGGCGGTGATTGACCTCAACGAGCCATTCCCAATGAGTGCTGTCGCACGAAGTGAAGGGGGATACGTTGACACCGTCCAGGGTACTCAAGTCGTCTGGACGCCAAGTGATGCCTATTTCGTATCAGTCAATAGCGATACGCTTGCGGCAGTCTTTCCAGCAAACCGTCAATACGTTTCGCGCTGGATTAAGTCCACGATGCAGAAAAGCGAAGTAACGCTTACAAGTTATTTAAAACAAGCCACCGCTAAAGCAACTGATAAGATCCAAGTCACTCTAGCAATGGATCTTAGTGACCTTGCCGAGCCGCACATGATTAATCAGAAGATTCAAGAAGCAGACTTTCTTAAAAAATCGAATGTTCAGTCTTCCCAATTGATACAGGCTATTTCCAGCTTAGAGGGTGCCATGCTCCGGTTGGCTATCGGAGATGAAGTCCGCGCTGAGCTCCAGGTGAATTTTGGCAACGAGGTGACGCTCCTCAAAGAGATAGCCAAACCACTGGTAGTCGATGCCCTGAATGATCTTGGTTTTAAGATTCCGGAAATCGAAGATTGGAAGGTTCGTGTTGACGAAAAGAGTTTTCACTTTGCTGGAAATCTTTCTGACAACGGTGTTCGCAGAATCTTTAGTATTGTTGAGCTCCCCTCTTCGAAGTTTAGTGAGATTAAGGATCGTGCAAGTGCTGAAACAGCTCCAAAAGGTGGTTCGAACGAAAGTCTTATGCGTGAGAATTCGATGGTCTATTTTCAATCGGTAGATTCACTCCTTCGTGATCTAAAAAGCGATTTGCGTGATACAAATGCTAGTGCCGCCGTTATGGAGCGTTATGCTCGTAAAATTGATCGCATGCCAATCTTAGACGTAGACCCAGCTCTACTAGACTACGGTTCGGACGTTGCTGAAACACTTCGTATGGTAGCCCAAACAAAACGCCAAGGCGGGATCAATTATGGAGTCTCGACGGCCGGCATGGGCGGCGGTGGATACGTTGATTATTCATACAACTATGGCGGTGGTCGTGATGTTTACGCCGGTGCACGTCAAAGTGCTGCAGACCGCTCGGCAGCAAAGGCTCAGGCGATGGCTGCCTCGAAGAACGCTCGCGTGACTGCTTCAAAACTTATTGCTGATTCAACGGCTGCGATTCGTCGAGCCATGACTGAGAAATACCGCGTCGAATTTTAATTGATAGTGTTGAAGCAATTGATTTAGTTTGAGTCCCTTGCAAGCCAAGCTCGAATCATTGTCGATGCTACCTCATCGGTGGCTTTGCCCGCGCTGCTTTGGTTGGTAACTGCTAGGACAGCAAAACCTTTCTTAGGTGCCATCCAAACCACAGCATGGTTCATCGTGTTGTCGCCCGAGTGTGTAAGCGCTGTGCCACCTGCCCAGGGGCGATTTGTGACAATCCAACCCATGGCATACTTATCACCAACTTCTGAATGAAGCGTTTCAAAACTTTCGGCAATAAGGTACTCACTGTTGCCATTCGCACCTTTCAAATGCTCGGCAATGAATTTACCCCAATCAGCAAGTGACATGTGCATAGTCCCAGCTGGTCCCATAACGGGAAGATTATCCATGTCCTTGCCGTTGGTTAACATTGGTATGCCTAGCATGCTATGGGGCCATGGCTGATCAATCTTTCCAATGGTTCCGATACCACCAAATCCAGCGGACCTCATGTCTAGGGGTTTGAAAACTTCACGTCGCATAAGTGATTCCCAGCTCTTGCGAGTCGCCTCTTCTGCCATATGGCCAGCCAGCGTGTAGCCCCAGTTAGAGTAGAGATACTTCTCGCCAGGTTTGCTGAGCAATGGCTTCTCCATCGCTTCTAACAGAACTTTATACCGTGCCTTCTTGATGCTTTTCTCTTTGGTGTATCTACCCAAGGAGAAATTAGCCGGGAGGCCACTCCGATGACTCAAAAGATTAGTGAGTGAGATCTGCTTGAGCGGATCATCCATTTTGTCAGTCAGCTTGACGAATGTATCTTCGAGAGTCTGGTCGAAGCGTAGCTTCCCTTGCTCGACTAGTCGAGCGATCATCGTGGCGGTGATTGCCTTGCCACACGATCCTAGGTGCCAAAGATCATTCTCCCGAACTAAGGTTTCGTCTCCACGACGTCGAGTGCCAGTTGTGAAGATATGGACTGCTCCTTGATCCGTAACAATGGCAGCCCCAAGTGCCGGCAATTTGTGTTTTACTCGAATAGCCTCAAGAGATTCCTTGGACCCCGCAACATCGAAAGCTCTTGTTTCCCTTGTTGTGTTTGCAAGGAAGACAAATAGAAGGATAAGAAAAAGGGAATAGCGATAGAAATTGTTCATGTCATTCAAGCTGTGGTTGTGAGTTGCACATTGATTGGACACAAAAAAGCCTGGTGAATGCAAGCATTCACCAGGCTTTTTAGAAGTTACATTTTTAATCAGCTTTAGCTTGCAATTCCAATTGGGCTGAAGATAGCGTAGAGAAGCAGGGTCAGGACAATACAGATAATTCCTGCCGTCCTGGCCCCTTTCGAACTATCAAGCTCGATCTCGGTATTTGATTCAAACTTGACAGGTTCCTTCAAAGGTGAAAACACCGACGAAAGTATCATCAGAACTAAACAAATCCCAAAGACAATAGCCATTCGATTCAAGAATTGAATTTCGGGAGCAACCACTTTAAGACCAGCATAGAAGCCAATGCTTGCAAGCAGGCCAACAACACCAGCCCATCGAGGACAACGGGCAAGAACAAGGCCTGCAATGAAGACAGCCAAGATGCCCGGTGAAATCAAACCTTGTGACTCCTGGATAATTGTGAAGATCGAGTTTGAAATATTAGGATCGCCCAACAAGGGAGAGAGAACACAAGCTATTACCGCAAAAGCTACAACAGCAATTCGACCAATAAGAACCGTGCTTGAGTTAGATGCTTCAGGGGCTACGTACTTCTTGTAAAGGTCTAGCGTGAAGATCGATGAAGCGGCATTGAGCATCGCCGCAAGCGAGCTAATCACAGCACCTAGAAGTGCAGCAAGTACGAATCCTGATAAACCTTTATTCTCAGGCAGCATACTTAGTAACAACCCCAAAGCGGTGTCGTATTTGTAGGCGATAAGCGCTTGTGAAGCTGTATCCTTTTGAGCTTCTTCTGCTTTCTTAGATACCTCTTCATTGTAGGTATCTAGTTCCGCTGCAAGTTCGACATTGACGTGCTTCCAAGCGTGGTCTTCTTTGTGGCTGAATGTTTGGAATTCTCCAACCTCAACGGCATCGTATTCTGACTTGAGAACTGGAAGAACAAACGCGTTTCTGCTGTTGTCGATCACTTCTGACTTTGCAGCCTCATCACTATAAACAGCTACCATGTAGGCAGGGCCCGAGTGAGACTCGATTTGGCTAGCATCAGGATTTTCTACCACCGAGACGTACTGTGTATCGGGGTTGGCCATTTGGTAGATTGCCAATGCCTTAGCAGAGTCACCTCTGGCCTTGAGTTGCATATCTTCGTGGAAGATGTTGAAGGCAATAATGCCAGGGATGACAACAACAAAGGGAATTACCAACTTCAGATAGGAAGCAAAGACGATACCTTTTTGACCTTCGGCAAGACTCGATGATCCAAGGGTACGTTGGGTAATGTATTGATTAAGTCCCCAATAGTAGAAGTTTGGAATCCAGAGACCCAAAAGCAAGGCAGTCCAAGGAAGCACACTGTCGTTTGCAGGCAAGAACATATTCATACGGTTTGAATTAAGATCCATAAACCGTTCAATAGGTCCAGTGCCTTCTTCAAGCTCAATGATTTGAACTTCACCAGTCGCGGTATCAACAACCGTTGCAGCAGTTTCGGCAGCACCCAGTTGTTGGAAAGCGATATACATGATGATGGCGCCGCCCAAAATCAGAGCTGAGCCTTGCAGCAGGTCTGCCCAAACGGAAGCTTTAAGACCACCGCCGACAACATAGACCATCGCGATCAGGGCAATAAACAAAGATGGTTGCCAGAGATCAATGCTGTAACCATATTCTTGTCCGAGCGTTTGGACCGTTAGAGCTCCGGAATAGGTTACTGAACCAAGAAGAAGCAAATAAATTAAAACCGTTGCGGCTGCCATGATAAATCGAGCAGCAGAATTGAATCGAAATTCTAAGAATTCAGGCATCGTATAGATGCCAGCTTTAAGGAAGTAAGGCAAAAAGCAAAAGGCTACAACCACGAGTGTGATGGCAGCCATCCATTCATAACTTGCGATTGCAAGTCCAACGTGGCTAGCAGCATTGCCACTCATACCCACAAACTGTTCGGTGCTGATGTTAGCTGCAATCAGCGAGAAACCAACGAGCCACCATGTCAAACCTTGGCCAGCCAAGAAGAAATCTTTGGTGTCTTTCTCTTTGCCTTCTTTTGATCGACTTTTCCAAAGCCCGACGAAAACCACAGCACCAATAAATGCTACAAACACACCAATATCAAGTGGACCCACGTTTTACCTCGTTGGATAAGGAGCATCGAAGAGACCGCACTGATAGACCGCCCTAATCAGTCTGCGGCAATATTACCTAGATGCAGACAATACCACGCCAAGATGTTGCTATCAACCGGTTCTAGATCAGAAACATTGTTCCAAGTACTTGTGCTATTAGAACTTAACGACTGCTGGCCTGAAATAGTTAGGCCTTTGCTTAGATCGAAGGGGACTTACATCAGACGTAACTAAATCATTCGAACCAACGGACATTTTTATACCAACAGAATAAAAAAGACCGGAAGCCCCCCTTAAAGCTTCCGGTCTTCTCTCGTCTCACCGAGTTACGATGATTTTTTTACCAGTCTAAGCCGACTGCTACGTTTCCGCCGAAGAAGCCAATCGATCCATCTTCGCTAGTCGCATTACCAACGCCGTCCCAGTACTGACTTTCAAGGGCAAGGGACCAGAAGGGATTGAAGATGCTATGGCTTCGGTCATTGCCACGCCATTTAACACCGATCTGTATTTCAGCGATGGAAAGGATGTCATCTCGGCTTGTTGTGCGGTTGGTTGTAAAAGGAGAGACGAGGTCCAAATCTTCGCCCGCTGTTAAGGATGATTCGCCATCACCAAACAGTAGCGAGCCACGGGCTTTGGAGAACAAAACCATACGACGTGTGATTGGACGTGAAGCATTCAGCGAGATCGTTGGTCCAAAGCCTTCGATAGAGCTTTGGTAGTCGATTTCGCCTCGTAGGGTATTTGCATTGTCGGACATCTGAGCAAGGTAGGTTTGTTCCAAGTTGGCATAGCGAAGACCACCGCCGACGCCCAAATCCCAGCCGCAGAAGGAAGTTTGTTTGGTTCCTTCCAAATCAACGGTGTAAGCCTCGATGCTCGAAGAGGCCGTGAAGATGTCGGTTGGAATTGTGGTGGAGATATCAACCGTGCCAAATGTCGGGTGAGTAATTGATCCAAACCCGTTGGCAGGAGGATTGGTAGTCTCGGTATCAGCGTTGGCATCAAGTTGCCACCAGGTAGCACGCAGACCGACGCCATCCTGATGCTCCCAGCCAAAATGAACGCGAGGAGCATAGTCGTAATCATAGTTGAATTCTGTGTCGGTGATTGTGGAGAAAGTTGCCCCATCACTTTCAGTCGTGGTAAAAGCAACGTTATCACTAAAGCGTGGCTGAAGGAATGTTGCTTCGTAGCCAGCAAAGAATTTGGCACCACGATTGCAGCCGGTACATCCAACCGTATCGCAACATCCAGTTCCACAGTCAATTACATCACCACATTCGAAGCAGTCGTCAGCACATCCAGTTGAGCAATCTTCACATCCACAAGATGAAGTCTGTTCGTAGCAAACTTCTTGGACAGCTTGTGTATTGAACGCGTGATTCTTCACGCTGGTCTCGGGTGACACCGAGGCATGTACCACGCGATTCTTTGACTGATTTTCTGTCTGCTTTGTGACAGGGTTGTAAACTTTCTTGCTGATTACAGGTTGCTGGAAGGCAAGCTGTGTTTGAGCAAATGAAGTTTCAGCAATTAAGCATAAAACAAAGAGTCCAAAACAAATCGAACGCGCTGTTAATACGAACTGTTTGCGATCCATCGCAAATGCCCCCCGGCTATGAGACGAGATTAGGTAAGTGAAAAGACAGCATGTAGATTAAGGAGACATGCCGTTACACAATGAAGATCGGCAAGATGCGCAAGGGAATCCAGTTATTCGGATTATTCGGGCAGTTGAGTGCTAGCATGTGCTGTGGCTAATTAGGAAGCGGTTACTTGAATCGTAAGCACTTGCGTATCATTCGGACCAGTTTCGTCACCGGCTATGACGCCTAGTTGCAACTCTCCCACAAAATCAGTTGGAGGTGTGACGGTTAATAGGCCATCGTCTGAGACCGTGAAGTCGAAATCAACATCATTAAATGAGCCAACCTGGAACAGGGTGTTATCAGCGACTCGGGTGGCTGAAAAGATTATGTCATCCCCTTCGACATCGGTGCCGGTAAGTTGCACTTGTACCGGAGTGTTAACAGTCGTTGAAACCGGAGCGATAGGATCCAAATAGGGACGACCATTATAGAGGTCCTCAGCAATGTTCATATCAAAGCTCTGTTCGTACTGATTGCCATCACTATCTTCAACCGTGACCGTGATGGTAACGGGACCCGTCGCAGCGTCACTAGCCTTTAATAGCAACGTTGCATTTTCTGTGTCATCGAAAATTTCGATCCCTTCCATCACCACAGGGAAGGTTGGATCACCAGCATTGGAGTTAACAGCGGTATTGCTTATGGACTGTCGAACAGGTTCACCTTCGGTGAGTACACCAAAGATGGAATGATTGAAATCCAAGTTCCTCAGTGAAAAAGTATTGTCGCCTTCGGTAATGAAGAATTGAGAATCGTTCGTGTCGTCGAATGATTTAGCCATCGACAGCAATCCAGTTCGATTATGTTGCAAATCTGGGTGGAATTGATCATCGAAATCGCCAAGTGTTGAACCACCTGTACCATTTCCTAGAGGATCGCCACCTTGGATTACAAAGCCATTGAGAATTCGATGAAGCGTGATGTCGTCATAGAAATCATCGGCAGCTAAGTCGATCATGCGCTGGGTTACTGTTGGAACCAGATTTTCAAAGAGTTCGAAAACCATATCGCCATAGCCAGCAACGCTAACTCGGGCTGAGCTATTGCCCGTGAATACTTCAGCGGTAACTTCAGGATTACTTGTGGTTACGGTATATGTGAGTGGGTCTCCGTTAGGATCGTATCCATCTAAAGAAACCAAGAGCGGTGAACCAATGATTAAGGTTCCATCGGGGATCTCAGCAAAGGTAGGTGTATTTGATACGGGGATAGCAACACCCGAAGCTTCTGAGATTTCCTCAAGAGTCAGGGTCCCAATCACTCGCGTGCCATTTCCAAAATCCCAAGTTTCGGAATTGAGGCCGTTTGCAATTGCTATGGCATTGCTGGTTCGGTCTGGGTTCGTTAATTCAATAAAATCAAGGTACTGGGAACCGTCTTCAAATAAGGCTCTCTGGTCGGTTGAAGCTTGACTCCACTCGGCTCCAAGGAAACTCGCACCTGAATCGGTAAGAGCCTGAGCAAAAGCGACCAAGTCAGGTGATTGGATTGTAACAACCAATTGTGCTGTTGCTGTATCACTATCTGAGTCGGTAATGGTGAAATCTAAGGTGCGATCACCCGATGCACCTTGAGCCGTGTTTGTGTAACTCAGGGTTTGCAACACCTGTTGGTAGTTTGCTGTCGAGTCTTGGCCAGTCAGAGTGAGCGTTCTGGTCGACGAATCGTAGCTAGCAGTAATCGAAGTCCCAGTTGTATCAACCGACAAGGCTTCTGCATCGCCATCAGGTGTGGCAGCAATAACAATAGTTGCTCCATCGACGAGTCCAAGATCGGCACCACGGATAGTCAGATTGTCATCGGTGACTCTGCTGGTGACTCCTTGCAAGTAATCAACCGTTGAGTCTACGCTGGTCTCAGACAAGCCGTTCAGATCAATTAGCAAGTCAATTGCGCCGACCGCAACGTTAAAGGTTTGCGAGTCACTCAAAGGCGTTCGATCATCGTCCGTGACGATAACACGGAAATCAAAGTTCTGATCTTCATCGATCTCCGCGGGAGTCCAACGGACAATCGCGGTGTTGTTATCAATCTGTTCGATAGTTGCGCCGTCAGGGGCAACCGTTTCGTCCAGCGTAAATGTGAGATCGTCACGGAAGTTGACATCGGTTGCTCGAACCGTTACTTCAAGAACTTCTCCAACTTCGATGGCATCGTCAGGAATGAATTCCAGCACGGGTGCAGTTGATGGGCCATCATCAACGAGATCAACGTCATAATTTTGCGAAACAAGAGCTTTGGTCTCGGTTGTCGTCTGACCTGTCCAGGCGATTACGGCGTTGTCGTCTTCGATTGCGATTACAGGATTTCTCTGGTTTCCGGAGTTAACACCTGCGGAAGCAGTATTAACCACCTCGGAATCGGAAGCGTCGCCGTTGTCATCAAAACTACGTGAGACAACTTCCCAGCCGGCACCGTTAGGTGCGCCGCTTGTCCAAGCGGTCAGCCACTGTCCATCTTCAGCAATGGCGATCGAGACATCGGTTTGGTGTCCTACCGTATTGTCGCTGTTGAGTATAATTTCAGCACCGTCAGCTATCCCCGCTGAAGTAAAGCGTCTTGCGACAATTGACCAGCTATCTCCATCTTGGCCAAGGCTTTGCCAAGCGGCAACGAATCCACCAGTTGGATCAGCGGCGATGGTTGGCTTCGATTGGCTTGCTGTGGTGGTTGTGTTCAGTTGAACAGCATCTCCGGCCGACGTTCCATCAGGTCCGTACCATTGGCCAAAGACACCCCAGTCGGAACCATCCTCATGACGGCTTTGCCAAACAATGGCTAGGTTGTCATCGTCATCGAATGCCAAGCTCGGCGACTTCTGTTGATCAGCCGTTGTTGTATTAACAAGAGTTTCGTCGGTTACGGCAATGCCTGCGTCGTCATAGTTTCTCATGAAGATCCCTGAGAGATCTCCCTCGCCAACACCGCTCCAGACGATGGTGAATCCGCCTGCTGAATTAAAGGCAACGGATGCTTCGCTCTGAGCGCCACCCGTGGTGACATTCACAAGGGTTTCTTCACCGAGGCGTGTTCCGTCTGCCGCGAATCTTTGAAAGAAGATGCCGTGTTGATCGCCTTGGCCACGTCCCTCCCAAACGATGATCGAATTGCCAGTTGAATCGGTCGCAACTGCGGGTGCAAATTGGCCTGCTTGCTGAGTTGTGTTCACTCGCTCTTTGATCAAGCTAGTGCCGGTGTCATCTTGAAGGTCGATAAACACGCCTTGGCTATCGACTGAGCCACGGCCTTCGTACACAAACGCACGGTTAACCGAGCTGTTTGCCACGGCAATCGTTGCCGAGACATCCAGCAAAGAATCCACAACCAACGGATCACCTGTCGGATCCACGGTGAGCATCCAGCGATCCTCTAATCGCTCAATAAATGATTGAAATTTTGCGTACCGAGATTGCGCGCGTTTCTTCTTTGATGCCATTTCTCTCTGTTCCACGATAGCAAGGGATTGCTAGCCTCTGTGCCCGATAGGGATAATTTCAGTATGATTGAGAAGCCTAAAACCAACAATCTTTTCGCAGATAAAGCGATATTTCTTGCAGTTAATAAGCCTGATTAACCGGTACAAATGACAGTTGGTTAGGGAGAGCTATTTCTGCAGGATTAGCTTGTCGTTTTTGGTTACCAGCATGCGGTAATACTCACCCTGATGTTCTATCAATACCGTTTTTGCTTCACCAAATAGGTCCTTTGAGCTTATAGTCCTGGTCAGCGATGCTGCGGTCGGGCAGCCACCAGGTTTGACCGTAACCACCTGCTCGGGGGGCAATTTACTCTCGCCGCTATGCTCTTTTTTAGGCATTTTCAGGGGTAGAATTATTTTAGAAATCTAGGGTTGTGCAAATTCCTTGGGGCTGTATCCTAGTGCACATGAGACTCAGTCGCAACCGGATGTTTGGGTTGTTTCCGAACTCATATCCCACCGCCAGCAAGTAATCGTCAGTTCCTATCTTTCAACTGACAGAGCCAGCCAGGGGCAAGACAAACCATCGTGGTTTGTCATTTCTGTTTGATGTCCTTGGCAGATATTGATCCCAAATTCGCCGATGCGCGCAGGGTCTAATTTTGGATCGATTCTCCTAATAGGGCGCAAGCAATTAACCATTTACTTGCAAGCGATTGCACCTTGAGGATTGTTCTCATGAAGAAACTTTTGATTTTATCGATCATAGCCTTCGTGGCTTTGACAGGCGTAGCACAAGCGGCGCTGACAACATCGGACTACTTTTTTTCTGATCAACCAATTGCGGCAACAGGTCACTTTGAATGGGATGAATTCCTTGCTTCATTCCCCCCGGGACCATTTACTGCTTCTGGCCCTCATCCAACCGACGTTGTTGGATTTGGCGGTGTCGGACTACTGGATGCTTTTGATTACACCGCCCAACCATTTGATGGGCCTCCTTTTCCGCTCATCACTGCCACCGAAAACATTTACGCCGGTGGAACCATCATCGATTTTGATGTTGAGCTTACTGGTCTCTCGACAGCAAATTCATTCACCACAGTAGTTCTTCAGATTTCCTCGGTCGGCGGAATTGATCCATCTTCAGTTCTATTGGATGGAGTTGCTCCTTCGACCCTTGTTGATCGAAGTACCACGGGAGTTTTCCATGATACCGATGGTGCTAATGCCTTGTTTGGTACCACGTTCTATTGGGCTGAGTGGCAAGTGCCCCCAGATGCTGACTACACAGTAGAGTTTGCAAATGCACTTACCCATACGAGCTTAGCTCAAGCACGTGTTGAATACTTCAACACAGAAATTCCATTCACAGCAACGGCTCCTGGAACCGTTCCTGAGCCTGCCGCTACAGGCCTGTTACTAACAGGTTTGATAGGCGCATCGCTCACAGCACGTCGTTGCGATTAAGGGCATGTTGAAGAAGACCACTGAGAGTAAATCAACGATTTGCTCTCGGTGGCATTATTACTGGGCAAGGCAGCATATAGGTAGATTGGCAAGGCTTTAAGAAGGACTCGGAATTCTCATGACTAGAGGGAGCGTCATGTTTGGTAAACAAAATTCAAGTTTAAGTGCTGTGAGAAGACTCATTGCAAGATTCTATTTCACTAAGCGTGATCGCCCTGGTGTACCTCGTGGATTCACGCTTGTTGAATTGCTTGTAGTAATAGCCATTATTGGCATCTTGATTGCGATGCTTCTTCCTGCTGCCCAGGCAGCTCGAGAAGCGGCGAGACGTATGTCTTGTTCAAACAACCTCAAGCAAGTTGGCTTAGGGGTTCATATGTTTCATGAACTAAAGGAAGGGCTTCCGTCAGCCTGGGAGATTGCTTCAACCAATGATTTACGAGAGCGTTGGCAAGAGAATGTATTGGTTCAAATTTTGCCGTTTTTGGAAGAGGCCAATAGGTTTGCCCAATACAACCCGAGCGAAACTATTAGGCATCCAGACAACGAAGAATTCGCTGCTTCGATAATCACGGTCTATCTATGCCCGTCAATGGTCTTGCCTAACAATCAAGTCGAGACAGATTTTGCCCCATGTAGTTATATGGGTTGTACTGGCACAGCAAGACCAGACATAAATTTTTACGATATAGCACTGGCCAATGAGACGAATGGCAAGCGGATAAAAGTCCTCCACAATGGTTCAATCATAGCAAGATCGTTCTCTGAAGATTTATTGCATATGCGAAAGATCACGGATGGTACTAGCCATACCTTTGCTATTGGAGAGGGCGATAATTTTTCGGGTCTTGGCGATCAGGGCCCTGTTTGGGCGGGTGGTTATATCGTCGGAACATTCGGAGCAACTTTCGGAGAATTCAATCCCTCAGATCCTCCAGAGAATTTCGCAAGTACGGCTAACAAGGTCACTGCCTTCCGTAGTGACCATCCTGGAGGAGCAATGTTTTTAATGGTGGATGGCTCGGTGCATTTCGTTCGA
>SPJK01028949.1_pt1 | contig 13809 bp, 12 predicted proteins | sample 3741771 | NCBI WGS metagenome assembly SPJK01 (sample SAMN10925997, study PRJNA522277) | cold seep metagenome | isolation source: Elba SIP-enriched marine methane seep metagenome, extraction at timepoint T2 | place: Italy: coast of Elba, Mediterranean Sea | reverse complement strand
TTCGGCCCGCCCGGGCTCGGCAAGACGACACTGGCGCAAATCCTCGCCAAGGAACTCGGCGTCGGCTTTCGCGCCACCTCCGGCCCGGTCATCGCCAAGGCCGGGGACCTGGTCGCCATCCTAACCAATCTCGAACCCAATGACGTCCTGTTCATTGACGAGATTCACCGCCTGCCACCGGCCGTGGAAGAAGTGCTCTACCCGGCCATGGAGGACTATGCCGTCGACATTGTCATCGGCGAAGGCCCGGCCGCGCGCTCGGTGCGGCTCGACCTGTCGCCGTTCACCCTGGTCGGCGCGACGACACGGGCCGGCCTTCTGGCGACGCCGCTGCGCGACCGGTTCGGCATTCCGCTGCGGCTGAATTTCTACACGCCCGAAACCCTCGCCACCATCGTCATGGCCGCGGCCCGCAAGCTTGGCGCGCCGACCAGTGAAGATGGCGCCGTTGAGATCGCCAAGCGCGCCCGTGGGACGCCGCGAATTGCCTTGCGCCTGCTGCGCCGGGTCCGCGATTTCGCTGAAGCCGACGGCACCCAGATCGATCGCGCCGCGGCCGCCAAGGCGCTCGCGCGCCTGCAGATTGATGATGATGGCCTCGACGCGCTCGACCGGCGCTATCTCGACGCCCTGGTCAAGACCTATGCCGGTGGCCCGGTCGGCGCTGACACCCTGGCCGCCGCCTTGTCCGAAGCCCGCGACGCCGTCGAAGACGTGATCGAGCCCTATCTGATGCAAAAAGGCTATGTCGCCCGCACGCCGCGTGGCCGGGTCGCTGCGCCGCTGGCCTATAAACGCCTCGGCTTACCCGCACCGCAGGAAGGCTCGCAGGGCGGATTGTTCGGCGAGGAGTGACAGCTGGTTCGACACTGGACGAGACAGCAAACGCTCGGCTATCGAATCCGTCTGGATACTCATTGAAGGTGACGCGCATGTCTTCCGTCGAAAACTCACAGCTGCGGACACCGAAAAGTCTCTGGATGATCGGCGCTCTTTGCCTGGGCCTTGCCAGCTGTGAACTCACGCCACAACAAGCCGAACCAAACCTCACTGAAGAACGCGCCAGCGCCGAACAGGTCGACCGCTCCGCATCGAAGGTTGAACAGTTTATCATAGATCGCGAGCGATACGCCGATCGCATGCACGGATTCTGGCTGGGGCAATCGATCGGCAACTGGACCGGGCTGGTCACTGAAATGGACAAGATCGGCGGCGACGGTCCGCATGGCGTATTCTACACGCGCGAGGATTGGAACGGCCCGGACCAGCCCGCAATTTGGGGCGACGGCCCAAGCGACTTGTCACCCACCATCGATTTTGTACTGCGCGGTCCGGACGAGGAATGGGGCGCCGACGACGACACCGATATTGAATATATCTACCAGATCGCTCTCCACGCCCATCAAACGAGCTTGCTCTCCCCTGAGCAAATTCGGACCGCCTGGATTGCGCACATTTATGACGAGACCCAGCCAACGCCCTATGGCCCGGATGAGGATCGGTTCCAGAACTATTTATGGGTCTCCAATCAACGCGCGCATGAGCTCATGCTGTCTGGAATGGCACCCCCGGAGACCAGCGATCCAGAGAACAACCCGCATTGGGACATGATTGATGCTCAGCTGACGACCGAGATATTTGGACTATACGCGCCCGGGCGACCCGACATCGCATTGCAGATGGCGCATCTGCCGATCCGTACATCTGCGCGCGGCGAAGCGGCCCACGCCGCAGAGTATTATGTCATCCTCCATGCGCTCGCGCCGATTGCGCCGGACGACCAGTCGGTGCAGGAAAGCCTGCAATCGATGGCGGCCGTGGCGCGCACCCACCTGCCGGAGGGGTCGTACACCGCAGCCATGTATGATTTCGTCAAAGCGCAATACGAGTCCGGCGCACCCTGGGAGACGGCGCGAGACAGACTGTACGAACGCTACCAGGTGCAGCAAGCAGACGGCTATGACGTCTCGTCACGCGGATTGTATTGTAATGGCTGCTTTGCCTCGGGGATCAATTTCGGGGCGAGCCTGATCAGTCTGTTCTACGGCGAGGGCGATATCAAAGAGACGATCAAAATCGCGACCCTATGCGGCTGGGACTCCGACAATCCCGCCGCGACCTGGGGCGGATTGCTGGGCTTCATGATCGGGAGAGACGGGATCGAGACGGCTTTTGATCAATCCTTCTCGACCCAGTTCAACATTCATAGGACGCGCAAGGGGTTCGCCAATGACGGCCTGGATGATTTCGCGAACATGGCGCGGGTCGGTGTTGAGGTGACGGACCGCGCCGTAAGTGAACTTATCGGCGGAGAAATCAGCGGAACAAACTGGATTATTCCTGCGGAAGGCTCCGAATCAGAGCGACCCATGAACGAGGATAATTGATGTTCAATCGCAGACAGTTTGTAACAGGCACCGCGGCGCTTCCGGTCCTCGGGGCGTGCTTGAACGCTCCAGCAATAACCGTCTCACCATCTTTGCAGCGCGAGATGTATGAGCGCGCTTTGCAGATTGCCGAGACCAAGGTTCGCGGCGGTGCAAATCACCCTGTTTACAAGAAGTCATTCGTCGACGCGGCATTCAGCGAGAGCATATTCCTGTGGGATACGTGCTTCATCGCCTGTTATGCCAAATACCATCAGGACCGGCTGCCCATCGGCCAGGCCCTGGATAATTTCTACGACCGGCAAGACGAGGACGGGTATATTTGCCGGGAGTATACCGGCTCAGGCGCGCCGTTCTGGCCCAAGGATCATCCTGTCAGCATCAATCCGCCTTTGCTCGCATTCGCTGAACTGGAACTGCACAGCATCTCGGACGATACCAGCCGCTTGGAAGCCAACTATCCGAAGCTCGTCCGCTTTCATGACTATATCCGGCGCACCCTGCGCCAGACGGACGGGCTCTATATCTGCGACGCCTTTGGGTCCGGCATGGACAATATTCCGCGCTATCCAGATGGATGGAGCGATGATGGCCAGGGCATCGCCCTGACCAATCTTCATCCTGAAATCTTCGTATATGACGGGCTCAGCCCGAAGTGGAACCGGCAAGGACGCAGCGTCGACATGTCGGCCCAAATGGTCTTGTTCGCGAACGATCTTGCCAGAATTGCGCGGCTGATTGGCCAGACGGCTGACGCAGCTGCGTGGGAAACCATCGGCGCCGAAACTGCATCCGCGATCAATGAGAAGTGCTGGAATGAAGCCGACGGATTCTATTACGATCTTGGCTACGACCAGCAGATCCGGCGCGCCCACATTGGCGCCTACTGGATGCTTCTTGCTGATGCCGTTCCGCCGGAAAGACTGCCGCGGTTTCTGGAACCTTTGAACGATCCAAGCAAATTCAACCGCAAGCTACCGACAGCGACGATGCCGGGAGATTCGGATCTGTTTCGACCAGACGGAGGGTATTGGCGCGGCAGTATCTGGGCGCCGACCAGCTACATGGTGATCCGCGGCCTCGAGCGAGTTGGCAAGCCCACCATGGCGCGGTCGATCGCCCTTCGACTGTATTCCGCGACGGCCGAAGTGTATCGCGACACCGGCACTTTCTGGGAAAATTACGCGCCCGACGCATTCGCCCCGGGTAATGAATCCCGATCAGACTTTTGCGGATGGAGCGCGATCTTCCCAATCACGCTGTGGCACGAGCACCTAGCGCTCTAGCACATCCCGCACCCATGGTCCCAATTGCGAACCACCGAGCATGGCCAGCTGTGCCTCGGCTGCCGCCGCATTCAACGGCTCCTGCGGACGCGAGATCGGATGCACGGCCCGGCGCAGCGGCCGGGTGCCTTTCGGCATGGCGATGGTTTCGGCAATCGCGCGTGGGACGTCCATCGGATCGGTTGAGCCACCGCCGGTGCGCGCGCCCATGCCCGCTGTCAAAGCTGGATAGGCCGCAAGCAGGTCTTCGCTGGTCCGTTCCTTTAGCGGGGCGGAATTCTTGTTATTGTTCGACCAGATCGCCGTCGGGTAGCCACCCGGTTGAATGATCGTCACGTCGACGCCGTGCTGAACCAACTCATAAGCCATCTGCTCGCTCATCGCTTCGACCGCGAACTTGGTTGCCGAATACATGCCAAAGCCAGGAATGATCAGCCGCCCGAGCTGTGAGGAGACGTTGAAAATCTGTCCGCCGCCATTGGCACGCATGCTCGGCAGCGCCGCGCGGGCCATGCGGTGGCAGCCATAGACATTGGTCTCGAAGATAAGCGAGGTCGCCGCCATGTCCTGAACTTCGATCGGCCCGCCGACAGAGATGCCGGCATTATTGATCAGCACATCGAGCTTGCCTTCATTCGCCGCCAGCGCCTCGCCGACGCCGGCCTCGACCTGCTCGTCAGAGGTAACATCAATCTCGATGACGCTGATATCGAGCCCGTCAGAGTTGGCGAGATCGCGCAGCTCGTCGGCTTCGGCGCGCGGGACATTGCGCATGGTCGCAAACACTTTCGCGCCCTGGCGGGCGTAATATTCAACCCCGAGGCGGCCGAAGCCTGACGAGGAACCGGTGACCAGGATTGATTTGCCAGACAGGTCCGGGCTGTCGGCTTCTGCGGCGACCGTTTGCGCGCAGGCCGCCTGGCCGGCCAGCGCCGCCGCACCAGCGCCGAGGGCGAGCATCTGGCGGCGATCGATTTTGGTTGGGTCTGACATGAGGGCGCTCCTGGGGTTTCTGGATAGGATTGTTGAGACAGATGTAGCGGGCCCGTGAGATTTGGCAAAAGGGGACTTGGAAAAAGGGGATTTTGCCCCGTCTGATTTTGATCTTGCATCGTGCGGGGTTCTGCGGGCTTATGCGCAGATGAGACTCGATCGACGACACGTGCTGACCGGCGGGGCCGGACTGCTCACCGGGGCCTGCGTCCAGTCGCCCGCCGCCGTTCCTACGCCAACGAAGCCGCAATACCGGGGCGCGCCACTGAAGATTTCAGAAGACCGGCTGATGCGGATCACAGTCTGCACGCGGCCTTTCCGGCCAGCGGGTCCGCGGATTGAGCGTGAACAATTCGACGCGAAGACCGTAATCCACAATTATGGCCATGGCGGCTCAGGCTGGTCACTCTCCTGGGCGTGCGCCGACGAAGCGGTCAGCCTGGCACAGCCGGCGGAGGGCAGCAGGGCCGCCGTGATTGGCGCCGGTGTGATCGGGCTCACGACAGCATTGCGCCTTGCGCAGGCCGGCATTGCCGTCACCATCTATGCCAGCGAACTGCCGCGCGAGACCCGCTCGGCCCGCGCGACCGGCGTCTGGTCGCCGAGCAGCCGGATTGGATTGCGGTCAGCCGTTCCAGACGGCTTCCGCGACCGCTGGGAAGGCTGGGCGCGAAGCGCTTTTGCAACCCATCAGCACTTCATTGGCAGCCTCGGCGCGCCCGTGGAGTTCATCCCCTTCTATTCCCTGCGCAGCCACACGCCGCCGCCAGGCGGACCATCGCAGCATGACTTCCTGCACCTATCCGGCCGGGTTGGCGATCTCGGACCGCGTAGCCGGACCTTGCCAGACGACGCCCACACCTTCCCGGTCGCATCGGCGCGGCGCGGACTGGATATGGCCTTCAACATCGCCGCCTATACTGACCGTCTGGTGCGCGATTTCCTGGCCCTGGGCGGGCGGATGGTACGCCGGTCTTTTGCTGAGCGGTCGCAAGTGCTGGCGCTCAGCGAAGACCTGATCATGGACTGTACCGGCTATGGCGCGAAGGCGCTGTGGGGCGCTGACGAGCTGGTCCCGGTGCGCGGCCAGATCAACTGGATGCCGCCGCAGCCCGAAGCCCGCTACGGCCTCTATTATGAAGATGTCTACGTCCTTTCGCGCGGCGACGGCCTGGTCGTCCAATATACCGGCCCGAACGATGATTTCGGCTATGGCATCGAGGACGAAACGGCTGACCTGGATGAAATGCGCCGCGCGGTGCGGACCGTGGGATCGCTGTTTGAGGGCGCGCGCGTTTAGTCGCCGCCATACTCCACCCGCTCAAGGAACAGACCATCTGCAGGCGCCACGGGGCCGCAGGCGGTGCGGTCGCGGGCTTCGAGGATCTCGGCAATCCAGTCTTCGGCGCGGGCGCCGCGACCAATTTCGACCAGAGAGCCGACGATTGAACGGACCTGGCGATGCAGGAAACTCTTGGCCTCAACGGTCACTTCCAGGCCCTCGCCATAGCGTGCAACATCAATCTTATCGAGCGTGCGGATCGGATGCCGGGCCTGGCATTCGGCGTCTCGAAATGTAGAGAAATCATGCTGGCCGAGCAGCGCCTTTGCGGCCCGGTCCATGGCGCCGGCATCGAGCTTTGCCGGCACCCGCCAGGCGAGGCCCCTGTCGACGGTCAGGTCGGCGCGGCGATTGATGATGACATAGCGATAGGCGCGCAGGGTGGCATTGAAGCGCGCGCTCCAGTCTGGCTCGACTTCTTCGGCGGACAGCACGGCGACCGGATGCGGGCGTAGATGATAGTTGAGGGCGTCTGCAATCTTGCGTAGCGGTCGCGGCGTTTGCAGATCGCAATGCGCCACCTGCCCTGTCGCATGGACGCCGCGATCGGTTCGCCCGGCGCCCTGGACCAGGACCGGCGCGCCGTCGAGACCTTCTGCCGCCTCTTCCAGCGCTTGCTGCACCGACGGCTGACCGTCCTGGCGCTGCCAGCCAAAGAACGGCCGGCCATCATATTCGACGGTGATCTTGTAGCGCTGCATGCCTTACGCCCCGAACGCAGCCGGGTATTTGAGCGTGCCGCTGGTTGGGCCGTTCTCATTCAGTTTCAACGCCATGAAGTGTGGCCCTGACCAGGGCCCGCCAAACTCGGCAGCGAGATCTGCAGAGAACCCGAACCGTGGATAATAATCCTTGTGGCCGAGCAGGAAGCAATGGCTGCGCCCGGCGCCTTCCATCAGGGTCAGGCCAAAACGGATCAGCCCCGATCCGATGCCGCGCTTCTGCACATCCGGATGCGCCGAGACCGGGCCCAGTCCACACGCAACATCGGCGCCGTCGACCCAGATGCGGAAGAATTGAATATGCCCGAGGATCTGACGATCATCATGCGCGACAAGCGAGGCGAGGCTGTCCCCGTCCGCGGCCAGCTGGGTGACGATCTGAGCCTCTTCAGGCGTACCGAAGGCGGCATCGTTGAGCTCTGTGATGATGGCCGCGTCATCTTCCGTGGCCGGGCGGATCCAGAGATTGTTCATGCGAATTGGGCTCCGGCTGGGATGGGAAGACCGCGCAGCAAGTCCTCGGCATTCATCGCTTTTGAACCGGGCTTCTGCGCGTTCAGCAAGCGCACGGCGCGGCCATCGCCGCATTGCACCAGGAGCGTGTTATCGAGCAACTGGCCGGGTTTAGCCGCGACGTCGCCGTCTTCAACCTGGCTCATCAGCGCTTTCATGCGCAGCGGTTCAGTCTCGCCGACCGGGGTGTAGTGAAACCAGGCGCCGGGAAAGGGCGACAGGCCGCGGATTTGGCGATCAAGCTCGGCGGCCGGGCGGGTCCAGTCGAGGCGCTGATCGTCGGCGGTGACCTTGTGCGCATAAGTGACGCCATCTTCCGTCTGCGGCTGAGGGAAAAGCGTACCGTCTGCCAGTCCAGAGAGCGCGCTGACGGCCAGGCCTGCGCCGAGATCGGCGAGCCGGTCATGCACACTGCCGGTCGTGTCGGATAGCAGAATCGGCGTCTCTTCAGTGGCCAGCACAGGTCCAGTATCCAGCCCGGCTTCCATCATCATCGCCTGGACGCCGGTCTTGTCATCCCCGGCCATGACGGCGCGGTGGATCGGCGCCGCTCCGCGCCAGCGCGGCAGGAGCGAGGCGTGCATGTTCATACAGCCGAGTCGCGGCGCATCGAGCACCGCTTGCGGCAGGATCAGGCCATAGGCGACGACCACAGCGGCATCGAGCTCAAGCGCCGCGAAGGCCTCTTGCTCAGGCGCCTTTTTGAGCGAACGCGGCGTGCGCACCTCGATGCCCCTCGCCTCAGCCCATTGGTGCACGGGTGTCGGGCGCAGCTTCTTGCCCCGGCCGGCCGGACGCGGCGGCTGTGAATAGACGCAGACAATCTCATGCCCGGCCTCGGCCAATGCGCCGAGCACCGGCACGGCAAAGTCAGGGCTGCCCATAAAGGCGATGCGAAGCGGCTCAATCATGGGCGCGCTCTAACGTGAGATGCGGGAGGGATAAAGTGCCAGGCGAATTTAAGCTGCACTCTGTTCCTTGAGGCGCTTGGCCTTCTTGACCTTGTCGACCGCGCGCTGGCGCTTGAGGCGCGACAGATAGTCGATGAACAAAGTGCCTTCGAGGTGATCCATTTCGTGCTGGATGCAGACCGCGAACAGGCCTTCGGCGACCTCTTCAACCTCATTGCCATCATAATCAAGATAGCGAATGCGGCACTCGGTCGGGCGCTCGACCTCTTCGAACACGTCGGGCACGGATAGGCAGCCTTCTTCGTACGGCGCCTTGTCCTCGGTCAGAGGCAGGATTTCCGGATTGACGAAGAAACGCGGGTTCTTTTCGTCATCTTCCTGCAGGTCCATGACGATGACGCGCAGAGGCTCGCCAATCTGGATCGCCGCCAGGCCGATGCCTGGGGCGTCATACATGGTTTCCAGCATGTCATCCATCAACGCCCGGATCTCGTCCGTCACGCCGCCTTCGACAGGCTTCGACACTTGCTTCAGCCGGGCATCCGGCACGGTGAGGATTTCTCTAATCGCCATGCCGCTTCAAGTATGAGCGCAAGCGCCGAAGGTCAATATTTGAACGGGAATAGATGTTTGGGGTGAACGGTGGAAGGACTTTAGCGAAGAGTGACCGGTTTCGGCGTCTAAGCAGCTGTTGGCGGTCACGAACCGAAGGTCATTCGAATTACTATTCAATCAGTTCTGATTGGACCGGTGTTTCGAATGCGCCAACAGATTGTATGCGGGATTCGATCGCGACTCGGCTGACGCTCCAGTGGTCTAAGGTTTCGCGATCATTCATCCCTCGATCGACGGCAAGCGCTGAAATGCGTCCCATTCCCGAAAACAATGTCTTCGGAAGCTGAACAGCGATTGGATCAGCGAAGGCGACATCCGGGTCTACGATCTCCCAGCCATCCGCGCGCAGGGCGTCGACCATTTCGGTGGTAAAGCTCGCGGCCAGGTCATTCTCGTGCAAAAGCAATACTTGAACTGGGCGGCGATCAAGGACGCGGACCGCCAAATCGTCATAGTGCGTAGCGGCGTCGACAACCATATCAACATAAACGCGAGACAGTGCCTCTAGATCCACTTCTTGTTCGGTTCGAACAGCTTCAGCCCAGAGAGAATCGAGATGCCAGTCATAGGTGTCGATCGTCACATATCCGCTGAGCAAGCCACGTTGCTCGAGTGCCGCTCTGAGCGCGTCTCGCTTTGCAGAGCTTTTTGAATCGGCGGCCGAGCCACCTTCATCTAGATAAGGAAACCGAAACCAGGGGCGCCTGTTCTCGAACATATTGAGGCGCGTTTCAGCGCGCTCGATGTCAGAGATGTAATCTTCAGTCGAGGTTCGGCTCGCATGAATATGCTGGTCACTATGGTTGGCGATCAGATGCCCCGCTGCGGCATAGTCAACGATCCGGTCCACGCCATTTGTTTGATCCAACCCTCGCGTCGTCACAAAGAACACCACGGGCCCGGTCTCGGCTTCGGCCAATTGCGAAATCAATGCATCAGTTCGCTCGCGCCCAGAGTACCGGGGACCATCGCCGAGCGGTCCGTCATCATAAGTCAGCGCGATTCGTTTCGGTGCGAACTGCGGCAGTTCCTCAGGCGGTTCGGAGGCGGAGCAGCCGCAACAGATGATAAGAACCAACACGCACGAAAGTCGTACCAACATGACTAAGCGTCTCTCAACAAAATTGATTTGTAGATGATACGCCTAACCTTGCATCTCATCCATGCCCGCTCATGATCCAAAGCAGGCCCCTGCTAAGCCTTCGCCTTAGTCTTCGGTTTTGCCTGCTGGATCAGTTCTAATTGCGCGCCGGTGCCAGAATCGGCGGTCGTCTCGATGCGCTTGGGCTCGGGCATCGGCTTGTCCGGGGGGGCGATGGAGAGGTCCTGGAATTTGCGCATGGTTGGCATCACCCGCTTGTCCAGGGAACTGTTCATGGCGTTGAAATGCCCGACCGAACTGTTCAGCGACTTGCCGAGCTTTTCGATGTGTTCGGCCATCTTGGCGATGCGCTCATAGAGTTGTTGGCCAAGCTGCGCCGCTTCGCGGGCATTCTCAGTCATCTTTTCCTGGCGCCAGACATAGGCCACGGTCTTGGCGAGGCCGATCAGCGTCGAGGGCGTGGTGACGATCACATTGCGCGAATAGGCCCGCTCGAGCAGGTCCGGCGCGAATTCCAGCGCCGCAGCGAAGAAATTCTCGCCCGGGATAAACATGGCGACGAAATCGACCCGCTCATCCAGATTGGCCTGGTAGCGTTTCGAAGCGAGCGTATCCACATGACGCTGTACATTCGTCGCGTGCGATTTCAGGTGGACATTGCGCTGCGTCGGATCCTCTGCTGATGAGGCCGCCATATAGGCTTCCAGCGAGACCTTGGAGTCGACCACGATCTGGCGTCCGCCCGGCAGATGGATGACCGCATCCGGACGCTGGCGGCCTTCTTCGGTCTGGTCATTGACCTGCTCATTGAAATCGCAATGGCCCGACAGGCCGGCCTGTTCCATGACATTGCGAAGGGTCATCTCGCCCCAGCGGCCACCGCCTTTCGGCGCGGTCAGGGCGTTGACCAGCTTGCCGGTCTCAGCGGTGTTGCGGTGCAGGCTCTCGCCGATGGCCTTGACCTGTTGCTGGATCGCCGACTTGTCCTCGGCCCGGACCTTCTCAATGTCGGATACGCGTTTCTTGAACTCATCGAAATTCTTGCCGATCGGCTTCATCAGCTCGCTGAGCTCGCCCTTGGCGCCCTCACGATGCTTCTTGAACGTCTCGTCCGCCATCTCGACGAATTGCGCCTGCGCCTGTTTCATCACCTGCTGGGCGAGCGTGGCGAATTCCTCACGCTGTTTGTCCGTCTGGCCGCGCAGCTGCGCCAAGGCGAGCTGGGATTCTTCGGCCTTGATGCGCTGGGTCTTCAGCTCCTGATCCGAATGCGCCAGGTCAGCCTCAAGCTCTTCGGCCCTGGCCTGCTCCTGCGTATGCTGCTCGTTCAAACGGTACAGCGCCGCACCAAGTCCGAGCGCGATGACAATTGCGATCAGATGAATGAGGTCGAGCCCCGTGTCGCCGATTTGGATAATGGGTTCCATGCTACATCCTATACCCGATTCGGCATAGAACATATGCAGAACTTTGTCCAGAATTGGATCAGGCCAAATCTTAGGAGCGCGCAGCCATTCGGGTGGCCAGGAACCACGCCACCATAGTGACGACCAAAGTGCCAGCCACCATCCAGATCGGATGCGGTATGGCAAACAGGGTGACGCCCGCGGCGGTGAGCATGACCAGCGCGACAACACCGGCAGGCCAGGCTTTGCGCCCCGATAACAGGACGCCGACTGTCCCGCCGCCAAAGGTGCCGAGGCCCCAGGCCACCAGAACCGCGATTTTCGCACCGAGCGGGATTTCGTGCATGATTGCCCTGAGTTGTTCTGGATCGCTCAGATTCGTGCCTTCTGGCGGCGGGTAGATCATATGCCCCACCATTTCGGCCCCAAACACGATCGCAATGCCGGTAATCACTCCGCCAATGGTTGCGAACACAGCCCTGTTCATCCGCACCTCCCTCTTATTTTTGAGGCAAGTGTGGCGGCAGGACGGGCTCAGCGCAAGTTGCGGGCTGACCTAGACATTGAACCGGAACAGCAGGACATCGCCGTCCTGGACGATGTAATCCTTGCCCTCGGCGCGCATCTTGCCGGCTTCTTTGGCACCAGCCTCACCATTGCAGGCGACATAATCGTCAAACGCGATGGTCTCGGCCCGGATGAAACCTTTTTCGAAATCGCCGTGAATAACACCAGCGGCCTGTGGCGCGCTCCATCCCTTGCGAATGGTCCAGGCGCGCGATTCTTTCGGCCCGGCGGTAAAATAGGTCTGCAGGCCGAGCAGTGTGTAGCCGGCATGGATGAGCCGCGTCAGGCCCGGCTCTTCGAGCCCCAGTGTTTCGAGGAATTCGGTTTGCTCATCGGCGTCCAGCTGTGAAATCTCCGCCTCGATCTGGGCCGAGATGACGACCGCTTCGGAGCCTTCTTCGGCAGCAAAATCGAGTACTTTCTGGGAGTATTCATTACCCGTTGCAGCGCTGTCTTCGTCGACATTGGCGACGTAGAGGACTGGCTTGGCAGTCAGCAGCTGCAACATGTTCCAGGCTTTAAGATCGTCGTCATCCACCTTGGCGCGGCGGGCTGGACGGCCTTCGTTCAGCTCGTTCAGGGCCAGGTCGATCAGGGCGACTTGCGCCTTGGCTTCCTTGTCGCCCGAATTGGCCTTCTTGACCCAGTTCACCTTGCGTTTTTCCAGGCTTTCCAGATCGGCCAGCATCAGCTCGGTTTCAACCACGGCCTGGTCGGCGAGTGGGTCAATGGTTCCGGAGACGTGCGTGATGTCGTCATCCTCGAAACAGCGCAGCACATAGATGATCGCATCGGTTTCGCGAATATTGGCCAGGAACTGGTTGCCGAGCCCCTCGCCTTTCGAGGCGCCTTCAACGAGGCCGGCAATGTCCACGAAATTCATCCGCGCTGGAATGATCTCTTTCGAGCCTGCGATCGCTGCGAGTTTGCCGAGTCGGCTTTCCGGCACCGCGACTTCGCCGACATTTGGCTCAATCGTACAGAACGGATAGTTCGCCGCCTGCGCCGCCGCTGTTTGTGTCAGCGCGTTGAACAAGGTCGACTTTCCGACATTTGGAAGTCCGACAATTCCACATTTGAAGCCCATATCAGCCTCCGAAAATCTGCTGGCCGGGGCTTAGCGCATTTTGGCGCGATGAACAGGCCTTTTGTGTTGTCGGTGCAGCAGAGGGTCACATTACCATCTGGTCATACGGCACGGTCTTTGCGAGACTGAGGGCTTAGGGAGGCCTTCATGGCGCGATATGACGTGTTTCTGGCGAGCGCTTTAGCGGATCGCGAGAAAGCAGAGCTGGTCGTTCGCCGGCTCCGCGCGCTGAAATTCAAGGTCCGCTACGACAAGAAGCGCGAGCATACGACGCCGACGCCGAAAGACTATCGCGATGTCGACAATGCAGCATCGGTTCTGGTCCTGTGGTCCAAGCAGGCCTGCGACCTGAATTCCGCTGACAGTGACTGGGTGCACGCCATTGCCCACCATGCCCGCTCCAAGGACGATGCGCTGCTCCAGGCCGCGCTCGACACAACGGTGCCAGATGAGCCGTTCAGCAGTGATGACCGCTTTGCTCTCTCCGGCATGGGCCCGCGCAAGCTGGTCGAGGGATATTATGAGCTGGTCGATACGCTGGGCGACCGCGAGGGTCGCAGCGACCTGCGCGACTGGCTCGATCTGAAAGCCAGCGACAAGGACGGCAAGGAGATCTGGAAGGAAAACCATCCAAGCGATCCGCTGGCACTAGTCGGCAAACTAAAAACGGCGCCGCAGCCCAAACCGGCCGTCGCACCGGCAGCCGTCGCGGCGCCGGCGGTTACGCCCGGTTTTGCCGCCAATCTGGAAGCGCCCTCACCCAAATCAACGCGCACGCCCGAAGACCGGATGGGCACGATCATGCTGGCCACGGTCGGTGCGGTCATACTGGCAATGCTGGTCCTGAGCGCGGCGCTGCGATCACACACGCTTGAGCC
>SPJK01101472.1_pt1 | contig 13811 bp, 11 predicted proteins | sample 3741771 | NCBI WGS metagenome assembly SPJK01 (sample SAMN10925997, study PRJNA522277) | cold seep metagenome | isolation source: Elba SIP-enriched marine methane seep metagenome, extraction at timepoint T2 | place: Italy: coast of Elba, Mediterranean Sea | reverse complement strand
CCGCTGGCCTCTACTTCTTGCGGATTAATGATGAGGAACAGCGCTCTACTACGCTGCGGGTGGTGATTGAATGATGACCTGCTGAGCAATAAACAATGGTCCTTAGTATGATTAGGGTTGTCGTGATAATGTCTTGCCTGATGTTTTGGTCATTGTCTCTCTTTGGCCAGCACTCAATTCATGGCATTGTTCTCGATAAGCATGCCAAGGAACCGCTTGTCGGTGCATCGATCTTGGTAAAGGGAACGACTACCGGAACCGCCGCCGATGGCGAAGGGCGTTTTGAATTGAGCCTTGTAAATTCAAATGCTATTTTGGTGGTAAACTATACTGGGTTTTATTCGAAAGAAATCAATGTAGAAGGGGAAGCAGAATTGGAGATAAGGTTAGTAGAAGAATGTGTCAAGTGTTGGTTTGATTCGCATGAAATAATTGTTTCTGCCAATAGTGGCGTATTAAGTACACCTATCGGCCTAGGGTTAGACCTTAGCTCCCCGTTACTTTTTGGAGAACCAATATTGAGAGTTTCAGGAAACTATCAAACCAACCTAGCGGACAATAGCCTTCTTCAATTAAGGCTGAGCTTAAAACATCTACTTTCTTCCTGCCGATTTGACTCGGATGTGTCTGTCCAATATTCTAATTATCAATTCAATTCTCTTCAAGAACTGGATGAATATGCTGTGGCGGTAAATTTGAATTGGAATCGATGGATTAATCCAACTTTAGGCTTAAAGAATCTATCTTATTCTAATCAGGATGAGCTTCTGATTAGCGAGGAGCAGATGATGCTGGGACTTGGCGTGAACATATATTTAAACCAACCATTCTCATCAACCCTAAGCAGTGTCATTTACATGAATCAGCATTCGGTCAACTATACGGCCAGGTATAGCACCTTCTTCAAGCGATTTAGTGGGTTTGTTGAGTTTTATTACTACAGAGCCATTACTGAATTGAGAATAGGTGTGGGTTATGAGTTTAATTACTTTTAGGTAGTAGACCAGTAATGATATTGCTAACAATAAGCTTTAAGTCTGCTTGAAAAAATCCTCAACACCTTCCAAAAGCCGATCAATATCTTCGAAACTATGATCAGCTCTTAGCACAATTCGTGTTATCAGCGGGTCATCTGGGCCAGGATAAGGAAAGTGACTGATATGAATGTCACGCTTGGCGAGGAAAGCAGCTAGTTCGTGCTGATCAGTTGCCCAAACCGGATACCGTGGCAGCTTCCTGAAAAGGGTCGGTGCGGATAAATGCCGATTGAAGTATTCAATCCGCTCTTGCAAATGACGCTGGCAATCCATCATGAGTTCCCTGGCCTTTAACCAGGCGAATAAGTAGGCCGGCGGTGGGGGAGAGGCGCCTCCAAACTGAGGCAGATCTCGAAGTTGAGCAATGATGTCGGTATTCCCTAAGATCACGCCGGCTGGTAAACTCAAGGCTTTACCAAGAGACGAAGAAACCAATAAGTTGTCTGCTTTCTTGAACCAATCGCGCCAACTTCCACTTCCTTGCTGCCCCTGAATGCCAATAGTGTGCGAATCATCAACTACGACAAGCGATTTCAAATGGATATCTCCGGATAAGGGGGGGCGTTGTACCTGTAGTGGATCAATGGCGTTCAACAGGCCTGCTTTTAGTGCCTGACTATCTCCTATTTCAAGGATTCCTTGCCAACTCTTCCAACTATTGTGCCCTTGGCCTTCTGTCTCCCAGGCCATAGCCGGATGTGTGTCTGGTGCATAGTGTAGCTCAAACCCATTCTGCGCTAAGAACCGAACCACTAACTGACCGGCTTGCGTGCCAGAGCCGACCAAAAGCGCGGTTGGCGCTCCGGTCCATTTCGCTAAGGTTTCTTCGGCTCTTTCGAAAATGCTGGGCGCGAGAGGTGAGCGCCGAGAGCCACCGTAATGTGTGCCGAATTGCTCCATACCTTCCTTCACCCATGCGAGCATTTGCGGATGGCGGTCGAGACCTAAGTAGGCGGTTCCGGAGAAGGAGGGCATGATCAGCGTGAAGGTTAAAGAGTGTTTGAATGGAAAATGGAAGACGTTGGACGACGGACTTCGGACGCTTAAACGACCCTTGCCCCAATTCCCGGCCCATCCACATAATGCAATTGAGCATCTTCATCGATCACCACTCCCTGGGCTGGATCCTTTGCTAGTAGTAGCGCACCATCCATGTCGACATAGTCCAGGAGTGGAGCAATATGTGCAATAGCTGAAATGCCGACTGAGCTTTCCGTCATGCACCCCATCATGATACGGAGCCCCAGCTCACGAGCTTCACGGATCATCCTTCGGGCTGGGGTCAGCCCCCCACATTTCACTAGCTTGATATTGATACCATCAAAGTGACCGGCGCATCGAGCCACATCAGCTTCCACATGGCAGCTTTCATCGGCAATGATTGGCAATACACTACCGGCCAAAGCCGTCTTGTGATCAGCCCAGGCATCGGCTTTTTGAGGTTGCTCGATAAATTCGACGCCAAGTGCTTTTAACCGCTGTGACATATCGATGGTCTGCTGTGGACTCCAGGCGGTATTGGCATCCACACGAAACACCGCATCGGTATGATCTCGCAAGGCTTGGATAATGGCCAGGTCATCGCTAGTACCCAATTTGATCTTGTAAATTGGCCAGGGCTTCTCCTTAAGTTTAGCCACCATTTCATCGATCGAGGCGATGCCAATCGTATAGCTGGTAGTGGGTGCATCAACAGGATCTAAGCCCCACATTTCGTAAAGGGGCTTGCCCTCGCGACGGGCCCACAGGTCATTGGCGGCCATATCCAGGCCACAGCGTACGAAGGAGTCATCGGGTAGGCGATCCTCCAATTCCCGGTAAAAGGCTTCGGGCTCCTCCAATTGATAGCTTTCCAACCAAGGCCGAATCTTCTCTACGGAAGCGAGCATACTGTCGATACTTACACCGTAATAGGTGGTGGCTGTTGCCTCCCCATAACCGCTTCGGCCCTCCGCATCACGCAATTCAAAGATGAGAGTGGGTTGCACCGTACGCGACTCATGACTTATAGTGAAGGTGTGTTTCAAGGGAAGATCAAAACGGTGGGTAGATAACTGCATGCTAGTTGGTGTTTGACGAAGGCAAGGTAAATTTTTTCCCGCCACAGCGCAAAGAAAAAACGCAGTACGCTGCTACCTCTGCATGAACACCTGGACTAACATGACCACCCCACTCACTACCATGGCCAGAATAACGAATTGTCGGAAGCGCTGGTTGGTTATGCGCTTGAGCAAACGCTTACCCAGGATATTGCCAATGGTAGCTCCTAAGCCTAATGCCAGACCATACGCCCATAATTCACCACCGAGTGCCCCGAAGAAACTATAACTCCCTATCTGAACAATTCCCACCAGAAAAGAATTGGCCGTTTTGGTGGCAATAAGGGCCTCTTTTTCCAAGCCGTAGTTCAGATAAAAAGGGTTAAGCACCGGCCCTGCACCACCAGCAATGGTAGACACCAACGCGACGACGAACCCCAGGGGGATGAAATGCTGAATGCTAACCGGAAAAGACTGTTTTTTTCGGCCAAAGCGATATTGGAAAATAGTACTGATCAAGAAAATAGCAAGTATCACCTTGAGCCATTCCCAATGCAATTGAGTGAAAAGCCATGCTCCCAGAATACTGCCTGCCAAAGCAGTAGGGACATAATACCATACCACCGGCCAGTGGATGTCCTTCCAGAAGAGAATTAGTCTAGCCGGCCGGCCGATAAAGGCCCCTAACTGAACTACAGGCGCGGTAGCAGATACACCAACTATTCCGTTGACTACAGGAAGCAGCATCAAGGCACCACCACCGCCGGCAACGGTACTGATCATGAAAGACAAAGCCCCAGCGAGAAAGAGAAAACCAAGTAGGGCGTCCATAGTCCGTGTGTATTGGTGTTTTAGAGGCAGCTTCGACTAAATAGCAGATCGAATCGACCAGCTGATCTCCGGATGGAAACTCTCATGCAACTATGACAGTAGGTCAACTGTTTTCAAAGATACTAGCTAACTTATAGTAAGTAAGAGTAATTTGGATTTGCCCTCTTACTAGTATCCTTGTGATTCGTTAATTCCGAGAGTTATGGACGTTGAAACATTAGCCAATATTGAACAGCAGCCGTTGGATATAGAAGCGATCAAAAAGATGGATTATGTGCCTATTCAAGTCTTTATGGCGGCACTAGCGCAAAACTATCCGTTTCCCTATCAATCGAGCTTTAGCTTCGACTCCTTTATGCAGCACTTCCAGGATTCGGTAGGGCAGGCTTGCTCCTATACGGCTTCGGAAATGACGCCGAGATTCAAGAAGATAGAAAAGCACTTGGTCGACGGAATGCCCAGTGGGATGAATGGCGCATTTGAAGATGGCATGAACTCCCTCATGGCAAATGTAATGCCATCGCTCCTGCTGAATGGCGAACCTGCAACAATACATGCCCCCTTTGTGAAGCAGATCGCATATAGCTCACCTGCTGCGAAGGACCTTTTAATGAGCGGCAACTGGGAAATGAATATGCAGGCTTGCGATGTCTTTAGTCGCGAGGGAGATAATATTGTCTTTGCAGGAATGCTTATCCTGAATGCTTTTTATGACCAACAGCTCGATCCGCGATTTGATCAAATGCTTACGCTTCGCAATCGCGAAACGAAAACGGAAAAGCACTATAATATGAACTTCAACTTCGATTATGTCGAAGTGGAGAAACACGGAAAGATCAAGAAGCTGAGCAAGAGGCAAATCAATAAGCTCTTGCGCAATATGGACAACCCAGATCTGTGGCTAGAACTGTTGCCACCTGATAACTTCAGCTTCCGAGGTATCGCGGTAGGGCGCTTTATCGACATTACGCAACTGCGAGTGATCGCCTTGATGAAAGAGGAATTTGTTTATTCGAAAGTGGATATGAATCCACAGGAGCGATTGCCTCGTTTGGCTGCACATTTGAGTAATTTCCTTGATGTTGGTGGTATCATGACCGGCTTTGTTGGCCTGCTCCACGAACAATTTTTCAACGACACATCTTTCAGTTTAGCAGGATCCAATGACCTCAGTATCCTGGTGGGGGCTAACGTCAAGAATGACGAAAGGGGTAGCGGGATTTATCAGGATGCTTATGATAAGCGGACCCCCCAGCTGATTGAAGATATAACGGAAATTGAAGACCCATCCCCTGGGGAAAAAGCACTACTTGACCGAGGTGTTCGTAGCATGTTGCTCCTGCCGATCGTTGATCAGCAAGGGAGAGTTACGACATTGTTCGAATTGGCATCTCCTCACCCCAATACGTTCAATTCGCTCGTGATGAAGAAAATGGAGGAATTCTGTGAGTTGCTCCGACTGGCCAATCAGCGTTTTATCCAGGAGATGGATACGCGTACGAATGCTTTCATCCAGCAGCAGTTTACCTCTATCCATCCAAGCGTTTACTGGAAGTTTGAAGAGGTGTCGACAGCTTATCAGGTGCGGAGTTCTCTGCCAGAATTCAATGGTGAAATTGATCCCATTGTTTTCAAAGACATCTATCCGCTCTATGCGCAGGCTGATATCGTGGGTTCTTCCACTAAACGTAATTCGGCCATCCAAGCCGACTTGATTGATAACCTCGACCGCGTGGCCGCACTAATGCAATCCTGGACAGAACAGGTGCATCTGCATACGTTGGATGCGAGTATCAATAAAGTGAGCAAGATTAAGGATCGGATCCATGGGGAGTTTATCTCCAGTGACGAATCAGAAGTAGTGGAATTGCTAGGTCGTGAGGTCCATCCTCTATTAAACCAGGTCATTGACCGTTTCCCTGAGTTAGCGAACGACGATTATAAGGCTTACTTTGATTATATCGACAGTGAGGTTGGTATCGTCTACCGAAAGCGGAAAGCTTACGAGCAAAGTGTGAGTCGAATTAATCAGTCTATTTCAGCTTATGTTGACAAAGGAGAGGCTGAGCTGCAACGGGTATTGCCGCATTACTTTGAAAAATACAAGACCGACGGCGTTGAGTACAATATGTATGTTGGGCAGTCCTTGCTGAAGGATACCAAATACCACGATTACTACCTGAAGGAGTTCCGCCTCTGGCAACTGGTTCAGATGTGTGATATTACCCGTCTGGTGGATGAGTTGTCCACGGAGCTACCGGTGCCCCTGAAAACAGCGCAGCTGATCTTCGTCTACAATCACGCCCTGAGTATTCGCTTCCGCATGGACGAGAAGCAGTTCGATGTAGACGGCGCCTATAATGTGCGTTACGAAATTCTGAAAAAACGGATTGATAAGGCCATTATCAAAGGAACTGGCGAACGCCTTACCGTAGCAGGCAAAGTGGCGATCGTGTACTTATCAGAACAAGACCGTCGGGAATACCTGGAGTACCTGGAGTACTTGAGAGATGCTGGGTTCATTAGCGATGATATCGAGGATGTAGAATTAGAAAAACTTCAAGGCGCAGAAGGCTTGCATGCGCTGAGAGTGACGGTACTTCCGAAATAATGCGAGGCTGCACGCAACACGCTGCACGCTTTCATCCCAGTTAATGATAGGGTGCGTGAAGCGTGTTGCGGCTTGTTTGTAGCGGACCACCTACCAACTTTCCAATCGTAAGCTATGCGCATCGGCATCCAAAGTGGCCACAGCCCCTACCGGTAACGTACATTGATCAGCAATGTGTCCGAAGGATAGGCCATAAACGACAGGTATGCCAAGGTCGCCTAATCGATCATCTAACGTTTGTGCTAACGAGAGTGAACGATCATCTTCATCTGCTTCACAACCACTAAAAATACCGAGCGCGATACCGGCAGCTTCTCCTAACGACCAGGCTTGCCGAAGTGTGGTCAGCATCCGATCGATTCGATACGGGTCTTCTCCAACGTCCTCCATAAACAGCAATTTGTTTTTGACGGATGGCAAGTAACCCGTTCCAACGAGTGCAGCAAGTAGGGTGAGATTTCCTCCAACTAATTCACCACTGGCTTGGCCACCAGCAATCGTATGCGTTTGATACACACTCTCTTCCCGGGCTGCATTCGTTGTTGATAGTGGGATGTTGTATCCTTGCTGCCCTTCAAATAGCACGGCCTCAATCTGCCTTCGGGTGTAGTCGGTTTGCTCGGAGGCACCAACAGGGCCATGAAAGGTGATTAGGCCTGTTTCTTTATAGATCGCATTGTGCAAGGCCGTAATATCACTATAGCCGATAAGCGCTTTAGGGTTGCGACGAATTAACCGATAATTCAAATGGGGTAGGAGCCGCCCGCAGCCATACCCTCCTCTTGCACACCAAATGGCATCGACCTGCGTATCACTAAACATGGCATGTATGTCGCTGAGGCGTTCTGCGTCAGTGCCTGCGGTAAATCCGCGTTCGGCTCGAATATTGGCTCCCAACTTCACGTGGAGCCCGAGGCTCTCCAAGTTGTTGACCGCCTTTTCCAAACCTTCATCACCAATATAAGATCCAGGGGTGATCAACCCCACCGTTTGCCCTTTGGCCAGCAGCTTAGGGCGTATCTGCCTTTTGACCGAAGTGTTATTAGCCTGCAAATGATAGGTCGCTAATCCACCTAAACCAACCAAGAGACTGCGTTGGAAATGCCTGCGATTCATGTTTTTGCGAACTAAGATAGGGATTAGGCAACATGCTGCACGCACAATGCCTGAAGCGTGAAGCCTGATTCGTGAAACGTGATGCCTGAAGCCTAAAGCCTAATTCGTGAAACGTGATACCTGAAGCCTGAAGCCTGAAGCCTGATGCGGAGCCTCCTCAAAACACCCGCCTTCCCCAAATCAGCACCTGGAACCCATAGGCACTCATGAAGTAAACCAAAGCGGCAAAGGACATGGCGCCTAGCCCAGCGTAAATCTTCACACTGCGCAGGTTGATGGCCAGAAATTCATAGAAGAAGAAATCGGCCAATACGAAGACAGCGTGGGCTCCAAAGAGAATGAACAGCCCCTTCAGCAATTTGCTTAGGTACCAAACCTGCTTGCGCTGCCGGCCACTGAGCTTTTCTCGCCGCCGTTGGAGCACGTAGCGATAGGCAAAATAGAGGTAGGCAAAAAAAGAGGTCAGATAGATCGCCTGCTCCAGCCCGCCGTAGAATGGACTATAAAAGTAGCGGCCAACATTGACTTTCTCGTCAACAGGTTGAAAAAAGACCATCCAAAAAAAGCCCCACTGCGCCAGCGGCAGTAGAAAGTGCTTGATGTCGGAGAGGCGAAAACGATAGGTCGGGTAGAGGTTGAGCTTGACATAGTAAAAAAGCAAACTCGGGAAGGCCAGCGTAAAGTATATCGGAAAGAACTTGTGTTGCGGATAGTGATCGTAAAAACTGGTGATATACAAAATGTTGTGGAGCAGGGTCAAGCCGATGCAGATCAGCAAGGTTCCGTAAAAATAATTAGCCCGCCAATCACCCGATCGCTTGAAAAAATAGAGTCCGCCTATCGGAACACTCCCTAATACCCCGGCACCAAGTGCCAGTAATAGTAGGTAGTACAACCACGAGTGAGGTTCATTCCAAGGCATGGGGTACTTGAATTCGTAGGTCGAGCGCTACAAAAGTAATGGAATTTTCAGAGGCGTGCGGGAGCGGAACACAATGAATTACGACAAATGTCGTTTAAATCTTGACATTACGACACTTGTCGTATATATTTGTGATGGTAAGCCTTTAGGTAGATATGAATCCTTAAGGAATAAATAGATCTGGTTTTAAATAAGCAAAAGATGCCGACAGATAAACCTAGTGATGCCGAGTTGGAAATTCTACAAGTATTGTGGGCACACCAACCTTGCTCCGTGAAAGTCGTGCACGAGCACATTAGTCAAACCAAGGATGTAGGGTACACGACTACTCTGAAGCAGATGCAACGGATGTTGGACAAGGGCTTGGTTCACCGACGGCCGGGTAAGGGGAAATCTTATGATTATTCGGCCAGCGAATCGCCCGAAACGACGAAAAGCAAGTTGTTTGATCGCCTGGTAGAGAATGCCTTTGACAATTCTGTACAAGAATTGATGATGCATGCCATAGGCCGTGGAAAAGCATCAAAAGAAGAATTAGCTGCCATTCGTCAATTTTTAGATCAGTTAGATAAGAATTCATGATTGCACCGGGTACCATAAATAAACTCTTCGAGTGCCTGGGTTGGGCGCTCATACATAGCACCTGGCAGATTGCTCTACTGACCCTAATGGTTGTTCTTGCCAACCGGCAAGTGTCTGGTCGCTATGCCAGCCTGCGTTTTACCATCGCATTTGTGGGTATGTTGGCAAGTTTGCTGGTTTTCCTGATCACTTTTTCATTCTACTGGCAAAATGAAGGTCCAGATGCCGCAGCTATTATCGGAGGGGTAGCCTTTGAAGAGATTCCATTTTTTAGCGAAGGAGTAAACACTTCTGGGACTAATCAGAGTACGTATTCCTTACCGTATATTCTGGGTGCGATAGCTCCTTACCTTTGCGGCCTATGGGCGCTGGGCCTGGTGTATTTTATTTGCCGTTATACATTGAGTTGGGGTAGTGTTCGCCGGTATCGTCAGCGGGGTTTGTCGCCTGTTTCAGCCGCCTGGCAGGAGCGGTTTAGCGAAATGGTATATCAGGTTTTTGGCAGGAAACATATTGCTTTCCATTATTCCAAGTTCGTTCACAACCCTGTAACGATTGGCTTCTTTCGCCCAATTGTTCTTGTTCCTGTAGGCTTCTTTCTTCAACTCAGCCCCGCACAGGCAGAAGCCATTTTATGGCATGAATTAGCCCATATTCGGCGACACGACTATCTGCTGCACCTTGTGCAACTAGGCATACGAGCTGTTTTCTTTTATCATCCAGGTGTTTACTATTTGTCGCATTGTTTGGATGCAGAGCGAGAGCATGCATGTGATGATTGGGCCATTCAATTTACTCAAGATCCTAAGTCACTCGCGAAGGCTTTAGGCTTTCTAAAATTGAATGCATTTCATCACCAAAACACTTTTGCTATGCATGCTGTCAAGCAAGATCAGCCTTTTCTAACGCGCTTGAAACGATTATTTGACCCCGAAGCAGTTAGTCAACTGCACGGGTCGGGACGGATGCTACTCCTACTATTGCTGCTGCTAAGCGCCTTTCTAATGGCGTTCTATACCGCTCCTGCTGAGTTATCTACTGCTGCCACTAGTTCGCAACAGGTGGTTTCACCCATAGCGCAAGGGGTGTCAATGGTGGCGCCGTCTATGTCTAATATAGTGCCAGTCATAGATTCCCTTCCCGATGAAGCACCCGAACCTACTCCTTCACCACAAGCGGAGCCATACCCAGAGCCAGTAGTGTCACCCGACCCGGTCGTGAGTCCGGAACCTGTTCCAGAGCCACTATTGACAACTGAACCAGTTGTTGATCCAGCCGTTGGAATTATCGGGCCTATTCCTAGTCTGGTTGGCGAATCATTGATTACTACCCGACCCATCCGAGCAACCGTCATCAGTACCTCTGAGGCTCACGAAGCTGAAGGAGTATTAACCGGGAGTGCCATGACCGTTTACCCAGACGGAGAAGAAGGGTTGTTCCCTACAGTAGCAGGTGGTCAGCACACAGTACTTGGTACGGGGAGCGCGGTAGTCAGTGGCTCTGCACAAAGCACTCATCCTGGTGGCCAAGCGGTTATCGCAACGGAGGGCACCGGTTCCACTCTTTTCAGTGGCGGATCGGGCATGACTGTCCGCGCAAGCTCCGCTAGTAGCTTCAATGGCCGGATGGGGCAACTCAAACGCAGCTTGTTGCGAAACTTGACCAGAGATGGGCTCATTGCCGACCGTAGTGTCAAAACGGTTATTGAGTACCCAGGGGATCGAATTATTGTCAATGGCCAGGCACTAGAAGGGGCCTTATTCGATAAGTATGTCGGCATCCTCCAGTCCTTCAATATTGAGTCAGATGAACGCCGACAAATCCGCATTAGTCCGAAGTATATCATGGTAGGCTATGTTGATGAAGATGGTTTCCATGGCCGCATGCAGGGCACTGTCAACCTGGAAACGGACATCAACTAGAAAGGGACGAAGGAATTGGATTTTAGAATAGCGCGAAGTACGGTAATTGGCCGTCTTCGCGTTATTTCATAACCATTACCTGGCTAAATGCCACTATTCCCCTTTTTCGTACTTCTGCTGTTAGGCGCGTGCCAGCAATCTGGAATTCGCACGATTATGGATCAGCTGCGGCCACCTTCTGCCTTCTTTGACCAGCAATTGATCGAGCAACCGCCTAGAGTCGTTCGTACATGCATCGACAAGTAGATGACATGATGGTTCGCTATATTCTACCTGCCATCAATTTGTAATCATCCACCGCCAACTTTTCGATACTCACCTTGTTTGAAAACAGAGCGGCTACTTCATAAGGCCGAATGAGCGATATGTCCAATTTCTGGCAAAACCTTTTCCGCCTCGGGCAGCAAGCTGAAAGCAGCAGCCCTACTCAGCCGGCGATCCATGAATTGATCCAGCGAAGTGAAGAGGAGTTGGCTGATTACGAATCCTGGAAGGAGTCCTTTGTACTTCGGCGCCTATTGGATTGGCTGTCCGATCAGTATGCGATCCACCGTGTAGCACCAGCTGATGTGGACACGACCCTGGATTTTCTAAATACGCCTTCTTCCAAAGGGTTTGTCATTCATTTCCACGACACACAGTACTCACGTCGAGAAGCCACTCATTTCTTCGATTATCTTAAGGATCGAGTGAAAACCTTCAACTATCGGCGCCAGCTATCTGATACGCGTACTTACGCTCGGGAAAACTGGGTCGAAACCCTGGAAAAACACTACCTCAAACCGCGCCACGACTACCAGGAAGGAGAGCTGCTGGATCAACAATTTGGCAACATCTTAATTGAGTTGGAAATACGAGACAATAAGGTGCATAACCTTCGCTTCCGTGCCACCTACTACCGCGATCGCAATTTCCATCCTCCGCGCGATTTCAAAGACTTGATGCAAGGGGTGCTAAGCTAACTAACCGCAAAGCCGATCAAGTTGCCCACTCTTTTGGACCGACTTAATTCTCCCAATTCTTCGCCTCTTGTACCAAGTGGTGCAATTCGATCTTCACCCCATATTTATCCTTCAGATGCTTAGCGAGAGCGTCAGCAGCGTAGACGGAGCGGTGTTGACCACCGGTACAACCAAAATTGACCTGTAGGCTGGTAAAACTTCGTTCGATATAGTTTTCCACTGCTTCATCGACAATGCGGAAAGTGTCCTGCAAAAAGTCGCCCATTTGGGAATGATGCTGCAGGAAGTTGATCACCGCCTCATCACGACCAGTGAGTTTCTTATAGGGCTCATATCGACCAGGATTATGAATGAAGCGGCAGTCGAAGACAAAGCCGCCACCGTTTCCGGAGTCATCAGTCGGTACGCCGCCTTGCTTGTAGCTGAAGCTGTTGATGCGCACGGTCAGGAAACTCGAGCTAGCCTTAATTTTATCAAAAGGCTCAAACTGTTTGGAGGTGATGAGTGCTTCCAAGGCTTGTTTCATCTCTGGTAGCTCCACTTCAAGCTTGTCATTTTCCAACAACCACTTGATGTTGCGCAAGGCAAAGGGAATGCTTTGTAGGAAATGTTCCTTCCGCTCGTACAAGCCGCGGAAACCATAAGCCCCCAGTACCTGTACGCAACGCATGAAGACATAGCCGTAGTAATACTTGGTGAAAACAGCTCGGTCTACCGGCACAAGTGATTCGAGCGTGTCGAGGTAATGGTTGAGCAATTCTTCCCGAATGTCTTCCGGTACATTGGCTTTTGCCTGGTAGAGCAAGCTAGCCAGGTCATACTGCAAGGCTCCGCGCCGTCCTCCTTGATAATCGATGAAAAGCGGCAGGCCATTTTTAATCATGATGTTGCGCGTTTGAAAATCGCGAAACATAAAATGACTGGTATCCGTCTCCAGCAAGAAGTCGGCGAGTTGGTGGGCATCCGCTTCCAGGGCTTGTTCATCGAAGGGGATATAAGCCAGGCGGAGGAAGTAATACTTGAAGTAATTGAAATCCCACAGCATCGACTGCTTATCAAAGGAGGTGCGAGGGAAGCATTTGTCGTAATCGAGGCCCTTCCCACCTTCAACTTGTAAGCGAGCCAATTGCTCCACAACACGCTTGTAGATCTGTACCAAATAGTCGGGGAAGTAGTCCCCTTTTTGTAGCAAATAACTGTACAGTGTGGTCGACCCCAGGTCTTCTTGCAGGTAAATGTGTTGATCCAGGTCTTCGGCATAAATCTCCGGTACCGGCAGCTCCTTGGATTTGAAGTGCCGCGAAAAGGAAAGAAAGGCTTCGTTTTCCTGTCGATTCGGATTGAACGCACCGACAGCTACCTTACTCTTGCTCTGCAAGCGGTAGTAGATGCGGTTGGAGCCAGAAGGCGCCAAAGGCAGCACAAGTGTTGGGATTTCTCCACTCCAGCTTTGGAAGAGTTGACTGAGTTGTGTCTCAATAGCTACAGAAGACATGGTGGATAGGCTTGGTTTTGCGAGGGTGAAGGTAGGTAGTGTAAGGGTGTAAGGGTTTAAAAGTGCAAAGGTTTTTTGGAACAACTCTTACACCCTTACACTTTAGGCCTTCCGCTTCCCGCCGCCGCGCTTCAGAATAAAAGCATCCTCCTTGGTGATGGGGACGAAATGATCGGCTTCGTCGCGCAGGATTTTGGCCGTGGTATCTTCTATTGCAGCGATTTCTACGCGTACACCTTCTCCTTTTAAGTGACGCACCAATTCGACGTAATCGGCATCGCCGGAGAGGATGAT
>SPJK01062024.1_pt1 | contig 13812 bp, 11 predicted proteins | sample 3741771 | NCBI WGS metagenome assembly SPJK01 (sample SAMN10925997, study PRJNA522277) | cold seep metagenome | isolation source: Elba SIP-enriched marine methane seep metagenome, extraction at timepoint T2 | place: Italy: coast of Elba, Mediterranean Sea | reverse complement strand
GGTCCTAATCCAATCCAACGAAGGCTTCCCTGCCAAGACCGACCTGCTCACTCGCAAAGTGAACGAGTATGAAGGCCAGCACCGCTTTGGTGGCGGCACCGACTACGACAACGACCCCCACGTGCTCGACATCCTCGCTGGTAGCGCTCAAGGCGACAAAGCCGAGATTAAGGCCCAGCACGAGGCCCTTTCCAAGTTCAACAAAGAAGCCACCGAGCCTAAGCCCGAAGACCTGGCTGTTGTTCCTATGATCTATCCCGGTTCCTGAGACTCCTAACTAACTGGGAGGAAGATCATCATGCAGAAGAAGTATCTCCAGAGCTTCGGCATCGCCGCCGCACTGCTCATGCTGGCTCAGCCTGTACAGGCTGATACCGCCAACTTTGAGCTCAACGGTAAAATCTATACCAAGTGGCTCTACAAAAACGACGCGACTCGTGGTTGTTTGAATCTATCTAACCCTTTCTGGATCGATAATCTCGGTGGCGGAAACGGTGTTTGTAGTGAGTTCGAACTCAATATTCGCGGCCGCGTCAGTAAATATGTCTCTGGCGGCGTACGTCTGAAGAGTCGTTTTGGCGCATTGTGGCAAAACTGGTGGGAAAACGGCGATACACGCTGGGATAACGACAACAACCTCTTTGTCGAAAACACTTCCGGTGAGTCTATGGGTATGAACCATGCCCAGTACATCAAACTTAGAGGTGCCTGGATTCGCGCCAAACTCCCTATCCCCTCTGTCGAATGGGTGCACATCGGTGCCACCGACCTTTCGATGTTCAATGAATGGACCATCGGCAAGGCTCGTTACATCGACCGAGACAACGGAAACGGCGTTTTCTTCCAGGGTGACATCGCCAACGGCATGCTCGGCTATCATTTTGGTGCTATTGCCCTGCCTAAACTATTTGTAGGCCCTCGGTGGAACTCTGGCTTGGCCAGTAATGACCCCCTCGCTGGCTACTGGGGTGGTGACTGGGCCTATGCCGTCAAACTTACCAGTGACCCCATCGACGACCTCAATCTCACCCTTATCGGCAGCTATATTCATGACTGGGAAGCCGATAGATACGACCCCGACATCGCTGAATTTCGACTCGATAATCAAGGAACTGACCGGGCCACTGACCTAGTTCCACGTTTTCAGGGCGCCAATGCTACTTTGGAAGGTCGTTATACTCCTAGTTTCTGGGACAAAATCGCCGTCAGCGGCCTTTTGGCCATGTCTCACAACCGCGTAAACCCAGAATATGCCACCAACTCCATCGTTAACGACCAAGGTTTCTCGCCAGTAGTTTTCAAACTTAACGATGACGGCTCTCCGGGCGCAGCTCAAGACTTCGCGGGCAAAGTATTGGTTGAAGTCTTCGACCCCTTCGACATTGGCCTTTCAGCTAAGTTCCAATACTTCAACATCGGTTCAGACTATAACGCCGCCTTCGGTGCCCGCCGCGAAGCAGATGTCTTGCTTACCGACGGTTTCTTGCCCACCGGCTTCATTTCCGGCGGTCAGTTGCCCACCTTGAACATCGCTAATGAGTTCGTCGACTTTGATGAGCCTTGGTATGAGTCCGCAGTAGGTTGGCATGGTGCCACGGCCCTTTTGGAGTATGTACAAGGCGCCGTTCGCGCCGACCTGGAAGGTACTTTCCTGACGTACAACACCAATATGCAGAACAGGGACATTGAAAACCAATATCCTGACTTCCTTTACACCGACGGCTTCACCGACATTCAGTCCTTCACTGCCGACAAGGACTACGCCAACGTCTATGACCGCGGTCGTGACCCCCGCAGCGTCTATCATGAGTTCCAAGATCGTCAGACCATCATCTTAGTACTCAATACCGACATTCTTTTGCCTTTCGGAAACAACTTCCAAGTCAAGGCCAAGGGCAAATACATCCACGACGAAGACGGTCGTAATGCTGAACGAGACGATGACGACTATGTCGGCGACCTCTATATGGGGTTTGCAGGTCTTTCCTACCAATGGACCAACGAGTTGAAGACCACCTTGGGCTATGAGTATCAGCAATGGGATGAGACACTCCGGTCTGGTGCCCAGGAGACGGGATACTTTGACTACCGGACCAAGAAGCACACCGGTCGCTTCACCGCGGCTTATAACTTCGGCGGTCTAAACTTCTCCTATCTTCTTGAGTACTTCAACAAAGACCAAGAGCGCGAGGACCCTCGCAGTTTCGACCAATTCTGGCGGGTCTGGCGCTCCAAAGCCACTGTGGAGGTAAGTTGGTAATGAAGGCATCCAATTCCCAAAAAATGGGTTTGCTACTCATCAGCGGAGCTTTTTTTGGTACCGGCTGCGGTATTGAAGGCTTCTTCGCCGAATTGGGAGACACTGAGCACGTTCGTCCCGTAACAACCGTCTCAGGCTCCGTCCGTTTTGCGGACGCCACCGTCGAACTACAGCGCCCCAATGGCGACACCATCACCCCGATTTCATCAACAGTGGAGCAGAACAACTATACCTTGGTATTGCCTGCGGCGGAGTACTCTAATGTCCGCCTAATGGCCACCAAGGGCTCGGTCAACCTTTCTGCGATAGTTCCCGTGCTCAAACCATTGATGGTGACCAGCGACGTCAAAGTCGACGAAGTATCTACCGCTCAGGCATTGATCATCGACGCCATGACCTCGGCGCAAATGCGTAACTTGGGCGATCTATCTCCCGCGCTCGTAGGTGGCGTGATGCAATCGATCGCAGCGCAACTCTCTCAAAGTGGTGCGCCCGGTGAGTTTGCTACCATGACTCGCTTGATGATCGAGGAAGGCGAAAAAGCCGATGAATCGTCTCAAGTCTTCCAAATACCTGTGCTTGACGCGAACTATAAAACTCAGACTTCCGCGATTAACTCCGCTTGGTTGGGCAGCAAGAGTTTCGACTACACCGGCGACGGCATGGTTGATACTAGTTCTGTATCCACTTCTTCGTCTTCGGCCACCTTCGACCGAAAACTGGAAGAAGTCGCACAAGTATTCGATTTCCAGGAATGCGAGCACCCTACCAAGATCAAGCTAGTGATTGAGGTAGACTTCAATGATGGCCGCCAAGACGGAAACTGTAACGTAATCAATCGCTTTAAATGGGTCGAAGACAAGCCAGGAAAGCAAATGTTCTGGATTGGTGGCATCCACGAGGAGTCACCTGTCCAAGACCTGGAAGCCGATGCTTTACTAGGAAATTCAGGTGGTTGGGTACCGAACCAAGTGCCCATGTATGATGACGGTACGCATGGTGACCAAGTCGCCCGAGATAATGTGTGGACCATCACATTTGATCTTCCTCGGACCGCTCGCATCGGTTACAAGTATACTTGGGGCGCGAAGGGTGACGGTTGGACCGGCTCTGAAGAATGGCCTGGCAACCAACACATCCTCGAGCTCATCGATGAAAATGGCGATAATATTATCTATCGACGTGATCACTTCGGTGATGAAGCGACAAATAAAGATAAAGTTAATTTGAACTATAGCGGAATGGGAACCGTTGAATGGGACACTGACGCCGATGGAGACGGCATCCCCGACGCTAGAGAACGCCACGATTTGGACAACGACTGTAAACCTGACACTTTGATCACTCCGCCAGGCGTAGGCCCCGCGACGATCGACTGCTCGATGTTGGGTGGACAGTAATCCGCATCTATCAAGCTTAATAGATGCAACTATCTAAGAGGACTGCAATGAAGCTCGCCAAAACTCTACTTGCAACTATTCTTTCCGCCGGCATGATGGCCGCTTGTGGTGAGGATACGACCAACAACAACAACAACAACAATAACAACAACAACAATAACAACAACAACAACAATAACAATAACAACAACAACGGCTTCCAGCAGCCTGCTGACACCATCGTTGTAAACTTTAGCATCGACGACAGCGCCAACAAGACCTACACCACTGCTGACGGTCTGGCTTGGAAAGGCTCCTTCGCCTACGACCCCGCCACTCGTATCCTCACCAAGGACGCTGCTTGGGGCGGCCCCTTCGTCAACCTTCACGACGATGGCCCTTGGGACCAAGGTGGTCACGAGCCTGCTGGCGCCGTCGCTGGCGACAACATCTGGGGCATCGCAGCCTTCGTTGCTAAGCCCACCGAAGCTCTTGAGCTAGAATACGGTGCCATTTCTGGCTCCGACATGGGTTCTGACGGTAACTGGATTTGGAGCGGCCCCAACGGTAAGGTCACCATCAACCCCGCAGACACCTCCGTGGACGCTCAGAACCTCAAGGTTGAGGCTTTTGGTAAGATCGACGTGCGCATCATGGTGGACACCTCCACCCTGGCAACTCCCTTTGATATGAACTTCGACCCCTCCATGGGTCACAAGGCAGAGATCAAGGGCAGCGCTTGGGCCTGGCAATTGGTCGAGTTGAAGGACGACGGCATGAACGGTGACGAGACTGCCGCTGACGGCATCTTCACCTTCACCTTGAGCACCGCTGTCGGTGCCGGCACCGCCAACCCCAACTCTGGCTTGGCCAAGAGCGGCGACCAGCCTGAGTTCGTGTTCCAATTCAAGGGCGTTGAGTACAAGGGCGGCGCAAACAACACTGCTCTTGCTCAGGGTGTAAAGGCTCAGGTTAAGCCTGACGGCGGTTCTTGGACCGACGTGAACATCATGACCCTCGACAGCAACGGTAACACTTACGTTCCTGTCCCCTAAATGAGTCCGAGAGGGGAGTACGCATCTATCTGAGATAGTTTCGTGCTCCTTTCTCAACTATTCAGTTACCTATTCTCCAACTATTCACCCATAAACAATCAAGGCCATGTACAAGCACCTCAAAGCCCGAATTGTCCTTCTCGCTTTGCTTGGCGTGGTGGGCCTACCAACTGCGGCGGACGCTGCAAAAATCCGTTTTGTTGATGCCAGCAATGATGATCGTGGCTCCGGCAACTATGACTACCCCTCCTCTGGTGACTACCGTCGAGGAAGCTTCGACCTACGCGGCCTAGATATTTCCGTAGAAGGCGACTTCGCTGTTTTCGAAGTAACCATGGGCGCCCCCTTTAGACGTCCTCCCGGAGTTCGAACCAGCGACGTCTTCCAAGTCCGCCTGGAAAACGACATCTATCTGCAGCACATCGACATCTATCTAGACACCGAAGCTCAAAAAGGGATGACCGAATCTATTCCGGGTCGAAATATCCGTTTCGCCCCCGAAGAAGCTTGGGATGTAGCAGTCATTCTTACCCCCCGCCCCTTCATTCTCAAAAGTATCTTAGAAGAGTGGAAAGGCGCCAAACGGCTGATCATCCCTCATCAACTACAAAGCCGAGGCTCCAAGATCATTGCCAGGGTTCCTTTAGCCCAACTAGGGGGCAAACCTGCCCAAGATTGGGGCTACGGCGTCGCTGTCTGCGGGGCCCTTTGGCAAAATAGCTTCGACGCCCTCAATCGGCTTCGCGACGACGGCATCCAAAGTGGACTGACCATGCCGGTGTTAACTATCCCCGAGCTACGTGCTTTTGGTGGCGGAGAAATATCCAACTACCACCCCCAAGTGCTCGATATTCTCGCGCCGAGCGCCAAATCCCAGTTCACCGCCTTATCTAAGTTCGACGCCAAAGAGAAAAGCTTCGCGCTCACTCGCTTAATCTATCCAGGAATAAAAAAACGCCCTCTTCCTCAACTTCCTAAGCTTCCTACATTGAGTAAAGAAGCGGCCTCTTCGTCTATTAGACCAGATATTGCTGGGGGAATTCGCGTTGAGGTCAAAGAACTGCAAGGGAACTTGGTGGTGCTCGCCAAGCCTGAAAAGCCCCTAAGAACCTATCAGATGGGTTCTGTACTGCAGAAAGACCGAATCATAGCCCGGGTGGTCATCACCGCGGTCTACCCCGACTTCCTACTTGCCACGGCGGTAGAGGGAAAAGAAGCCATCAAAAAAGGCGCCCTCGTCCGCTTTGAAGCCGCCAAGGAGAAATAGAATGCTTCACAAAAAGCTGGCCTTAACTATTGCAGCAACCCTTTTTGCCATTCCTCAACTGAGCGAAGCAGCCAAGGAAGTCACCTTGTGGCATGCCTATCGGAGCAAAGAAAAGGTCGCCCTTGAGAAGGTGGTCGCCAACTTCAACAAGAGCCAAAGCGACATCAAGCTCAAGGCCATGGTGGTCCCTTATGACGCCTTTGCCGACAAGATCACCGCAGCTATTCCTCGAGGTAAAGGACCCGACCTGTTCATCTTCGCTCAAGACCGCTTGGGTGACTGGGCGGCTTCTGAACTCATCGAGCCGGTAGACTTCTGGGTAAACGACGAACTGCGCAAGCAATTCCTCAAACCCACCTTGGACGCCATGATCTATGACGACAGTGTCTACGGTCTGCCCATGGCTTTTAAGAGCGTGGCTCTTTTTTACAACGCTGACCTAGTCAAGGCTCCGCCCAAGGACACCAACGCCATGATCGCTCTGGCCAAAAAGCTCACAGATGCCAAGGCCGGCAAATATGGTTTGGTCTACGAAAACGCCAACTTCTACTATCAGGCTGCTTGGATGCAAGGCTTCGGTGGCCGTGTTTTTGGCAAGAAGGGCAAGCCCACTTTGGCAACTAAGGCAACTATCGACTCCATGAAGTTTGCCCAGCGTTTGGCGCACAAAGAAGGCATCATGCCCGAAGAAATTGGTGCCACCTTGGTGTCTACTTTGTTCAATAGCGGAAAAGCAGCCATGGTCATCAACGGACCTTGGTTCACCGGCGAGATCAACAAAAAGGTTAAGTATAAGGTCGCGGTACTGCCAACTATCTCCGAAAACGGTAAACCTGCCCGTCCTTTCCTCACCGCTGAGGGTCTGATCATGAGCGCCAAGGCTAAAGACAAAAAGGCTGCATTCGCCGCTATGAAGTATCTCACCAGCGCCGCTGCTGCAAAGATCATGGCTAAAGAAGGCCGCCAGCCCGTTGCCCGCGCTGATGCTTATAACGACCCCAAGATCGCCAAGGACCCCATTTTGTCTGTTTTTCGGAAGCAGCTCAGCAACTCAGTGCCTATGCCTAACACCCCAGCTATGCGGATGGTTTGGGGGGATGCCACCACCGCAATGAACAAGATCATCAATGGCAAGAAGGCTCCTGAAGGCGCCATGAAAGAAGCCCAAAAGAGCATTTCTCAACTCGTTAAGGGAGCTCGGCGATAATGGCTTCGGTCAAGTTACAGAATGTCTTTAAGCGCTTTGGCGATGTAACAGTTGTCAAAGACGCTAACCTCGATATCGAAGAAGGTGACTTCGTAGTTTTGGTGGGACCTTCCGGCTGCGGAAAGTCTACCACTTTACGGATGATCGCCGGACTTGAGGAACTCTCCGAGGGCCACTTGCAAATCGGAGATCGGGTGGTCAACGACCTGTCTCCCCGCGACCGAGACGTAGCTATGGTTTTCCAAAGCTACGCTTTGTATCCCCACATGAACGTTCGGGATAACATTAGTTTTGGTCTCAAACTTCGCAAAATGGCCCAACCCGAGATAGATGTCCGGGTGAAAGAGGCAGCCGATATTCTGGGCTTGACCGATCTATTAGACCGGAAACCCAAGCAGCTTTCTGGTGGACAAAGACAGCGCGTGGCCATGGGCCGCGCCATCGTCCGCAAACCTTCAGTTTTTCTCTTTGATGAACCGCTGTCTAACTTGGATGCCAAACTTCGTGTAGCCATGCGGGCGGAAATCGCCAAGCTGCACCAGAAACTGGGTGTCACCACTGTCTACGTGACCCACGACCAAGTGGAAGCGATGACTCTGGCGAAACACATCGTGGTGATGAGCGAAGGTATTATTCAGCAGGTCGGTGCACCGCTAGAACTCTATCGAAACCCTGCCAACACCTTCGTAGCTGGCTTTATTGGCAGTCCCTCGATGAACTTCTTCAACGTGGAACTATCGGGCGACAAGCTTCACGGCAACGGCTTTGAAATCCCAGTGCCTGAGCGCATGAAGCCACGCATCAATGGCAGCTCACAGTTCACTATGGGTATCCGTCCTGAGGATATGTTTGAATCGGGAACCCAGGAAGCAACTATCCCAGGCAGGGTAGACGTCCTTGAGCCTCTGGGCGCTGATGTACACGCTTTGGGTGAATCTGAAGGTACCGCCTTCACCGCTCGACTAGAGCCAGACACTAAAGTCAAAGTTGGTGACACTTTACACATGGGTTTACAAATGGACGCCCTTCATTTGTTCGACCGTAACTCTGGTCAATCTATTCTCACTCACAAGGCGCACTAATCGTGAAAGCTAAGATTGTCTCATTTATAGCAGCCGCTGTCCTTTCCACGATAGCCTTCGTGGGGCTTGCTCACCATCTTAGTCAAAAGGACGCACAGCGGCTGCAAGAGCGCCGTGCCTTTCTGCTCACGCAGAGTATTGCGTGGCTAGGCCAAAACACGGGCATCAAGAGCTATGAAGATGAAAAGAGTCTTCCTCAACAAGTTGCGGAGAAGCTCAGCAAGGATTCACCTTTGGTGGATGAGCTGCTCATCCTTCGTAAAACTCGCTTTCTAACCCACTCTGACAGTTCCCTTCTCAACAAGAAACTAGACACTGAAAGCCTCAAAGACAAAGCGCTCTACGATGCCGGCCGGAACCTCAAGGCTACCGTAAAAAAGAATGTTGAAGAGTTTGAGAAGAACCCCAAACTAACTCGGCACGCCTTTCGGGAAAATAGACTCAAGGCCTCGGCAGACAGCATAATCATCCACGCGCCTTATAAGAAAGACGATCGCTATCGGGCGCTTATTCAGGCGACCCTCAAAAAGCAGCCCCTCAAGTCTCCGTTTCCCCTGCCTCTCTTTCTCTACGCGCTAGTTGCCATTGCCATCTCTATTCCGGTGGCCTGGAAGCTACGGGGCTTAGGACTTCTGGGCACCGCAGGTGCGCTAATGCTGGCTCTCTTGGTGCTGCAAACCGGGCAGATATCTATCTCCCGCCAGGCGAATGCTCATCAACACCATCAGTTAGAGGCAGAACTATTAGCCAGCTTGGGAAATGCCGGACTCTTTAAGTTCCAAGCTGAAGAAGATGCTGTACCCGCAGCTACTATCTTCAACCAAACTATCCTCGGCGAAGAACTCACTGCCGTATCACAGGTCGCCTCGGCAACTATCGCTCAGGTTGCTAGCACCGACTCCACCCGCATCAGCGCCAGCAACTATGTTGTCGATTTTACTAAGAGTTACCTGGATGCCGAAGCATCCAAGCTGCGCATCGAAGTAGAAAAATGGGGCGTAGGCATCGGTCTGCTAACCTTGGCCTTGCTGCTCCTAGGACTCACCGGGCTCCTAGGTCGCTTCTTTCGAGGTATCGTCCGCAACGCGGCGGCGATTCGTTACATGGCGCCAGCCATGTCAGGAATGCTACTTTTGGTATTCATTCCCATGGTCTACGGTATTCAGCTGAGTTTTCAGCGTCGCCAATACAATGAATTCGACTTCGTGGGACTGGATAACTATATCCAGATACTTTCCGAGACCAACTTCAGCCATCCACAGAACTTCTATTTCACCCTTGCAGTGACCCTCTTCTGGACCTTCACCAACATCGTCTTGCATGTGTCTATTGGTCTCTTTTTGGCACTCTTGCTCAATGACAAGATGCTCAAGGCTAAAGGCATCTATCGGGTCATTCTGGTTATTCCTTGGGCGATGCCCAGTTACATAACCGCCTTGATCTGGAAGACGATGTACCACAAGCAATTTGGCGTGGTGAACATCCTCCTGGAGAACCTCGGCTTTGAACGGATTAGTTGGTTCCAGAGTTTCTGGAGCGCGATGTTTACCAACATCTCCACCAATACTTGGTTGGGCTTTCCTTTCATGATGGTGGTGTCCCTGGGCGCTCTGCAAAGTATTCCCACGGACCTCTATGAAGCAGCCCGTGTAGATGGCGCCAGCCGCTGGCAGCGCTTCCGTAATATTACTTTCCCACTGCTTCTGCCCGCGTTGGTGCCCGCAGTGATCGTAGGGACCGTGTGGACCTTCAATATGTTCAACGTCATCTATCTGGTCAGCGGCGGTGCTCCCGACGGAGCAACGGACATCTTGATCGTCGAAGCCTATAAATGGGCCTTCCAGAAAGACCGCTACGGATACGCAGCCGCCTATTCGACGGTGATCTTCTTCATCCTCCTGGGCTTTACACTCATCACTAATAAGCTCAGCGGAGCTACCAAAGGAGCCTTTGACTAATGCAGGAATCAAGCACCGGCGGACGTATTCTCAAGAACCTATTCTTGACGCTGTTTTGCTTTGGCACCTTATACCCCATTCTTTGGGTGATAAAGATGGCTTTGACTCCTTCGCAGGGTTTCGAAGGCAGCATCAGCCCAATCCCTACCGAAGTCTCTTTTGAGAACTTCCACCATCTCTTCTATGAGACCAAGTTCCTGCGCTGGCTCTTCAACAGTGCGGTGGTAAGCCTTGCAACCACCCTTCTAGGTGTGTTTTTAGCCTGCACCAGCGCCTACGCCCTGAGTCGTTTTCGTTTCCCGGGGCGCTCGGCAGCGATGCTTTCTTTCTTAGTAGTACAGATGTTTCCCGGTGTATTGATGATGATTCCTATCTATCTGATCATCGACTACTTGGGACTGCTCAACAATCTACTGGGACTCATATTAGTGTATTCTACTACCGCTATCCCCTTCTGTGTTTGGATGCTCAAAGGTTACTTTGATACTATCCCCAAGGAGCTCGAAGAAGCCGCCTTGATGGACGGTGCCACCACCTCGCTCATCTTTTGGAAGATCATGTTGCCCCTTTCGCTGCCAGCAGTCTCGGTGACCGCCCTCTTTTCCTTCATGACTGCTTGGAATGAGTTTATCTTGGCGGCTTTGTTCATGAACACTCCGGACATGTATACCGCGCCGGTAGGTTTGAACATTATGATGGGGCAGTTCTCTCAAGAATGGGGACACTTCGCAGCAGGCTCGATCTTAGTCAGTTTGCCGGTGGTCATCCTCTTCTTCGCCCTACAAAAACAGTTGGTGGGCGGCCTAACCGCTGGTGGTGTCAAGGGCTAATCCCAGCCCTCGGTTGACCTTCGTCAACTATCTCTCCAAGCTGCCCGCATGAGCGTCAACGCTTCACACGCCGAATATACCGCTCGCATCAATCGGGCCCAGGACTATATCGAAAACCATCTCACCGAAGAGCTGAAGTTGGAGGAGATCGCCAAGATCGCTAACTTCTCGCCCTACCACTTCCACCGCATCTTCTCCTCCTTCACCGGAGAGCCCCTCTACCAATTCATCTTGCGGCTGCGCCTTGAAAAGGCGGTCACCTTGCTGACCGGCCAAAAGGTCTACAGCATCACCGAAATCGCCTTGGATTGCGGATTCTCCAGCTCCTCCACCTTCGCTCGAGCCTTTAAAGAGCGGTACGGAGTGAGCGCCAGCCAGTGGCGGGAGGATTTTGATGATTGTGAGAGCAAGAATCGCAAAAGCAATAGCAAGGCGGGCAAACCGGCGCGCAAGCAAGGTCAAGCCGAAGTCGAGCTGAAGCAGCATAGTTCGGGGGTGGGTTTGAAACCCATCTGGAGCCTAACTATGCCCAAAAGAAAACTACCCCTGAACGCACACATCGAAGTCCAACAACTGCCCGAAAAGAACCTAGCCTACGTCCGTCACGTGGGCCCCTATATGGGAGACTACGCCCTCTTTGAACGCCTCCACGAACAACTCATGCGCTGGGCAACCCCACGAGGTTTTGGCCTGGGAGAAGGTAGCAAACTATACTGTATCTATCACGACAACCCATACATCACCGAAGCCAGTAAGTTACGACTAAGTATGTGTGTAGAGGTTCCTGAAGGCACCAAAGCCGAAGGAGACATCGGAACTATGCCTCTGTCCGGCGGTCAATACGCCTTAGCCCGCTACGAAGTCCTACGCTCTGAATATGCTGAAGCCTGGGATGCCTTCATGGGAACCTGGTTGCCCAATAGCGGCTATCAACCCGGCGAAGGCGCCTTTTTTGAGATGTATCACAACAACCCGGCAGATCATCCCGAAGGTAAAATGGTGGTGGATTTAGTTATTCCAGTGAAGCCGCTTTAGGTGGGTTGTCTGATTTTCTGCTTTCGTTGAGGATAAAATCAGACAGACGAGGTCGGTCCCGGCCCTAGAACCGGGACTTTACACCCTCGATAGCCGGACATGCCCGCAGATCAGATGAGTACACATCCTCTCAATGTCGAGCCAGTCTAGTCTAACTAGCTCAATCATCTCCCCTAGGCCACAGCCTTCGCAGCACCCGCCGCAGCTGCCGCCAATATTCACCTGCATACAGCAGCACAAACCAATGAGCATTTTTCACTGCTAGTTTCAGCCAATTCAAAGGCGTAGATTGAAAGCGGTGGGAAGGCAATTGCTCGGGCGGTATCCTTTCTTCACACTCTATATATGGGCCGTTGTGCTTCCTCGGCTTTTCCCAATCCAAGTCCATCACTGCTTCTATGAACACACGTGGAGATGGATAGTTGTGAGCCTCGATATAGCGGTAGTTCAGGCTCGGAGCAACGTAGGTAATTCTCTCATTTAAGTTGGGAATAGAGATAGATCGGCTACCCAGCCAGACAGGCGTTGAACTGGGATATTTGTCTAGCTTACTTCCATCCAATTCGAGCATGTCCCTTGGACTAACTTCGCAGAGATCGCAGCGATGGAAGCCGCGCATGAAAGCCCCAAAGACACAGACATAGTCCTCGGGGCCAAAGTCGGTGCCGAGCTGTCTACTCCCGAGAAGTTTCTCTTGATAATAGTTGCGGCCGAACAGTCGCTCCTTGACCTTGAGTAGGTATCCTTCAGAAAGCTTTCCTCTGGAAAAGTTCTTGCCCTTTTGCAGCCAGCCTACGGCGAGTCTATTGACATAGACACTGAGGCGACTATCAGCCTCCAAACACTCGTGGTGGCCGTAGCCTAGGTCCTCGAAATACATTCTTCTCTCCCTTCTCAATAGATACAATCCATCGTCGTGATAGTTCGAAGATTAGTATTTTCTGCTCTCCACCGGTAATTGAGGTTGAAAGCGAGGTCCTCTAGGACATCTTTTAGGTCTAGATAGTAGTTTTCGGCGGCCAAATAGATAGACCAAGCCAGACTCGGCTAAAATCTATAGTTCGCTACCTGGTCCGGACTCACTCGGTGCCAAAGCACCTTAGCATCCCGCCGGGATATGTAGGCTTTTGGTTGATTGAGATCTATCTCGATCACGGCATCAATGAACCCTTGAGGTGGTTGATAGTTATGCGCCTCGATGTAGTGGTAGACCAGATTGGGTGCACTGTAATAGGTCTGGGTAGACCTATTTTCTACTGGTATTTCGGCACTACCCATGGTGAATGGATAGATACAAGAAGAATGCTGGAGGCCGTCGGGGCTTATCTCTCTAGGACCATAACCCTGAGGCGCGGCCTCTGGCTGTCGCGAAGGGCAGAGATCACAATGGTGATAGCCACGAGTCTGGCTGGAGGCGATGCTCAGATAATCGGCCCGATCAATGTCTTGGGTGTCTAGGCCCTGGCTTTGACGCCGTCCACAGTACTCAAAGTATTCTTGTCCACAGAAATACAACTGCTTGAGCTTAGGTAATAGTTCTAGCGGGACTTCGCCTTGGAGATAGGCGTTGCCTCTTGCTAGCCAGCCAAAGTAGAGAATATTAGTAGCCATCCATATTTGCCATCGTCGCGGTCGAGGTGATGATGGCTAAGGTCTTGCTTATGAACCATGAGGTTCCTCCTTTGATGATATCTACAGTTTCTGCTTCCTCGCTCTTTGCTTCAAAGAAACAATAAGCC
>SPJK01068248.1_pt1 | contig 13814 bp, 8 predicted proteins | sample 3741771 | NCBI WGS metagenome assembly SPJK01 (sample SAMN10925997, study PRJNA522277) | cold seep metagenome | isolation source: Elba SIP-enriched marine methane seep metagenome, extraction at timepoint T2 | place: Italy: coast of Elba, Mediterranean Sea | reverse complement strand
GATCTTCACCGGTATTGCCGCAAAGGATGCGTTTGGCTCCAGGATCGATGAAGCGACTAAAGTGGCCGATATAGTAATAGGAATTGTTGTAAATTAGCTTTCCGTAGTCAGATGAAGCAATTACAGGTGCGCTGCAATAATTGGCCACGTGATTCGGGCCGCCATTTGAATTCAAGAGGATATTCCAATCAATCCAACCTACAGCACCACTATTCAGATCATTGATAATTGACCTAGCGTAATACTCGCCTGTTTCCCATTGACCATTATTGTGGGAACCTTCCAAGCAACCTTCCGTAAAAAGAAGCTTCTTGGATGGATAGAACTCCGTAACCATCTTTGCGTGGTGATATTCGTCCGACACATACCAATGAAACCCCGCACCCCAAACATATTTCGATGCCTGCGGATCATCAAAAACCGTTTTTGCCCGATCGAAGAGTTGATCTCGGTTGTGATCCCAAACGATAAGCTTGATGTCCTCAAGACTATTCTTGTGAAGTGTAGGGCCAAGATAATCACGAACAAAATCTCGCTCTTCTTCAGCCGAATAGAGACATGATTCCCATCGCTGCAGAGCATCAGGTTCGTTCTGAACCGTGAGCCCCCATATATCGATTCCTATATCGCGATAAGCTTCGATATATCGACAGTAATAGTCGGCCCATGCCTGCCGGTACTCAGGACGTAGTTTTCCACCACCTACCATCTGATCATTTGTCTTCATCCATGCAGGAGGGCTCCACGGAGACGCCAAAAGCTTTATCTCGGTCCCCTGCATTTTATCTTTAGCAGCTTCAATCAACGGGATCAAAAACTCTTTGTCACGTTCAATGCTAAAGTCCTTTAAGTCAACATCTCCAGGAGTTTCACAATAAGCATAATTCCCTCTTGAGAAATCGCAGCTATTGATATGTGTGCGACAGAGTTGGTAACGATTGCCAACATCGGGATCAAAATAGGCGTCGATTAACTCACGTTGGCTATTTTCATCCAACTTTGAGTAGACAATCCCAGCTGCTTCAGTAAACGCGCCGCCGAATCCGACAATCGTTTGATATCTAACCGAGGGATCAACAGCAACGGACACCGTATCAGATTCAATTTTCTCAAGTGATTCGAGACTGCTTACATGCTTAACTCGCTCTCCACCATTCATAGACGTTGAATAGACATCAACCGTTGCATTGGAACGAATAGGCTGTACAGGATAAGGGTGTTTGATACCGACCCCCCTAATCCGAAGTGATCTGACATTGCCAAACGCACCATTTGGAATACGAGTCGGCTTGATTGTTACTGTGTAAGAGCCTGGATCCAAAGAAATTTTTCCTAACGGTATACGTTCATAGGTCTCCCAACCGCCTGTAGGAGACATCGTGTTATTCAAATCATTTGAACCAATTAGGATCTTGTAACTACTTCCAGCAAAATCTTCATGCACCGCCGCAATTATTGAAACATCAATTTCCGTCTCATGATCAACTTGAATATCCCAACTGGCGTTTGAATCAGTGCTACTCCAGTAACGGAAGCACCCTTTGCGATTTTGTATGGGGGGACCTGATAGTTTTGCCGTGTATCCGCTGAGGACTAATTCTTTTACTTTGTTAGTCGCTCTTTCGGCAGCAAGCAAGTGAGAGCTAGCAAAACAAACTAAAAGGGCAATCAAAGCAACTAAGGATTGATAACTGACCAGCTTAACTAAACTAAATGCTTTATATTGGCTCGTAGAATTCTTCATGTTGTCAATTACTCTCAGAGCTTGCTTGGAATATCTTTATATCATCAAGTAAAACTGGCGAGCCCCAACAACTTTCAAATCCAATTGATCCCTCGTCGTGTTGAACCGTTTTGTGAGCTTCAATTGTTTCTGCGATGTTCTGATCTTTTGGATCAACCATCGTCAGTGTGACTTTCTCTGAGTCATCCGTAACCCGGAATACATAAGTGCGTGATGATGGATTAATCAAGAATTCTTTTTTACTAAGAAGTATTACCGAGTTGGCATCGGGCTTCTCGTGGATTTCTAAAGAGTGCTGAGGATCCCAAGAGGCGGGCCAAAAGTTAGCTCGAATCCCTTGCTTCAAGATGGAATACTCCCAGCCTGGACCTCGGCCACGCTGATCAGTTGAGCGAGTCATCACAGCAAAGGATGCTCCATAACCCGAACGAAAGTTATCCGTAAACGTGACCTTGCCTACAATTGTGACTGGTTTGGTTTCAGGATCGAAAATGCTTTTCGTGAGTAAATACGGACGGGATCTCCAGGTATCAATATGTTTTTCTTTATTCGCCAAACCCAGCTGAAGCTGACCATCAATCAACTTAGTTTGCCCCAGGGTTTTCCAGACTTCGGAATCTAATTCCGATGAATTAAAGTCATCACTAAGAATAAGTTCCTGACCATCAGGTAGCAGTGACTCAATAGCAGCAACACACTGCTGCTCAAATTCATAAACGTCTAATTGCGTTGCAGCGTACTCCGAGTAATCGAACGAACGCGTGTCCATTTCATCTTGTCGAACTTCGAAGCTCTCGATCACGATTGCTCCATCCTTGGATCCTTCAATTGCTATGTAGTTTGATTTACCACGGAATAAAGATCGGCAACTAACTGACTTGCTATTCCAAGGTTGATCCTTGAGTGAGATGGTACATTTGATATTCACACCATCATCCTCTAGCTCAAGGATATACGTCTGATCCTCAACGGGATCAAGGAAACCATCCCAGCTGATATCGGTTAGCTCCGTATCGGCTTCGAGCTTAAGTCCCGTCAACAAAGTACTTGAATCACTAGCCGGATCGACAAAAAAGCTGGAACGAACACAGGAAGCGAGCAACCCGTCTTTTGTCCATCGCGTGATGGCGCGTTCATTCGCACATCTTGTGAGAATAGCAATCGCAGGATTTTGTTCTCTTTCCGTTTTCTTAAAATGGAAATGGCACTTAACTCGAATAGTACCACGTGACGGATCGAATTGTTCTTTTGTAACAAGATAAGGACGCAACGAATCGGAAAGGCTAGTGAGTACTAGCTGATTATCAATTAAGGCAGCATCGCCCAAGACTTCCCAATCATTAAGAACATGATTCTCCGAATTAAATTCGTAGAGAAGGCTACTTTGCATTGCTGCCGTTGTAGTCGCGCTAACAAGCCGTATTGGGGGACTGGTAAATCGACGGATATCGGCCTCCATGGAGACCAAATCATCTTTATCCCACTGAATACTTTCACCGCCAATTAGTTCAAGCTTATCGGAAGTCGATTTACGACTGATAGGGAATGCCTCTACCTTGCCCTTAAAGACACTGACCTCAGCAACTCCGAAATCATCAACAGCTACGCCAAACTCTGTCCCAAGATCGACTACTTTTCCATTGGGTGTATCAATCGTAAAACCTTGGCCTGCTTTTGTGACCGAGGCAATTAAACCACCTTTGGTCAGCAATCCACCCTCTAATTCCACTTGGAACAATGCTGGTCCGACTAAAACCAGTTTAGACCCAGAACGGTAGGTGAGTTCAAGCTCACCTTTTTCAAGGGAAAGATTGTCTCCGGGATAGAGGTTTGTCCCGACCTGCAACTGACTACGATTCCAAGTAATTGTTGAAGAGCGACTTGTAATCGAGGCAACCTGTGACTCTTCATCAATTGAGCTAGATAGTTCTCCTGGAGAAACCTGGGCAGCCGTATCGGCCGGTTGAACATTGAGGTTTCCAAGAAGGCCACCAATCCACAAAGTAACGACTGCAGCTAATGCCGCTGCTGTATAGGCAACATAACTAAGCGGACTATCAATAAATCTACTTGATTTTGGTTTCTTAACCGAAGGCTTGGACAGACGACTTGGTGAATCATCATGGTGAGCGCCTTCTACGCGGAGACGCATCTCCTCGAGCTCCGTCTGCTTGAGCTTCCCCGAAGAAGCAACGATCGCATTGTGCAATGAGGTATATCTTAGGTAGTGCCAAACAACTGCTGAACTGGATTCAAGCTTTGCATTGAGTTCTGACAGTTCTTCATCAGATATGTCCTGATCATACAACTTGCTACAGAGATTGTAGATGCGGCGCATCTCTTCTCTGTTAAGAGGCTGATCATTCGATGAATTTGATTGGTTAGTCACAAATATCTCTCGCCAAATTTTTTACAATGGCAATTAATGATTTTCGATACTTAATTTTCGTTCAATACAAATCAGCAAGGCGCGACGTATTCGGTACAACGACTTTGAAACCTTGTTTGCCGTCGTCCCCAATTCGTTCGCTATCTGAGTAACGGTTGCATTAGGTTCATAGCGATTTCTTACAAGCTTCCGATCGGTCTCGTTAAGCTTCTCAAGGCACTCCTCTAATGCATCAATTGGCAATTCATAGCTACGATCTTCACCCGCTGCCTGTTTAGCAATGATTTCAAAAGCATTCTCTCCAACCATCATCTGGTTGCGACTCTTCTTCTCACGGAACTTTAGGGTTTGAATCCTTGCGATCTTACAAGCCCAGGCATAGAAATTCGTACCGACCTCAAATTCATCGAACTTCTTCCAGAGAACCAAACTAGTTTCCTGAAGCACATCGGAAGCATCACTTTGGTTTGAAAGCAAAGCCATCAAGAAATAGTACAGCTGCATACTATGCTGAGTATAAAGCTCAACAAAAATCGCATAGCGATCCTCTTTATCTGGATCACTTTCAAAGGATGGTTGATTGCTTTCTTCCATTTCTTCTCTGACTTCCAATCTCTAGGAAGATTCTCAATTACTCAAGGTCCAGGGTAACGCAAATCGTCGTCGTCCCGTCCGCCGTATTTGTAGTAAACTTCTTCATCGATATTGTAGGCAACCGATTGAACAGAGCCATCGCAGAAGGCCATATTCATGACCCCTGAATGGGCACTACCGAATGCAGGAGCATTATTTCCGTCAGAATCTTGCGGATAGTATGCAGCTCTATCAGATTCTGGTAGCCAAGCTTCTGCCTCTTCCGTGTTGATTAGCCGCCGGCCAGTATAGCGAATCGTATCTTGATCGTGACCAACAAAGATGTTCTGATCATCGGCTGGATCAGATCCATCATCGTACTGTTCTGGATTCATATACTTTTCGCCAATTAACGCAGTCTTTGTCGTACCGTCAGTGATTTGTGCCAAACGTACTTGGCTTCTTTGGTACATAACTCCGTTTTGATTATTTCCATTGGCGATTGACATCCAACCAGTAAATGAGGCAATCTGGGCAGGGCTTTGAGGCCCCCCTTCACCAGTAGGATTAATATTACCGGCGTTCGATGCGTAGTCTGATCTTGCAAGATCGCAGTCACCAACACGGCAAGTGAGCAAATTAAACGCCAAGAAGTTTTCGCGTTGAAGAGGATACAGTCGTGCTGATCGACGCGAAGGACAAACGAAGACATCAATAGGTGTCTGTACCAACTGCAACATCTTTTCATTACGCTCGGCTACTGACTGCGTCCCAGCTGCTAGATCACGTAAAGCAGGCTCTTCGATAAATGAAAGAATTTGAAAAGGCCAACCGCCGGGCTGATCTTCGCCATATCCTTCATCAGGATCAGGTTGCCAACGCCATCCATAGCCTGATGTGGGCATAAAACCTTGAGTGCCCTCGTGATTGAGGCAAGCAAGAGCCATTTGCTTCAGGTTATTCTTACAAGAGTTCCGCCTCGCTGCTTCTCTTGCTGCTTGTACAGCAGGTAGTAGTAGAGCAACCAAGATTCCTATGATTGCAATGACCACCAACAACTCAACAAGCGTAAAACCTTTACGGCGAATCATACCTACATCTCCTATGTTTCCATCCCTGAGTTAATGCCCCTTGGCATTTGCCAAGAGGCATTAATCATTTCATTTACGTCGGGCCATTCCCAATAATGCGATACCGACAAGAACAAATGAACTTGGCTCCGGCACACTCGCAGCAGAAGCAGAAGAGCTACTAGCTCCGAAGTTACCTGCCCAAAGCGTGTAGTCAGCAGCGACAACCAAGCCACTTGGATCTCCCGTACCATTACCATTTAAGGCGGCATCGCTTAAGCCAAGATTATCACGCCAAATCGTGTAGTCAGCGGCATCAACCTGGCCATCATTGTTGAAGTCACCATCTAAACCAGGAGCTGTGAGAACGGTCAAATCATCGTCGAAGACGACCTTCCCGGTACGGAAGAAGTTCTCATTAGGCAGAGCAAACTGGAAGGTGAAGTCTTCTTCAGGTGAAACACCATCATGATCATACAACGTGCCAAGGGCAGCTGCGGCTGTGCTAGCCAGATCTAAAGAAGCAATCGGATTCAACTCAGATACTGAGGTTGCACTGTCGATTGCCGTTTGCCAATCTCCACCCAAGCTGCTCCACGTACTGTCAATCGAACCCGAGTCAGAAGAGATCACAAAGGCATCGATAGAAACACTGCTATGGAAACCGTTGATAATCTGAGCATCGCCAGTAGTCCGGTCTACGTTAAGCGTAAGGGTATCAGTTGGAATCCCTTCGTAGATCACAATACCATCAACGAAGTCCTCACCTTCAGGTGCGAAACGGAAGGTTACGTCTTCCGTATCGGTTCCCAAAGATTGATTAGCAGGTTGGTAAACACTACCGAGTGATGTTGTTGTGTTACCAGCAATCGCTTCGGATCCAATTGGATTCAGCTCGGTAAGTGAGCCCGAATTCGAATTTGCTTCCTGCCAGCCATTGGATGGGGCAAGGCTATTCCAGTTTGATTCATTTAAAGACTGAAGTCCTGAACCAATTGTATAAGCATCAATGGCGATCGAAGCAGTTGAACCTGGATTCTGAATGGAAACATCACCTGTTTGATGATTAACAATCAAAACAGGTTGCTGTTCGACAACAATACTTGTGTAAACACCGTTTGTGCTGCCACCATCAGCATTCGATTCTGCTCGAACATTCACGCCAAGACCAAGGGCCGGTACACTCGAGAGATCGATGCTGCTGAAGGAATTAGAAACACTTGCGGAATCCGCAATGATATAGCTTGAGCCGATCGCAAGAGCGTCTCCCAGGGTATCTAGCTTCAGAGTACCACCAAGATCCAAGTTGCCCCCAACAGAGATGGCTGAAGGCCCTGACGAACCACCAACGGTGTTGAATGCCCACTCGTGAGTACCCGTAGAAGCTAGTACCGTGGTTCCAATTGTTGTGAAGTTTACACTATCACCAACAATTCTCGTGTTGTATGAAAAAGTTGCCGTTTCAGCCGCAACCGTCGCGCTATCAGACAAAGTAATTTGACTAGCTGGGTCACCACTGGTTGGAGTTGCCAACTGTCCTACAACAGTGAGTTGTCCAGTACCTGATACATTCAGAAACCCAGTACCACCACTAGAACCAACGTCGAGTCCACCGACAGTGGATGCAAGACCAGCCTGAGTTACCAGACTACCACCGCTTGAGATATCAAGAGTTCCTTCAAACCCAACTCCATCGCCAAGGATCAAATAGGAAGAGGGAGTTGCTGAAAGATTAGTAGTAACCGTTGCCGTAGGATTGCTTGGTGCTCCAGGAACTCCCGAATTTGACCCAATCTTAGCCGACTCAAAAATATCGGGATCAGGTGCAAAGCCGAAGGACCAGTTTCCGCCGTCTGCAAAGCTAGTCGATGAACCTGCATCAACCCAATCGTTTACTTGAGCTGAAAGATTCGCCGTAACTGAGGAGACAGCAATGGCCGTCAGGAGTGATAAGCACCGAAATATTGACTTCATGATGTGATGCCTTAACGATGTATGTCATGGCGGTTTAGCTAGTGCTATACGCCAAAGAAATTATTGTGAACGTACTATCTTGGAGGTAATCAACTAGCTTCGACGACGACCCATTCCACTGGCGGTAGCCATGACAAGCGCGACAAGTGAAAGTGTCGTCGGCTCGGGAACGGAGGTAGCAAGGGTTGAGAAAGCCGTTGCGACCGCAGCACTCGAACCACCCGTCGACAAGAAAGCATCCTTCCACTCACGGAAGTCGAGCAAGTCGACAACGCCGTCGGTGTTTAGGTCACCGTCAGCACGCGCCAAGACCGATCCGAAAGTTGCATTGGTTTCAAACCAATTATCACGAATGGGGCCAAAGTCATCTTCTAGTTCAATAACAGAGTCATTGTCGGTATCACCAGGAATAAGGACCGTTCCGACTGTAAGAATTGGATAATCGCCATCACCACCACCTGCATTTCGGGAGGTAATTTTGTAGGCATCCCAGTCGGTTGCAAATGCTGCATTAGCGTAGCTCAAACGCAAGAAGACGTAGTTACCTGCGTTAGTTCCACTTGCATAGGAAGTATTAAGATAACTCAACAATGCTGCGTCACCGGCTACGTCGGTGAAGTTGTTTGGTTGTGCCGGGTTAGAAACCGTACTCGCTGGGGTCAAGAAACCTGCTTGAATGAGAGTAGCCGACGGGTCGATGACTGAGTCAGCATAATGGTCCGTGATGAGAAGATCAGGAGTAGCAGCAACCCTTAGACCATAAAGGTCAACGTTGGTTACCGTAGCTGTACCTGTCTCGAAAAGGTGAACCCCTAAGGTTGCAGAGGTAAACGGATCACTAATGCTTCCAAGATTTGGCAACTGAAAAGGAATCACAGCGGTAGTTAGGCCATCGCCGAACCACTCACCAATGTTCATAAAGAAACCTTCACCGCCCGAGCCATCAAAGCTCGGATGAACTTGTGGCCATGGACCGCCGGTAGAACGAACCTCAGTGAAACCATCACCAGGATCGGAGAAGATGTCGAGTGCCAAGGATTGTTGAGGTTGAATAGCTGCTAAGACAACTAAAACCAGTAATGCATTGATATTAAATGATATTCTCATCGAATCTCGTCCCTAGGAGATTGGTACGTCAAAAGTAAATTCGTTAGATATTAGCTAGTCAAAGAAATGGATAGTTACCCATTCTTAAGGACTGCGGTGAGTCTCATGCGTTAAGCGAAGACTCACCGCAGTTCATATTTGAAACACGATCAAAGGACCGGGTCTCACGTAACTCACCCCTGCCGACGTGTGCTTGCTGCGAACAGAGCACCAGCAACAAGCATGACAATGGATGATGGTTCAGGAATTGCAGCAAAGCTGATCACTGGAGCATCGCCAGGAGCACCGGCATTCGCTGAAGTGAATTTGTAGGCATCCCAACCAGCTGCAAAACCATCCTTCGAATAACTCAATCGTAGGAAAGCATAGTTACCAGCGTTTGCACCACCTGCGTAAGCAGTGTTCAAATAGCTAGCCAAAGCTGCCTCACCAGCCACACTTGAGAAATTATTTGGTCCTGGATTGGAACCATCTGTTGTGCTTGAAGGAGTAAGGAAAGATGCTTGGATAAGTGTAGCGCTTGGATCAGGTGTTGAACCCTGGTAGTGATCCGAATCAAGAATTGCGGGGTTGGAGTCTACACGCACACCATAAAGATCGAGATCGGTAACCGTTGCATTCCCTTTTTCGAAAACACGTAATCCTAAGCTAGCCGAAGCAAAAGGGTTATTTACAGGGCCAAAATCAGGCAACTGAAAAGGAATAACCGCGGTAGTAATCCCCGGGCCAAACCACTCGCCAACATTCATAAACCAACCTTCACCACCTGAACCATCATAGCTTGGGTGTACAACAGGAGGGTTAGCATCACGCTGCTCAGTAAAACCGTCATTACCATCTGCTTCAATCTCACCGTAGAGAAAAGCCGCATCTGATTGTCCACACACTGCCACAATCATGGCAAAACAAAGTGATAAACCAAGAACTCTATACATCATAAGATCCACCTCAAAGTGTCGAGAGACCCTGGGTTTGCAAAGCATCTTTGCTTCAGGCCGACCCACCTATTGTCTCGATTGAGTTGCTACCAAACGCTTGGTAGTCCGAAAAGTTAAAACGCAGGGCGGCACGCGTGTACGCCCGACTGATAAGTAATACCGACCCTAATCAATATCTTCCAACGAATCTGAAATTTATGCCTCAGAAACGTTTCTCATGGAGTTATTGACGAATCAGAGTGCTTTTCGACTGTTTTCTGGGATGAAAACAAGCACAAATCCAGCAACAGAAAGCCAACACGCAAGTGCTAGGCTCGGGAATCGCAATGCTGCTTGAAGAGGAATTTGCTATTCCGAAGTTTGCCAACCAAAGATCATAGTCTCCTTGTCCAACGCCCCCGCCGTCACCGCTAAAATTCAGAGCAGACTCGTCGGTGGCTCCAAAATTGTCTCGCCAAACCGTGTAGTCGGCGGCATCAACGATTCCATCAGCATTGAAATCGCCAGGCAACGAGTCAGAAATAGCAAGCTGAATTTCATCTACATAGACCTGCCCGGTATCGAAACCATTCCGTGAGTAAACAAAGACAATGCGTGCCTCCACAGCATTAGCTGGTGCGACATCTTCTATTTGGCGGGAAATCCAACTTGAAAGAGTATCAGTTCCATCAGCAAGCGTAATCGTGGTTTCGCTTATGAAGTCGCTTGATTGAAAAACCCCGTCAAAGGAGCTGTAATATTCAATTTTCATCGAGACCGAACTCCCCGTGCCGGCAATCGAACCAAGCAAAGGGAGCTGAACATCGGCATCGAGGGTAATTCGATCACCAGGCTCAACACTAACACCTTGAGAAACCCCTGAAAAACCATTGAATGATGCGGGCTCTGACAAACGGAGTGAGTGATTGCCAATCACCGAGGCAGAAGTGGTAACGGAGACATTTCCACCGTTTACTCCCCACGGCAACCAGCCATCAAGGGATCCGCCCGTCGTGTCGTAACCACCTTTCTCGAAACTACCATTGTTAAAGTCAGCCTCGTCGTCTTCGTCCCAAACGAATGTGGCGACGCTTCTGGCTGGTACGCTGTAACTAAAGTGTTCTCCACCATCTAAAGCCCGAAAATCTTGGTTGGACCCGGTTGAGTTAAGGGCAAAAAGAACCCGGCTGCCGTCAGGATTTAGAAACGCAACCGTCTCCAAATTTTGCAGGGTTGTTGATGAAATACGAACAGCGCCTTCTTGGAGATGCTGACTTAGATGCCCCAGTGCGTAAAACTCTTCATTTACCGTGCTTCCAATGCCATTTGAATTGACCGTAACCACACCACGACAATCCGTGCATCCACCGAGGTGGGGGCCATGGTTTTCATCCAGTGCCAGATTCCAAAGTAGAACCGTCGATCCCCAATTGCGAGGCACGCCAATTAGCAGGTTTCTGGCATACCAGACGAGGTTATCCTCAAAGTTAGGCGCGAAGTCTCCACCTGATATTTCGGTAAAATAAATGGCTTTATCGGGATGAGCTGAGTGGACCACCGACTGTGCCGAAACATCACCTGCGTAGCCATGAAACGCCGTTCCAGCAACGTATTGCGCTGCTTGAGCGTCATTCAGAACATCAATCGCGTATTGGGTATTATCCCAGTTGTGGTCGTAGGCAATTATTTTCGATGTCACCCCTGCCGCGGCGAACTGTGGGCCAACATAATTTTTGATCAAATCGATCTGCTGTGGTGCCAGCATCTCCATGCCGGGGTAATCAGACGGCTGAAAAAGTGGTTCGTTTTGTAGGGTAATTGCATCAATCGGAAGCCCTTCCGCTTCATAAGCTTCAATAAATTTTCTCAAATAGATGGCATACGAAGCTTGGTAGGTAGTGGAAAGGCTACCACCGTATAAGGAGCCAGAAGTCTTCATCCACGCAGGTGCGCTCCATGGCGAAGCCATAAGCTTTAAATCCTGATTAACCGCCTTGATTTCTTGCAAGCTTGGGATGATTTCTTGCTGATCGGGAGCAATCGAAAAATTGCTTTGCGTAGGGTCTACTTGCCCCGCTGGTAAATCGTTGTAGGTATAGTGTCCCGTTGCCGTGAAGTCGGATGCTCCCATAGGAACACGCAAATAATTTAAGCCGATTCCATCTTCCTTAGAGAAGAGATTATTAATCAAACGATCACGCTGAGCTGAATTCAAGTTGTTTTGAAGCAGCGAAGCTGAAGAATTTGTCATTGCTGCGCCAAACCCTTCAATTGTTTGAAAAGTGGCACTATCGATCACGAATATCTCAGAGCCGCCCGATCCATTTCCAGGCTGAAAGACAACATCTGTTTGTTGTTGAAGAAGTCGCGATTGATCCCCAGAAGTTATCCAAACATCGACCGCTAATGCCTTACTGATTGTCAATTGCAACAACAGAGCTACAAAGCAATGCAGGGGGAATTTCCCGATGTTCATCAAAGATCTCGTGCGATAGAAAAGACGGCCTAATTCTTATAATACTGAAAGAACCAGATTTCTTCCTCAACTTATGGCCAATTTGTTCACAATTTTTTAGATAAGGAAAAACAGGACGTGCTCAGGTCCTTACAAGACTAATTTCATCAAGAAATCACTTACTCCTAAAAACGGTTATTCGGAAAGCGTTCCACAGCCAAAGCATTTCAATTCCGAAAATCAATGAGCGATAATCCGTAAACCATACAAAAAACGGACACGCTGTCTCAATCATGTGGCTTTGGACCAAGCATGAGTTTTCCATTGTGTTAGTATTGATCTGAACCTCATCAAATACTCTTGAAGGTACGGAACATGCCTACAACTAGACGACAATTCATCTACTCAGCTTCAGCCATTGGTGCATCACTTGCACTGCCCAACAAATCACTTTTTGCAAGTAGTCCTGCTGAACGTATCAATCTCGGAATAATTGGGTGCGGTGGACGAGGTTTGCGCATTGCTGGTTTTTTTAATCAGATACCTGGAGTTGAAATAAAAGCTCTTTGCGATGCTGACCGTGATTTAGTCGAAGAAGCAAGTTCTGAGTATCCACTTGCGAGCAAGCACACCGACATGCGGCATGTCTTTGATTCACCGGATATCGATGCCGTCGCTATCGCCACAAGCAATCATTGGCACTGTTTAGCAGCGATATGGGCAATGCAGGCTGGAAAGCATGTCTACGTTGAAAAGCCGTTAGGTCAGACCCAGTGGGAAGGTGAACAAGTTATAAAAGCAACCGCCAAATACAAACGCATCTGCCAAGTTGGTACGCAACAACGCAGCGATCCGATGCAAGCTGAGATAAAAGATTTCTTGCACAATTAGAAAGCACTAGGAGACATAGAATCGGTTCGTGTAAATCGTTTTGGCCAAAGGAATACCATCGGCTTAAGAAAGAAACCTTTGGCGGTTTCTAAGAGCGTTGACTACGATATGTGGCTTGGGCCTGCCCAGGATCTTCCCATCTATCGAAACCAACTGAATTAAGATTGGCATTGGGATTGGAACACCGGTTCAGGAGAGATGGGAAACTGGGGAGTTCATATCTTGGACGATGTTCGTAACAACATCTTCCTTGATCGTTTGGCTGCTCCAACATCAATTGTAGCCGGTGGTGGAAGGTATATGTGGAATGATGCTGGAAACACGCCTAACGTCCATTTTGCACTTTTGGAAACTGACGGAATTCCTGTTGTCGTGACACTCTCTAATCTTCCTTTCGACAAAAAGATAGATAAACCTCACAATCCGCCAAGTGGTTATATCGCTTACTGTAAAGAAGGACGACTCGAAGCCGAACGTGGCAGTGCCAAAGCTTTTGACCCGGGTGGCAACTTAATCAAAGAGTTTCAAGGCGACAAAGGCGCCCGGCATCAGGAAAATTTCATTGATGCCATGCGTCAAAACAAACCGGAGATTCTAAACGCGCCAATTCAAATCGGTCATGATTCAACAAGTTGGTGTAACCTGATTAATATTGCCACCAAAGTAAAGATACCTCAGGGTACAACTGAAGTCG
>SPJK01061720.1_pt1 | contig 13819 bp, 4 predicted proteins | sample 3741771 | NCBI WGS metagenome assembly SPJK01 (sample SAMN10925997, study PRJNA522277) | cold seep metagenome | isolation source: Elba SIP-enriched marine methane seep metagenome, extraction at timepoint T2 | place: Italy: coast of Elba, Mediterranean Sea | reverse complement strand
GAAAACAGTTTCAGGATAGCCCATCGTTGCCGTTCCTTTTGTTTCATGCTGTAAGAATGTGCAAATACGTTTACGCTTTCAGGATCTCCGTAAGCGGTGGCTCTGTTGGCAAATAATGCCAATGAGGCCGGAGCTGACCATGGGGTCAAGGTGGTTGCATAGGTTTTTGGATTGTTTTGCACAATGGCATCCGGCGAGGTAATTTGACGTAATGCTTCCCAAGCCTGATTTTGGCTCAAAAAATCCTGATGTAATTTCAATTGTACAGGATCTTTTTTTGCGTTATCCAGCAAGCTTTTTTGAAATAGCACCAGATATAATGTAGATAACAGACCAATGATAACGACAATCGCTGCACCTGGAACGAATAGTCTGTAGTTGCGGAGCTTTACTGCGAAACTACGCCAATGTCTGGTCCGAGCTGGTATTTCCACCAAAGCGATTGCTGCCCAGAGCAGTAATAATAAATTTGGCACCATCACCGAACGCCATCCGAAGTCATTATTCATTATGGTGCTTCGAACAAATTTAATTAACAATAAATAACCGAAGATGGCGGCGATGCTCAATAAATGAAAGCGTTTAAGTTCTCGTTGATCGGTTTTGTAGCATAGCACGGCAAACATGCCCAGAATATAGATTGGACCTAAACTTAGTGGCAGGAATTGCAGCCAATAAAATACGATATGACCGATATATTTTAAACGATCGGATTGATCGAACCGGTTGGTTGACCAATAATTATGCCAGCCTAACACGCTTTCATGTTGCGATTCACCTGAAGTGACTGAAATCAATACCGGTAGTGAAAAAAGAACACATACCAACAAGGCCACGGCTAAGGGTGCCAGTAACCTGGAAAAATCAGCTTTTGCAAGCATTAAGGCAATCACTAAAATAGGAGCGATTGCTGCCAGTGCAACACCGCCGACCCAAACCGAACAACTGAAACCTGCAGCAGCGATCAAACCCACAACTATAGCGTGAGGGTAGGCGAGGTTTTTATTGTTAAAATAATGCGCCAGTAAAAAGATCAGCATAAAGCTGCATAAAGCTGCGAAAACATGTTGAGGCGCCCAACTCAATTGTATCCAGGGGACTTCCAGAGGATGTACGCTGGGATAGGCAAACCAGTTTTCCCAGCCGGGCCCGGTCAAATAGGGCAGAAAATCCGCTGGTGGACCGGTCAGAATTAATAGACATACCATTAAACCGGCGATATTACGGCCGGTAAAGCGAATAGCCAAAGCTGCAGGGAAAGTAATAAAGGCAAAGCCGGAAAACCAGCTGAATGCCGTTTCCGCCTGCCAGCCGCTAAACCCTAACAACATTTTGCTAATTGCTGCATAAAAATGCCAGCCATAGTAGTAGACCAGCTCAATTCGTTGGCCTTCCGGAGCATAAAAGGGATTTAAAGGCGGTAAATTTTCGCGCACCATACTATCGATAAATGCGATTTTCATATGATCGAAAATATACGCATTTACAAACAAGCCCTGATCAAAAATATGCGGGGTAATGCTATAAGCGGGTAACAGAGCACATAAAGCTGCAGCCATGACAACCCACAAGGCTTTAGGGTAAAAAGGAATTGCTTTCGGCGCTGGATGTGAATAGTTTTGAGCCTTAAAAGCCAGACCTGTAAAGACGCTCCAGCCGATTAATACCTGCCAGAATCCAAAGCCGAACAGGTTACAGAAAACCAATAAAAAAGGGCCAAGCGTAGCAATCCCTAAAGCTGAAGCATACAGCAGTGATTCGCTGCGAAAATGTTTTGGGAGCTGTAATATCTTGGCAATCAACAAGCCTGGAATAGTATAAAAAAATACATTAAATAGTGATGCCAGGCAGCTGTTAAGCAGAAATTCAGTTGTAAAATTCATTCACTAATATTTCATTAAATTAGGCGGGAACATAACATCAGTCATGAGATAATTAGGATGACAAAGCATTGGCTGTTTGACTAACTTAATTTATGTACATTTATGGAAAAAGCGGATTATTGTAGAGTATAAAATAAAACTATAAAGCATTTGATGTTTTAAACGTGCTTAATTATAGTATCATTTAAATCATAACCGTTTCATTTTGGGGGTTAACGGTCGATGTTAAGGGATGTCAAACTATGGTTCTGATCGAACTGCAGCAGGTTTCAAAAATTTATCATCTTGGGGACAATATACTCACCGCTTTACATCAAGTTGATCTCAGTATTGATCAAGGTGAGTTTGTGGCATTATGGGGGCCTTCCGGGTCCGGAAAAACCACCACATGTAATATCATCGGTTTATTGGATATTCCGACAGAAGGGTTGTTGCAACTGAAAGGTAAACCAGTCAGCGGAATGTCAGATGCGAGTTTAAGCGAACTCAGAAATGATGAAATCGGCATCGTGTTTCAGAACTTTAACTTGGTTCAGGTATTATCTGCTCTTGAAAATGTCAAACTGCCTCTGCAAATTCGTGGGGTTGCCTCCAAGGAAGCCGAGCAGATTGCCGAACAACAATTGATCAAGGTTGGGTTACAGGATTATCTGAGTCATCGGCCTAAAAAGCTTTCCGGGGGGCAACAACAACGGGTCGCTATCGCCAGAGCGCTGGTTACCGATCCATCCCTGATTATAGCTGATGAACCAACCGCTAATCTGGACACCGTCACGGCCCATAAAATCATCGATTTGATGATGGAAATCAACGCCAATGAAGGCACTACCTTTGTATTTTCCACACATGATCAACGCTTACTGGAAAGAGTAAAACGCCAGGTATTACTAGAGGATGGCAGAATTTGTGAAAATACGATGATAGCATCATGATAAATATCCGTTTGTATCGAGTCAGTTTAATGAAGATTGGTAACGGTTTAATCTAGAGAGTGGTAATAAACACAATGTTTAATAAAGGGAAAAATTGATGGCCTGGATAATAATAGCCATCAGAAATTTGTTAAAAAACGGTCGCCGTTCATTTTTTACGATCACGGCCATCATGTTGGGATACGCGGCTGTTGTGCTGTTTGATGGTTTTATTAATTATATGTTTACCAGTTTAAAGGAATCGGTCATTTTTGCCAGAGGGAGCGGCCATATGACGGTGTTTAAAGCGGGTTTTCTGGAAAAAGGTAAAATCCATCCGGAGCGTTATTTAATCAGCCATACTGAACTGGAGCATTTAAAGGGCTTGATCAAAAAGCAACAGGAAGTTGAGCTGTTATCTCCCGAATTGCATATCAACGGTTTAATTAGTAATGGTCAGGTTTCCACTATTTTTATCGCCTCAGGGCGAGTGCCCTCAATTTTGAAAAAAATGAAAACCTATGCCGACAGTGACTTGGTGAAAAGTAAATATTATCAGGGTGAAGCTTTAACTGATGAGGATATTTATGGCGTTGGTATCGGATTGAGTTTATCACGTTTAATGGGGATGCCGATTGGTACTCAGGACGCCGTAGTCGTGGCACCAACGATTGATGGAGGCATGAATGCCCTGGATGCCAGGATTATTCAGACCGTGAATGCCGGAAATCAAATATTAGAAGATAAGATGCTGATCGCTTCTTTAGGTTTTGCTCAGACTTTATACGACACTGATGCAGTGGACCGGGTACGTATCTTATTGAAGGACGAGAAACAATTACCAGCTGTGATTGAAAAATTGCAGTCAGAATTCAATGCCAGGGCTTGGCCGTTGGAGGTGAAAAATTGGACAGATTTAGCGCCGTTTTATGTCAAAGTCAAAAAAATGTTCGAATTGATTTTTTTATTTATATTCCTAATTGTAATCACCGTGGTGGTAATGAGTATTATTAATACCATTAGTATGGCGATCATGGAGAGAACTCAAGAAATCGGCACCATGCGTGCAATCGGCTTGAAACGATTAGGTGTGATCAGGCTGTTTGTTATTGAAAGTTCTTTATTAGTACTGATAGGTTCAGGGTTGGGTTTGGTGATTACCATGAGTATATACGGTCTGATACGGGCCTTGGATGTGAAGTGGACACCACCTACTGTAGCCATGGAAGTTCCATTGGAAATTCATTTGAATTATGGACATATGTTTGGAGTATTTTTGATCTTAGAGGTTTTGGCGATTATAGCCACGGTGCTGCCAGCCCGACGCGCAGCCTATAGCAATATTGTTGATGCTTTAGGTCATGTTTGATCACGTTTTCCCATTACCTGTTTCAAGACTTGTAATTTATTAACCAGTACTTTGCCTAATTAGATGCATTATGAATAAAATTTTCGCTCAATTATTAATTTTAATTTCCCTTGCCTATACTGGATATGGGCATGCTGAGCAGGATTATCATCAGATTTTAATCAAAGCTGACCAGGCGCGGGGGAATTACGACGGTATTGCTTGGAAAGTGAATGTTCAGGCGCGGGATAAACATAAAACTTATTATGTACAGGCGCTGGGTTTCGATCTGTTAGCTGAGACATTGTCACCATCACGATATAAAGGCAATAAAATTTTAATGGTAACGGGTAATATGTGGTTCTATAAACCGGGTTTAAGCAAGCCGGTGCCGATATCCCGGCGTCAAAAATTATTAGGTGAAGCTTCATATGGAGACATTTCTTCAACTAATTATGCCAACGATTACACTATTGAAAAGGTAAGCGATGACCTGATTGATAATGAAGCCTGCTGGTTGTTTGAATTACAATCCAATACTAAAGAAAATACTTATGACCGGATTCGGTATTGGGTGGCTAAAGAACGCGAAGTGGGTATTAAAGCTGAGTATTTTACTGTTTCCGGAAAACGCATAAAAATTGCGACGATGGATTATGAAAACACGGTTGAAAATGATGGTAGACCTAGTTTGTTCATTTCAAAAATCACCATCGCCGATGATATTTATTCCGGACAACAAACCGTGCTGGATTTAAGTGAACCCGAGTTAAAAGAGATTCCCGAATATTATTTTAATGTCAATTTTCTACGTAAATAATGAAACGACAAATCGTAGTGTTTTTGTGTTGCTTATGGATGCAAACACCCGTGTTCGCCGATGAGGATGGAAGTTACACTGAGATATGGAAAACCCTGGAAGAAGGATTTAGTTATCGCTTTTACACACAATTATTCGGAACCATTCAGCAACCTGCGGATTCGGCACTAAATGCCAATAACCGATTTGAATTGCCGCGCTATTCCCTGGGTTTGGATGTGCGACCGGATTTGTACGCTAATTATGAATATGTCGAGGCGATATTGAAACCCCGGATGGAATTACGGGCTAATCAATGGGAAGATGGAATTGTTGACGGTCAAAGCCAAACGGACGTGGATTTTTTTATTTACGAAGGCTCCTTAACTTTAAAATTTGCGAACCAGGTGTTTGCTTCATATGGACGTGAAAACTTGCAATGGGGCCCTTCGGCAATGTTATCTCCTTCAAATCCATTTAATCCCAATAACAATCAGAACAACCCTGTTACTGAAATGCAGGGGATGGATTTTGCCAAACTGATTTATGTTCCTGATTTGAGGTTTTCCGCCTCATTTTTAGCCAATACTGATGTCGGCCGATTCCAATTATTCGGTCGGGAGTTTCATAACACTTATGCACTTAAACTAGACTATACCGGCAATGATTATTATTTAAGTCTGATTCCTTCCTATCAGGAGCAAGGCGAAAAATTTCGATTGGGATATATAGGACAATGGAATGTCACCGATGCCATTTTAGTGTACAGCGAAGGTAGTGTATTTGAACAGCGGGACGATTTTTCCATGTTGTTCGGCGGTTCGTATACCTTTGAAGCCGGAGGTACGGTCACCCTTGAATATTTTCATCATGAGAAAGGTTGTACCCTGGAACCGGTTTCCCTCTGTTTGACTCCGGCATACGAAGATGATTTTGTTGGCACTTTTATTCGCAAGGATTATTTGCAATTCCAATATTACGATGTGGAAATTTTTGATTCCTTCAATATGGTATTACGCTGGACACATGGTTTGAATGATCATTCAAACTTTGCAGTGGGCTATCTCCAATATGAATTAGGTGATAATTTTCAGTTATTTTCGGTGGTGTCGGGCAGTATTGGCGGTAGCGGTGACGAGCTCAGCGGTTTATTAGATTACTCGGTGACCTTAGGCGCGGGTTATACCTATTAGCTGGTTTGATTATTTAAAATGAAGATTCGGGCAAAGGTCTGCTTGAATGTGTTTCGATGTTAGATTACGGTGCGAAAAAATGAAAGACTTGCATGAACCCATTGCAATTGTAGGTATTGGTTGTCGTTTTCCCGGCAAAGCTAACTCTCCTGATTCGATGTGGAAAATGATGATGGATAGAATCGATGCCATTTCAGAAGTTCCTGAAGGTCGCTGGAATATCGATAAATTCTATCATCCAGACGGCATGGCGTCAGGCAAAACCTATTCAAAGTGGGGTGGGTTTATCGAAGGAATTGAGCAATTCGACCCGGAATGTTTTGCTATCTCGCCACGCGAGGCAGATCTTATGGATCCGCAGCAACGAGTATTATTAGAAGTGGCCTGGGAAGCCCTGGAAGACAGCGGTCAGCAGGTGGAAAAATTATCAGGTAGTCAAACCGGCGTGTTTTTGGGGTTGTGCACCAATGATTATTCTCAGATACAAGGTGATTTATCTGACTCCAGCCAGGTAAGCCCCCATTCATCGACCGGCGGCGCGCTAAGTATTGCTGCCAACAGGGTATCGTATTGTCTTAATTTACATGGCCCCAGTCTGGTTGTTGATACAGCCTGTTCTTCCTCATTGGTTGCAACGCATTTGGCCTGTTCCAGTTTGTTGAATAATGAGTGTGATATGGCATTGGCGGGCGGCATAAATTTAATTCTACTGCCGTTACATTATATTAGTTTTTGCGCTGCTACCATGCTTTCACCGGATGGCCGATGTAAGGCTTTTGATGCTAGAGCCAATGGTTTTGTTCGCGGCGAAGGGGCTGGCATGGTGGTCTTGAAGCGTTTATCCAAAGCTCTGGCAGACCAAGATTCTATCTATGCTGTGATCAATGGCACTGGTATCAATCAAGATGGACGTACTAATGGCATTTCATTACCCGGCAGAGAAGCCCAGGCCGGTCTAATTGAATCAGTGTACGAAAAAGCCGGTATAGAGCGTAGCAAGGTATTTTATGTCGAAGCGCATGGGACCGGCACGGCGGTCGGTGATCCGATAGAAGCCTCGGCTTTAGGGGAGCAATTCGGAAAAGGACGGCCGGATGGTGAATCTTGTATTATTGGGTCAGTCAAAACCAATATAGGACATTTGGAAGCCGGCGCCGGAATAGCGGGTTTAATCAAATCGGCGTTGTGTTTGAAAAACAAGGCAATTCCACCAAATCTGCATTTTAATAACCCCAATCCGAATATTCCCTTTCAAGAATTGAATTTGGAAGTGCCGGTTGAACCGGTTGAATTCCCTGAAGGATCTGATCAGGATATGATAATCGGCATCAATTCCTTTGGCTTCGGTGGCACCAATGCTCATGCGGTATTGTCTGAATTTAAAGCAAACTCAGAAGAGAAAACCGCAGTTTCTCCTGAAACCGCTTCTATGTACTGCCTGCCGTTATCAGCCCGTTCTGAAGCTGGTTTGAAAACCCTGGCGCAATCTTATTTGGATTATTTATCAAAACCGGGAGCAGTAAACCTGGCGGATTTGATATACAGTGCGGCATTGCATAAAAGCCACTACTCATATCGCCTGGCAGCTTTGGGTGAAAACACGACGGACATTAAAACCGCTTTACAAAATTTTGTCGATAACCAGGCGGTGCCAGGCATTGTGAATGGACAAAGCCTTCGTGATACGGAATTCAAACTAGCTTTTGTGTTTTCAGGGCAAGGTCCGCAGTGGTGGGCGATGGGGCGTCAGTTATTTCATAGTGAACCCATTTTCGCAAAAATCATTGAACGTTGTGATCAACTGATGAGTCGTTATAGTGATTGGTCATTACTGGAACAGTTCACTGCTGAGGAGACGCAGTCTAGAATATCGGAAACCGAAATATCCCAACCGCTGCTATTTGCTTTACAAGTGGCTTTAGCGGAAGTATGGGAATCCCGAGGCATCAAACCGGATGCAGTGGTCGGCCATAGTGTTGGGGAAGTTGCAGCAGCGTATGTGTCCGGAGCGCTGGATCTGGAAACGGCAGTCAAAGTTATCTTTTACCGTGGTCGCTGTATGAGTCATGCAACGGGTGAGGGCGCTATGCTGGCTGCCGCATTAACCTATGAAGATGCCCTGTCGCGGATTAAATCTTATAACGGTGCGGTGACCGTGGCGGCAATTAACAGTCCTGGGTCGTTGACTTTATCGGGGCAACCGGAGTGTTTGACGGCATTGTCTGAAATCTTGACCCAGGAACAAATTTTTAATCGAAAACTGGATGTACAGTTTGCATTTCACAGCGCTCAGATGGATCCTATACAGGACGAGTTGCTGACCTCCTTAGGCCAATTGCAAGTCAAGATACCGGAAATTCCAATTTATTCCAAAGTGACCGGGGATGAAGTAAACGATACGCTGTTTGACGGTGGATATTGGTGGCATAACGTCAGGGAGAAAGTAAATTTTGCGCCGGCTTTGATTAAAATGATCGAGACCGGTTATAACACCTTTATTGAAATTGGTCCGCATCCGGTATTAACGGCTTCAATCAAAGAATGTGACCCGCAAAAGTCTGTCTCTGTCGTTCCAAGTTTAAGACGTAAGGAAGACGAGGCAATAGTGCTAATGCGTAGTATCGGCACATTGTTTACATTAGATTACCCTGTGCCTTGGAAAACGTTACTAAAACACTCCGGCAAGCGTATTAAACTACCATCTTATCCTTGGCAAAAACAGCATTATTGGCATGAATCCGTGCGCTGGTCGCAATTGCGTACCGGTCAAGTCATCCATCCTTTGCTAATGAATCAATCAGATGCGGCCGACCCTGGATGGTCCACTTTGATCGACCCGACTTATTATCCTTATCTGGCAGACCATAAAGTCCGGGACAGCATTGTGTTTCCCGCTGCCGGCTATCTTGAAATGACATTGGCTGCAGCATCCGAAATCATCGAACAAGGTAAATTTGTATTGGAGGATGTTCACATTCAAAAAGCTTTGTATATTACTGATAATAATATCCCACTGTTGCAATTTTCCATGAGCCGTGACGATGGTGCTTATACTATTCGCTCTGCGGGTGCTGTTGCTGATTCGGTGAATACCACCCACTGTAAAGGCTATATTCGTAAAAACGATAAACCTGAGTCTTGGGCCAATTTACAAGAATTTCAGCAAAGTTGTCAGCGTTTTATCGATGCAGCACCAATTTATGAACGCTTTGACGATGCCGGATTACAATTTGGTCCTGGTTTTCGAAATTTAAGCGGTTTGTATGCAGGTGAAGGCCGGTCGCTTGGTGAAATCACCTTACGTGATATCAATAAGCCCGGTTTCGACAATTATCATTTTCATCCGGCCATGTTGGATGCATGTTTCCAGACCTTTATTGGCGCGATACCGGAGCAATATGAACATGTTTATTTGCCGGTTGCGATCGATCAAGTTTTTTTGCATGCCGATGCGCAAGCAGAAATGCGTGCCTGCGTGGAATTAATTCATATCAATGAAAACAGTCTGTACGGCAATATCGCCGTGTTTTCTGCCGCCGGGGAATTATTACTGGATATACGTGGGTTTCGTTGCCAGGCAATGGATATGCGTAATAAGGATGGCCTGTCTGAAGCATTTTATCGATATGTCTGGTTGCATAAGCCGATGCCTGAAGGTAACGATATTGTGCAACAAGATGATTTTTTTCCGGATTTTACTGATATTAATGAACATATGTTGACCACTGGTTTGGATTATTCCAGTCAATATGGAGGTGAAGAACGCTTGTTGTCAATAGTTGATCAATTTGATGTGCTGGCGGTGAAATATGTGATCAATGCTTTGTTGGAATTGGGTTGTAAGCTGCATCAGGGGGTTGTCATCAAGGTTGATGAATTAATTGAAACCTATGGCGTATTGGATAAATACCGTTTATTGATAGCTAGTCTTTTTAAAGGGCTTTCGGATCATGGGGTCATTGAGTTGCCGGAATCCGATACGGCCGTGGTATTAAAATCACAACAACTTCAAGATATTGCACCGGAATGGGCGCGGCTTTTATATCAAAACCCAGGCGCATGGTCTGAAATGACATTGTTGCGAAATTGCGGCAGTCAACTGGCGAATGTGTTGTGTGGTCGCCAGGACCCGTTGCAATTGTTATTCCCTGATGGCTCAAGTACATTGGCAGAACAATTCTACACCGATGCACCGACTTCCATGCAATATCTATGTATGATTCAAACGGCCATTGTAGATGTGGTAGCGGCATTGCCGCCTGGTAGAAAATTACGTGTGTTGGAGATTGGCGCAGGGACCGGGGGTTTAACTGCCGGTGTGTTGCATCTGTTCCCTCAAGACCAGGTGGACTATTTCTTTACCGATATTTCCGGAATGTTTTTTGCCGCAGCCGAGCAACGGTTTAGCGAATATCCCTTTGTGCAATTTCATAAATTGGATATTGAGAAGGATATATACGATCAGGGTTTTGATGCCAATCAATTTGATTTGGTGCTCGCATCCAACGTTTTACATGCCACGGAATCTCTGGAACAGTCGTTGAATAGTATCCGACAATTACTGACTCCACGGGGTATGTTATTGGTGTTGGAAGTGCAGCTGAGACAAATTTGGGTGGATATTGTATTTGGTTTAACCGATGGTTGGTGGCGTTTTAATGATCATACATTAAGACCTGATTACCCGCTGATCTACAAGCAGCAATGGAAGCAAATATTGATCAAACAGGGCTTTGATTCTGTGCATTTTTCTGATGATAATAAGCAGTCCGATGCTGAGCCGCAATTGGTTTTCATCGCGAAAGCGGACACAGCAACTACAAAATCTGAAACTCAACAGAATCAGCCGGAAGGCTTATGCAAGCACTGGCTGTTGTTTGCCGATCAAGGCGGTATGGCCGAGAGTGTGGCCCAGTTGTTGACTGAGTTCGGCTGCTCAGCGGTGTTGGTGCGTTTAGGTGAATCTTATGTTCAATCAGATGACATCAATTTTACTGTAGCAATGGAACAGGCCCATTTTAAACAAGTTTTATCCGAATTAAATAATCAAAAGAAATGGGGGGTTGTAAATTTTTGGGACCTTGATGCCGATTGGCGCACCATTCCGCAGCCAGAGGCGATTTTGCAAGGTGAGCGGGCCGGTTGTTTGAGTAATTTATTCGTTGCCCAATGTGTAAATGAACTTGGGTTGGAGCAACAGATAGAACGATTTCTATTGATTAGTCGCAACGCCCAGGCTTTGGAAATCGAGTCTGATTCGGTGAACCTTCCACAATGCCCAATGATCGGATTTGTTCGAGTGTTACAGGAAGAGCATCCGAAATTAAACAGCAAACTACTTGATCTGGACAGCGACCAGGGCGTTGATGAAAATACCGTTGCCCTAATATTGAATGAAATGGCGACTCAGGATCCTGAAAATGAAGTCGCTTATCGTTACCATCAACGATTTGCGCCACGTTTACGACGAGTCGTCGCGCCTGAAGTTAAATTGGATAATGTTGATATATCCGATAGTGATGATTTCAGGTTGACAGTAGAACCGGCTGGAGCAATCAACAACCTGAGTTTTAGGCAGGAGGTTCGCCAGCCGTTAAAGCCTGATGAAGTGAGAATCCAGGTGTATGCCGCTGCATTAAATTTCCGTGACGTTATGAAAACCTTGGGATTGTATCCGACCGATGATGGCGGCGATACCTTGTTGGGTGATGAATGTAGCGGGGTTGTGGTTGAAAAAGGCGACAATGTTGAGCATTTTAAGGTTGGTGATGCAGTCATAGCCGTGGCTCCCGGTAGTTTTGGTTCATTTGTTTGCGCCCATAGTGAAATGGTTATTACCAAACCGGATCACTTGAATTTTCAAGAAGCAGCAACCATTCCGGTGGTTTATTTAACAGTTTATTATGCCTTGCATCATTTAGCCCAAATTCAAAAAGGCGAGAAAATTTTGATTCAAGCTGCTGCGGGGGGTGTGGGGTTGGCTGCGGTGCAAATTGCCAAGCGAGTTGGGGCTGAAGTTTTTGTGACTGTAGGTAACGATCAAAAACGCGCTTTGCTGAAGAGTTTGGGGGCTGATCACATAATGAATTCGAGATCGCTGACCTTTGCCGATGAAATTAAAACCATCACCTGTGGTAAAGGTGTCGATATTGTGCTGAATTCGTTGGCAGGAGATGCGATTGCAAAAGGTATTGACTGTCTAGCGCCTTATGGCCGGTTTTTGGAACTGGGCAAAATGGATATTTACCAGAATAATAAGCTTGGACTTTGGGCGTTTAGAAAAAACCTGGCTTTTTTTGCCATTGATCTTGGTGGGTTGATGCAGGATAAACCGGGTTTATACATTTCGATGTTAAAAAAGGTTGAACAGTTGATTGCCGAACAATTGTGTTTTGCTCTACCACATCGTACTTTTCCTGCATTTCGTATTAAAGAAGCGTTTCGCTACATGGCGCAAGGCAAGCATATTGGGAAAGTGGTTATTTCAATGCGGGAAAACCGGATTCCGGTTCAACCATTGCAAAAAACTCAAGACATTCAATTTGATAGTGAGGGCAGTTATCTCATTACCGGCGGTTTTGGTGGATTTGGCTTTACTCTGGCACGTTGGGTTGTATCGCGTGGTGGTGGTACCGTAATATTGGTGAGCCGAAGCGGCGCGAAATCGGAAACTGCTCAGCAGGCATTAAAGACCTTAACAGATGCCGGTGCGACAGCTATTGGTATGAAATGTGATATCAGCAAGTCCGATCAAGTCCGTGATTTAGTTGAAAGCTGTAGTCAATATGCTCCTTTAAAAGGCGTATTTCATGCTGCAATGGTGATGGATGACGGTTTGATAACGCATTTAAACGAAGCGCGTTTTAGCCGGGTTATGCAGCCGAAAGTTCAAGGTGCCTGGAATTTGCATCAGTATCTAGAAAATCAAGAACTGGATTATTTCGTTTTATTTAGCTCGATCAGCTCAATTGTCGGAAATCCAGGCCAGTCTAACTATGTGGCTGCTAATTTCTTTTTGGATATGTTCGCCCATTATCGGCGTTCAAGAGGCCTAGCCGCTACGGCTATCAATTGGGGCGCGATTGCAGATGTCGGATATTTAGCCGAGTATCAGGATGTTTATGAAATGATGCAAAATAAAGGCGTGATGGGAATCAAGCCGGATCAGGCGATGAAGATTATCGAGCAAGTATTGATTGAGAACCCTGTGCAGATCAGTGCCGCGCTACTAAATTGGCGGGAATGGGCAAAAACTTATCGTAACCGGATCTTGCCAATGCGTTATTCAGAAATAATAGATGCTAGCGATTTACAGGCAGATCAGGGAGATGATGCCGATATAATAAGAAGTCAAATCGAAGCAGCCGATGCTGAACAAAGTTTGGAACTCATTACCCGGTATATGCGTGATCAGGTGGCTGCGGTTTTAAGAATTTCATCTGATAAGCTTGAACTTGAGCAGCCTTTGAACGAACTGGGCTTGGATTCTTTGATGATGGTGGAATTAGGTCTGCGTATTGAAAATGACTTGGCGATCACGCTGCCCACCGGGCAATTATTACAAACACCTTCATTGAAGGGTTTAAGTCAGGTGGTTTTAAAAGTAATGGGCAAAGAGTTGGAAGATGCTCCGAAAGCTGCTAGTCAGAATGCAATTGATAAGAATATGCAACCGCAATATCCTG
>SPJK01085712.1_pt1 | contig 13826 bp, 14 predicted proteins | sample 3741771 | NCBI WGS metagenome assembly SPJK01 (sample SAMN10925997, study PRJNA522277) | cold seep metagenome | isolation source: Elba SIP-enriched marine methane seep metagenome, extraction at timepoint T2 | place: Italy: coast of Elba, Mediterranean Sea | reverse complement strand
CAATCACCCGTTGCAAAGCACTTTCGTCCAAGCCTTTGAGTAAGGCAACCCGTTTTTTGAGGCTTTCTGAAAAGTCTAACTCACCTCGCATTGCCGCTTCAGTAATTTCGGCAATTTGTGGTTTTATACCCATCATGTCAGCAATTTCGTCAATACATTCAATCGCAATTAAGGTGGAGTCCATGTCCATTACACACAAGCCCATATTGCTTAACCGTTGTGCATCGGGCACTAACGCACAGTCAATTTTCTGCTCTTCACAAAAAGTTTTAACTGCATCAATCTCTGATGAATGCACAGGTAAATAGTAAGCAAATTCACCGACTTGCATAAACTGTGTATTGCCACCGATTAACTGATGAATATGAGTCAGGTGTGCGACCGTGATGGCATGACCTTGAACAACTAAGCGCATGAAATTATCTAACAAATAGTGAAAAAAGCAGATTATAACAGCTCGCCCCTATTGACTGTAACGATATAAACTAAACGATTTTTCGTGCCTTGTTTGTTTGGTTGATTAGAATAATGAGTGCTATTATTTGCTTCAACTTAACTCAAGGTCACGCAGATGAAACACACACCGTCTAATATGACATGGCTTAACCTTCCCAATATGCCAGCGCCAATCAAGGCATTATTTGCGGGTTATTTACTCGTTATTGGCCTTGGACTTTGTATGGCTGGCTTGCAGATTCTACTCACGCACGGCATGGCGGATGGCAAGTTAGGCTTGTCTGTCGATGACATTGTTTACAGCTATTATGGCGACCGCTCTGGCAACAAGCTTGCCAGCAAACTCAACGGCTCAATGAAAGACAAAGCCCCGACTGCTGTGCGTCAGGACATTATCAAATGGGCGCAACAAGGCGCGCCAGAAGCCGAGTGGGAACCACACTTTAAGGCAGTTTTTGCGAACAATTGTGTGATGTGTCACAGTCAGATTCCAGGTATTCCAGATTTTACCAACTATGAAGAAGTGCAAAAAAATGCCGCAACAGACCAAGGTGCAACCATTAGTGGCTTAACCCGGGTTTCACATATCCACTTATTTGGCATTAGTTTTATCTTTTTCTTTATGTGCTTTATTTTCAGCTTTGCCATCAATATTCCTAAGCGCAGAAAAATGCTGCTCATCCTGATACCATTTGCATTTTTAATACTGGATGTACTGTCTTGGTGGCTCACCAAGCTTAGTCCACATTTCGCTTGGCTCACCATTATTGGCGGTATCGGCTATAGCCTCGCTTCTGCTTATATGTGGTTTACCAGCATGTTCCAAATGTTCTTATATGCCGACGGCGATACCGTATACGGCAATGCTTGGGAGCAAGATTTGTAAGCATTTCACCTGATGTCAGCATAAAAGCCACAGAATATTGCTGTGGCTTTTTTGTTTTCGTGCTTTTTACTAGCCTAAGCACCACTTTTGCGAGAAAATACTGTATTGATATCAACAGTTGATTAACCCACCTGCATAATGAATTTACACGAATACCAATCTAAACAATTACTACAACGTTATGGCATTCCAACACCTGTTGGCGATGTCGTGCAATCAGAAAAAGCAGCGGCAGCCGCAACCAAGCAAATTGCAAGTGATGCTTGGGTCGTCAAAGCACAAGTTCACGCGGGTGGTCGTGGTAAAGCGGGTGGGGTTAAGCTAGTGAATTCTGCGCAAGAAGCACAAAACGTTGCGGGCAGTTTATTAGGCAAACATTTGGTGACCTACCAAAATGCGCCAGAAGGTCAACCTGTGCATCGCGTATTGGTTGAGCAAACCCTGCCCATTGAGCGTGAGCTTTATTTATCCATGCTCGTCGATCGCGCACTTGACCGCGTTGTCATGGTCGCCTCTTCTGCTGGCGGCATGGATATTGAAGAAATCGCAGAGAAGCAGCCCGAAAAAATATTACAAGAAGTGTGCGACCCGATGAATGGCTTGGTTGATTATCAAGCCCGCAATATCGCATTTGCACTGGGTTTGGCTGATAGTCAAATTGCAGCGTTTACCAAGCTCGCCAAAGGCTTATACACACTCTTTACAGAGAATGATTTGGCCCTGCTTGAAATCAACCCGCTCGTGGTCACAACGGAAGGGAAACTGGTTGCACTTGATTGCAAAATGACAGTGGATGCCAACGCACTTTACCGCCAGAAAGAACTCGCAGGCTTACGCGACTGGTCACAAGATGACGAGAAAGAGGCAGAAGCCCACCACTCAGGGCTGAACTATATTGCACTCAATGGCAATATTGGCTGCATGGTCAACGGTGCTGGGCTTGCAATGGCAACCATGGATTTAATTAAATTACACGGCGGTCAACCCGCTAACTTCTTAGATGTGGGCGGTGGCGCAACAGCAGAAACTGTGACCAAAGCATTTAAAATTATTTTGGCAGATGAAAATGTCAGTGCCATTTTGGTGAATATTTTTGGTGGCATCATGCGTTGCGACATTATTGCAACAGGGATTATCACAGCGGTAAAAGAAGTTGAAATGACGATTCCCGTCGTCGTCCGTTTGGAAGGCACAAACGTTGAACTGGGTAAGAAGATGTTACGAGAAAGTGGTTTAAATATTATCTCAGCAGAGCACTTAACGGATGCTGCCGAGCAAGCAGTAAAGGCGGTAGCATGAGTATATTAGTTGATAAAAATACCAAGGTGGTATGCCAAGGATTTACTGGTAAACAGGGCACATTCCATTCGGAACAAGCCATTGCCTACGGCACCAAGATGGTTGGCGGTATTACCCCACGTAAAGGTGGGCAAACACATTTAGGTTTACCCGTATTCAATACGGTGCGAGAAGCCGTCAAAGAAACACAAGCCAATGCCAGTGTTATTTATGTACCACCACCTTTTGCAGCAGACTCCATCTTAGAAGCCAGTGATGCGGGTATTGAATTGGTTGTTTGTATTACCGAAGGTATTCCAGTACTGGATATGATTAAAGTAAGAGCCACGCTGGATGCGAATGGCACAAAACTCATCGGTCCAAACTGCCCTGGCATTATCACACCTGATGAATGCAAAATTGGCATCATGCCGGGCAGCATCCACTTACGCGGAAAAGTCGGTGTTGTTTCACGTTCTGGCACATTGACTTATGAAGCCGTACAACAAACGACTGCGCTAGGCCTCGGTCAAACCACTTGTGTTGGGATTGGTGGTGACCCTGTTAAAGGCTTAAACTTTATTGAGTGCTTGGCATTGTTCGAAGCTGACCCTGAAACAGAAGCCATTATTATGGTGGGAGAAATTGGTGGTAGCGATGAAGAAGCCGCCGCTGATTACATTAAAAACCATGTCACCAAACCAGTCGCTGCTTATATTGCTGGCCTAACTGCACCGAAAGGCAAACGCATGGGACATGCAGGCGCGATTATTTCAGGTGGTTCTGGGCGTGCAGAAGATAAAATTGCAGCGCTTGAAGCGGCTGGCGCAGTAGTCGCCGACTCGCCTGCAGGACTCGGTGAGGCTGTCATGCAAGCCATGAATCAACAAAAAGGTTAATCATTGAAAAAATATATTGCCGTTTTACTCTGTTTATTGTGCTTTAGTACACATAGCTTAGCCAAAAATATTGACTACCTGCTAACGGCCTCTTCCAAAGGTGAGTTAGCCACAGTCCGTGCTTTATTGGCTGGCGGTGCAAACCCTGACACTGCAGACGATGAAGGGGTGACGGCACTCATGTATGCAGCACGCAAAAACAATGTGGACATGGTGCAGCTGTTACTGAACAAAGGGGCGAACATTAACGCCACAGACAAAGATGGCTGGACAGCGCTAATGTTTAGTGCCAAACGAGACCATGTAGAAACGGTCAAGGCATTACTTGCAAAAGGCGCCGACCCGAACATTAAAGACACTTATGGCTGGCACGCATTCAATATGGCTGCAGCTGAAGGTAATAGCGCATCTGTGCAGCTTTTACTCCAACAAAAGGTTGATAGCAATATCCAAAATAACGATGGTCGGTCTGCCTTAATGTATGCCGCGCAAAGTGGTGATTTAGCAACAGTGCGTGTGTTATTAAAAAATGGGGCTGATGTCAATTTACAAGATCGCTTTGGTGCCGCTGCCCTCACCTACGCAACGCGCAAAGGCTTTCCAGAAGTTGCGGCCTACCTCATTAACCAAGGTGCCAACCTAGAGTCCATGGACACCGCTGAATGGACGGCACTGTCATGGGCGGCACAAAAGAATCAATATGAAGTAGCAAAAGTGCTGATAGAAAAAGGGGCCAATGTTAATCATGAGGACGCCGAAGATTCTTCTGTGCTCTTATTTGCGATTAACGCAGGTTCTGAAGAACTGGTCAAACTGTTAATCGCGCATAACGTCGACTTAAAAGCACGCAATAAATATGGCTTAACGCCTTATGTGTATGCCCTTAAAAAAGGGGAACATAAAATTGTCTATCTCATTAAAAACGCGGGCGGTACGTATTAAAAAATGCAGATAGCCATTGCTCAATTCAACGCGACGGTTGGTGATTTAACTGGTAATGCCGATAAAATTATCGCGCTCAGCAACACAGCGAAGGCGCATGGTGCAAGCTTAATCGTGACGCCAGAGCTCGGCTTATGTGGCTACCCGCCAGAAGATTTATTATTCCGAGAAGACTTTATTGTTGCCAACCAAAAAGTCCTGACGCGTATCGCACAATCGATTACAGGCATCACCGTCATTATTGGTCATCCGCACTATGAAAACGGTAAACTTTATAATGCAGCCAGCATCCTGCAAGATGGCAAAATAACGGCAACTTACCATAAACAAGTGCTGCCGAATTACAGCGTTTTCGATGAAGAACGTTACTTTGAAGCGGATGAAAAACCATTTGTATTTGAACTGGAAGATATCCAGTTTGGCTTACTGATTTGCGCAGATGGCTGGGAGCCAGAGCCTGCACAAAAAGCCAAAGCGGCAGGTGCGGAATTTCTGCTCTCACTGAATGCATCTCCGTACCACATGGATAAACTAGAAGTCCGTTACGAGGTGTTAATTGACCGAGTAAAAGAAACTGGGCTGCCATTCCTTTATGCCAACTTGGTCGGCGGGCAAGATGAACTGGTCTTTGATGGCGCATCATTTGTGCTTAATTCACAAGGCGAGGTTACACATCAACTGCCCTCATTTGTCGAGTCATTAAGTTACGTTGAGGTTGCCGATAAGCAGCCTGTTGCAACGCCGATTATTCCTGCACTGAGCTTAGAAGCCATGGTCTACAATGCCCTTCAATTAGGCTTAAGCGACTACATTAATAAAAACGGCTTCCCAAGCGTGGTACTTGGCCTTTCGGGCGGCATCGACTCTGCGCTCACATTAGCTATCGCTGTTGATGCATTAGGTGCTGACCGCGTAAAAGTATTAATGATGTCATCACAATATACGGCTGATATGAGTGTAGATGATGCAGTAGAAATGGCAGAACTAGTTAATGTCGATTACAGTCTGATTCCAATCAAGTCATTATTCGAAGGCTTTAAAGAAGCATTGGCCGACGAGTTCAAAGGCACGACAGAAGATACCACCGAAGAAAACTTACAAGCACGTATTCGTGGTATGTTGCTGATGGCTTTATCCAATAAATTCGGCAGCATTGTACTCACAACAGGCAACAAGTCTGAAACTGCCGTTGGTTACAGTACATTATATGGCGACATGGCAGGTGGTTTTTCACTGCTCAAAGATATTCCAAAAACATTGGTGTATCAACTCGCACGTTACCGTAATAGCCGTTCTACTACGATTCCAGAGCGCATTATTACGCGCGCACCAAGCGCTGAGTTGCGAGATGACCAAACCGATCAAGATAGCTTACCAGCGTATGAAATACTGGATGCAATCATGCAAGCCTATGTTGAAGATGACTTAAGTGTACAAGCCATTATCGCGCAAGGTTACCTTGAGGAAGATGTGAAAAAGGTAACGAAACTGATTGATCGCAACGAATATAAGCGCAGGCAAGCCCCCATTGGCGTTAGAATTACGCAACGTGGTTTTGGCAAAGATAGGCGTTACCCAATTACTTGTAAATTAAACCTAAATTAGTAGTACAATTAAACGCAGTATTCAGGAGGATGTAATGAAAAAAATAGAAGCGGTTATTAAACCATTCAAATTAGAAGAAGTACGTGAAGCGCTTTCTGAAATTGGCATCAATGGCTTAACCGTATCAGAGGTAAAAGGCTTCGGTCGTCAAAAAGGCCATACCGAGCTATATCGTGGCGCTGAATATACCATCGATTTCTTACCTAAAGTGAAGTTGGAGCTTGTTATTGCAGAATCGCTATTAGACTCTGCGGTGGAAGCCATTACTAAAGCTGCGCATACAGGTAAAATTGGCGACGGTAAAATATTTGTATCTAGTGTAGAACAAGTTATCAGAATTAGAACTGGCGAAACTGGCGAAGAGGCAGTATAAGCACAGGCTGCGCGATACGCGCAGTGTTATCTAAAACACACTGCGTACGTAGTCTAAATCCGCTTGCGTATCCACACCGCTTGCTGGCGCCTTGTCCGTCACCGTGACCGCGATTTTATAGCCGTGATATAACACCCTTAACTGTTCAAGACTTTCTATCTGCTCAAGCGCTGTCGCACTTAGGGCCGCATACTGTTTTAAAAAACCAACACGATAAGCATAGATGCCAATATGGCGATGTGCTTTTATCGCTTGCTTATGTGCTTCATCACGCGGATATGGAATCGGTGAGCGGCTAAAATACAAAGCATGTCCTGCCGCATCCATCACCACTTTCACCACATTAGGATTGAGCATTGCCGCTTCATCCTGCAAAGCATGACACGCAGTCGACATTACCGCCTCACGACTATGTGCTAATGCCATGGCGACCTCTTGAATTAAGTCTGGGTCAATCAATGGCTCATCACCTTGGACATTCACCACAATATCATCATCATCCCAATGATACTGCTCGACCACTTCGGCAATTCTATCGGTACCTGACGTATGTTCAACACGTGTCATGACCGCTTCGACTTGATGATCCTTTGCGACAGCCAGAATTTTCTCAAAATCCGTGGCGATGACAACATGATTAGCACCGCTTTTTTGCGCTTGCTCAGCCACGCGAATCACCATCGGTTTTCCTGCAATATCCAACAATGGCTTCCCAGGCAAACGGGAACTCGCATAACGTGCAGGAATCACCACCTTAAATGTCATTACTTCGCCTTTTTCTCGCGTTTTAGCTCATCATCGCTTAGCTTTCTCGCCTCTTCCTCTAGCAAGACGGGAATGCCATCACGTACAGGGTAAGCCAAACCAGCAGACTGTGAAATCAGTTCATTTTGCGCTTTGCGATACTCCAGCGGGCCCTTTGTCACGGGGCACACTAAAATCGCTAATAATTTTGTATCCATCTCATACTCCTCTATTCTTTTTTCGCACTATCCAGCTTGGCTAAAATCGCTGGCAACAAGGCTGCATCTATTTGCGCCTCAACAGGTAGAACCCAATGATGTGGCTGTGCAAAAGGCTGACATTTGACAGCATCCTTTTCCGTCATGATTAACACCTCTCCGCCGACTGCTGTTAAATCTTGTGCGGTAAATGCATGGTGGTCAGGGAAAGCCTCGCCTTCAACATCCAAGCCCAACTGCGTCAATGTGCTAAAAAACCGTGCAGGTTTACCAATCCCAGCTAATGCCTTTACTTCACGACCTTTAAAATCTGCCGCAGTTGCCGTTTGTTGCTGGTTTAACAAATTATAAAACGTTTGTCAGCTTAACTGCATCACAGTTGCACCTGCAACCTGAGCATCCGCATGTGCAACAATCGCATCAACATGGTCTAATCGATGCTGTGGCTCGCGTAACGGCCCCGCAGGCAATAGACATTGTGCACCTGCACTTTCCGCATCAACCACCGCTATTTCCACATCTCGTTTTAACTGATAGTGTTGTAAGCCATCATCGCTAATGATGACATCACAGTTTGGATGCTCTCGCAATAATGCGCGCCCTGCATCAATGCGACGCTTCCCAATCCAAACAGGACAGCCTGTTCGCCTCGCAATCAGCAAAGGCTCATCACCAACCGCTGCCACTGAGCTTGTCGTATCCACTGAAAGCGCTTGTGTGTTGTCATTGGCGCCATAACCACGACTAATCACACCAGGATGATAACCATGTTTCTTTAACTGCTCAACGAGCCAAATCACCACAGGCGTTTTACCACTACCGCCCATATTAATATTCCCCACCACAATCACGGGCACAGGTAATGCATATGCTCGCAACAAACCAATGCGATAAGCCAGCCGCCGTAATGCAGTGACGCCAGAAAATAGCCAAGAAAGCGGCACCAGCACTAAATAGAAGAGTGCGTTTTTATTTTTCCATGCTTGTCGTATTAATGCTTCCATTGCGGTCGCACCCTACTCACTAAACTCTTTCTGATAAAGTTTTGTATAGTAGCCGCCAGCTTTCAATAATTGCTGATGTGTTCCTGATTCAACAATTTTCCCTTTATCCATCACTAGAATTCTGTCTGCATTTTCAACCGTACTCAAGCGATGTGCAATCACCAAGCTGGTGCGATTTTGCATCAATACATCTAATGCCGCTTGCACGTGCTGCTCGGATTCGGTATCCAGTGCTGAGGTCGCTTCATCTAGTAACAAGATGGGGGCATTTTTTAGAATCGCGCGCGCAATGGCAATCCGCTGGCGTTGCCCGCCTGAAAGACGTACACCTCGATCACCGATTTCATTTTGCAAGCCATTAGGTAGTTGTTGAATAAATTCCCAAGCATTCGCCGCTTTGGCCGCACGTACCACTTCTTCTTCTGAAGTATCTCTTAATGTGCCATAAGCAATATTATTGAAAATCGTATCATTAAACAAAATAATATCTTGGCTAACCAGTGAAAATTGCGCCCGTAAATTTTGTAAAGATAAGGCGCGCACATCCACACCGTCCAACAAAATCAAGCCTTGCTGCAACTCATAGAATCGTGGAATAAGATTCACTAAGGACGTTTTACCACCGCCAGAACGGCCGACTAGTGCCACCTTTTCGCCAGGCTTCACAGTAAAGCTTAAGTCATCTAACGCTAAACGTTTGGCACTTTCATAACGTAGGCTAACATTCTTGAAGGTTATTTCACCTTTCACTTTCGTCAACTCTCGCTCACCTTCATTCGTTTCGACTGGTGCATCAATCACACCAAATACACTTTGCGCCGCAGCCAACCCAATTTGAAAGTCTTCATTAGCAGAGGTGATATGTTTAATCGGTGCGATCATCATCAGCAAAGCGCCCACAAAAGCAGCAAAACCACCAACAGAGAAACGACCAAGTGCATAATAAACCACCATGGCGAGTGCAATTGCTGCCAACACTTCAACCACAAAACTATTCAGACCCGTAATGCGTGAAGAGCGTAATTCTAGCTTACGATTATTTACCACCGCATTACCAAACCGCTCATTTTCATACTCTTCAGCATTAAACACTTTGACAATCCGTTGCCCAGAAATCGCCTCTTCTGAAATCTGTGTCATATCACCGACGGCTAACTGTACTTTTTTGGCTGTTGTGCGGAGCTTAGGCGTTGTTTTACTGAGGTATAACGCCATCAAAGGCGTGACTAACGCAAAGATTAAGGTAAGTCGCCAGTCAAGGTATAACATATACCCTAATAAACCAATCATGGTTAAGACATCTCGGAATACGTTCAACACGGTCCGTGTACACATTGTCGAGAGGCGCTCAACATCATAGGTCAATTTTGACACCATCACACCTGTGGATTGCGCATCAAAAAAGCTCACAGGCATTTTCATCAAGCGTCCAAAGGCTTCTCTTCTTAGCCGTGCAACAATATGTCTGGCAATCCAGCGTACGCTATACATTGAAACAAAGCCCGTTAAGCCGCGCATCGCCATTAAAGAAAATAGCATCACAGGCAGCAAAAAGCGCTGCTCTGAGTATTGCGCATCAAACCCTTTGTCGGTGATTTCTTTAATCAGGGCTAAGAAGGCGGTGTTGCTTGCCGCCAGAATGGCCGTTGCCACAATAGAAACAGCGAAGACGTAACGATGGTGCCAAGCATACGAAAAAATGCGCGCAAGCAACGCTCTCATATTTTGCGCTTTAGGCAAATCGTTTTTTTTACGAGCACGTTTCGACATGATTAGCCCTGTAGGAACGGATAGACGCGAGCATCAAGCAAAGGCTTACTCAGCAGCGCTTGATTGCGTGGCGAATGTAATCCGTGTGTAATCGGCCAAGCGCGCAGCTTCCATCACATTAACCACTGATTGATGTGTCGCTTTTGCATCGGCATTAATCACAATCGTTGGATCTTTTCTGTCGCCAACAGCTGCTTTTAGCGCACTGACAACATCTTCCACACTGCTACCCGCCGCTTGCGTTTCGACAACATATCGGCCTGAAGCATCAATATCAACCGTGATAACCAATGGTTTATCTTCGACCGTATTCGCCTCTGCCGTTGGCAGGTTGATTTGTAATTCGCTCGTGCGTGAGAACGTAGCATTGACGATTAAAAAGATAATAATCACCAACAACACATCAATTAACGGAATAAAGTTAATCTCTAAATCTTCGTGACTTTTTCCACGTTGAAAATTCATTTTTGCATTTCCTATTATTAGCCTATCTCTAGTGCCGCGAACTAACGCTCACCATGCAGAATTTCAACTAATTTAATCGCTTGCTGTTCCATATCTAGCAACAATGTTTCGACCTTCGCACGGAAATAACGATAAGCAATCATCGCTGGTACCGCCACCACAATACCGCCAGCTGTATTATAAAGTGCCACCGAAATACCACGTGCAAACTGTGCTACATCATGGCCAGTATTGGTAAAAGCACCAAACAGTTCAACCATCCCAATCACAGTACCCAGCAAACCTAATAATGGCGCCACGGTTGCAATCGTTCCTAGGGTAGAAAGGTAACGCTCTAGCTTATGCGCCACAGCACGCCCTGTTTCTTCTATTGACTCTTTCATCACTTCTCTAGAGTTTTTTTCATTCGCCAATGCACTAGCAAACACCTTACCGAGCAAAGAGTGTTCTTCAAGCTTCACTAAGCTATCTTTGCTAATCACACCTTGTCCCATCCACTTTTCCACTTCAGGCAACAAGTTACTGGGCGCAACCACTTCACTACGTAATGCCCAAAAACGCTCAACCATTATTGCTAATGCAATAATAGAAGCAAAAATCAACGGCCAAATCGGCCAACCTGCCGCTACAATAATATCCCACACAGTGGTGACTCCTTCATTAATCGGATAAAACAAAACTAACGCTACTTTAGCTTAGAAGCACACCCTTCGGCAAGCTTAGTTTTTGATATGCGTGTCATGCCAGTACTTAGCATGCTGCGCGCGCCACGTATTTATTTGTATTGGCGCTGATTGTGCAAAGTCGATGATGATAGCGCCATCTTGGTCAGAGCGGAATAGTTGTGCACCTGTATCCATATATCGCTGTACGACAAACGACTTAGGATGTCGAAAACGGTTTAAATAACCAACCGTAAACACAATATGTGCAGCGTCAACTGCATGCACAAAATCTGTCGTTGAAGAGGTTTGACTGCCATGATGTGGCGCAATCATCACGTCACTTTTCAAGTGTGCGGCTTGATGCAAGAGCAATGTGCGCTCCGCTTGTTTCTCAATATCGCCCGTTAATAGTAGCGAACCATAATGGCTCGTCACTTTAATCACACAACTTCTATTATTATCTTTGACATCGGCTTGCTGATAGCCCGCTAATGCGGGATACAACACCTCAAAACGCACACCATCCCAAGCCCAATGCTGCCCCGCATAACACCTTTGTTGCACTGAAGCGCTCACTGCATCCAACTGATATGAGCTCATGATTGCATGTACCGATGTTTTTTCGATCAACGATGCCGCACCACCACTATGATCATTATCATCATGACTGATGACTAACTGATTAATCGCACGGATACCTTGCCCACGCAAGTATGGCGCAACCACACTCAGCCCAGCATTCTTCTCCTTGTTATATGCAGGCCCTGTGTCATAGACCATCACGTGCTTTGCCGTTTTTACAACAACAGACAACCCTTGCCCGACATCCAACACCGCCACCTGCATACTGCCGACCGCTAATGTTTCAGGCTGCACCAATAACATCGGCAATAGCAACACCACGCCTAACCAGCGCTGTGGAAACCCACGGGGTAGTAGCAACAGTACAACACCGAGTAGCGCAAACACAAATGTCCAAACTGGTGCTGCAGCTTGCTGCCAAATAGCCAATGGTGAATCCGCCAGCATTGCCAATCCTTGCATGCAGGGTGCCAGTATGTGATGCGCAAACTGCAATATCCATTCAACTGGCAACAAAGCGCCAAAAATAGCAAATGGCACAACAAACAGGCTAATAATAGGAATAGCAAGCGCATTGGCAACCGGCGAAACAATAGAAGCCTGCCCAAACATAATAATCAGCAATGGCAACAACCCCAATGTGACCGACCATTGCGTGCGTATTCCTTCTAGCAACCAATGGCGTACCGTTAACCGATTCACCGCTGCAAACGTAATAAAAGCAACCGCTGAGAAAGACAACCAAAAGCCCTGTGCAATCACCGCCCAAGGGTCTAACAACACGACCACTAGTAGTGCTGTCGCCAGCACGCGTGACATGGCCACATGCCGATTAAGTAACAACGCGACTGCAAATGTTGCCAACATATATAAAGTGCGCTGGGTCGGTACGGACAAGCCTGCCAAACATGCATAAAGCAACGCCACTAAGGCTCCACCAATAATCGCAGCCTTGCGTGTTGGCAAATAAAGCACTAGCAGCGGAAAGCGCCCCCAACAAAAACGCACGACAGCAAATACCAAGCCCGCCAACATCGTAATATGCAAACCAGAAATACTCATCAAATGATTGGTGCCAGTGCGCAAATATTGCTCCCAATCCTGCGCACGAATTTGACTGTGATCACCAATAACCAATGCACGAATGACGCCAGCGTATGGTTTACCTTGTAGCGCTTTCGTCATGCGCGCGCCTATACGTTCACGCCAATGTTCAACGACGTAGCTTGGTCGCCAAACAAAGTCCGTGACTTTCTGCATCGTATGCTGTTGCCGAATATAACCAATCGCCCGTATGTTTTCTGCTAACGCCCAAGCTTCAAAATCATAGCCATGCGGGTTGTAATTGCTGTGCGGTCGCTTTAAACGCACGGTCAATTGCCAACGTTGCCCCGCTTTAAACGTCGTGACTTGTGGTGTGTTTGCTGCTACTTTTTGCCATGCATTGGCATGATAAAAACTTAAGAGAATATGCTTTGGCACACGTGCCTGTGGGTTCAACACTTGCTCGACATCAAAACGAAAACGCTCTCGACCGCTGCTGACTTGCGGCAAACTTGCCACCACGCCCACGACTGTAACCTCTTGCCGTTCCCATGCTTTTGGCAAGGCATCATGCAATTGCATTTGCGCGAATATCGCGGCATACATAAACCCAAGAAAACCCGCGATGACAAAAAAACGTAACTGACGTAAAAAAAGTGAAAACTTAAGCTGTTTAAATAAATGCAGAACACTGGAAAAAACAAGCAAAGCCCCGATAAGGGTGATGGATAACAGCGCTGTGGGTGGCAACGTTGCCTGCTGTTGCAGCAGCCAAGCACCGACAGCAAAGCCAGAAGCAATGATGATCATTAAACGATACCTTTATTATTAATTAGTTATAGCGTATCAAGTCGTGCAGCATGCCTTGTGATGACTGACCTATTGGGCTGCTTTT
>SPJK01035350.1_pt1 | contig 13830 bp, 12 predicted proteins | sample 3741771 | NCBI WGS metagenome assembly SPJK01 (sample SAMN10925997, study PRJNA522277) | cold seep metagenome | isolation source: Elba SIP-enriched marine methane seep metagenome, extraction at timepoint T2 | place: Italy: coast of Elba, Mediterranean Sea | reverse complement strand
GGTCGATCCTCGTCGCAGACGTCATCCCGTTCGGCTCCGTGGTGGGCAATCATGCTCACCTGGCAGGCCTGAATGTTGTCGGATTGAAGCGCCGCGGCTTCTCCAGAGAGACTATTCGAAGCCTCAGATCGGCCTATCGCATGCTCTACGCCAAGGAAGGCACGTTCTCTGAACGTCTGGAGGATACGGCGGTAACATTTGCCGAGTCGGCCGAAGTGATGCAGATCGTAGACTTCATTCGCAGCTCCAAGAACCGCGCACTGTGTTTGCCGCGATAGGAGGCAGGCTTGGCACCACTCGGCATCATTGCAGGCTTAGGCGCGCTGCCGGTCCAGGTCGCGGAGGCCGCAACGGCGCGCGGGCAGGGCGTCTATGTCCTTCGCCTGAAGGGGTTTGAAGAACCGGACCTCGAACGGTTTCCGGGCGAGGTTGGTGGGATCGCGGAGATCGGCAAAGCTTTCAAAGCCTTCCGCCAGGCCGGGTGCGAACAGATTTGCTTTGCCGGCGTCGTCAAGCGGCCAGACTTCAAGGCGCTGAAGCCAGACCTGAAAGGCATGTCGCTGCTTCCAAAGGCGATTTCTGCGGCGCGCAAGGGCGATGATGCGCTGCTGACCTTCATGATCAAAGTGTTCGAAGACGAAGGGTTCGACATTGTTGGCGCAAATGAAGCGGCAGGGCACCTCGAAGCCCCCGAAGGCGTTTTGGCCGGTCCCGAGCCGTCCGCTGAACAGATCCAGGACCTGAAGAAGGCCGCGCATGTCGCCCTGGAGATTGGTCGCCTCGACATCGGCCAGGGCGCGATCGTCGCCAATGGCCTGGTTCTGTGCGTCGAAGCGCAAGAAGGCACGGACGAGATGTTGAAGCGTTGTGCGGACCTGCCGCTGACCATTCGCGGATCTGAGACGGCTCGACTGGGCGTGCTCGTCAAACGTCCGAAACCACAGCAGGAACGGCGCATCGACCTGCCGACCATCGGCAAGAAGACGCTGGACGGCGCTGCGGCCGCGGGCCTGGCGGGGATTGGCTATGAATCGGGCGGCGCCCTGATCGTCGATGTAGAGACCGTCAAATCCCACGCCGAGGCTTTAGGCCTGTTCCTGTATGGGTTTCCGCAGGATTGGGGCACGTGACCGTCCCGCGCATTTTTCTGGTTGCCGCCGAACCATCCGGCGACCTGTTGGCCCGCGAAACCGCCGAAGCTCTCAAGACTCTGCAACCGGACTGCATACTCGCGGGTATTGGCGGAGGCGAGCTCAAAAAGGTCGGGATCGACTCGCCCATCGATATTGCTCCACTGTCCATTCTAGGGCTTTTCGAAGGGCTGAAAGCGTACGGAACGGTCGTCAAACTGGCGGATGCAGCCGCGGACGCCATCGTCGCATTCAAGCCCGATGCGGTCATCCTGGTCGATTCCTGGGGCTTCATGTTGCGCGTCGCCCAGCGAGTGCGCGCACGTGATCCGGACATCAAGCTGATCAAGCTGGTGGGCCCCCAGGTCTGGGCAACCCGCGCTGGACGCGCCAAAACGCTGGCAAGCGTCGTCGATCACCTGATCTGTATCCATCAGATGGAAACCGACTATTACGCGCCGTTCGGGCTGCCTGTGACCGTGATGGGCAATCCGGCGCTGAGTCGGACTGAACGCGGCGCACGCGAGGCCTATCGAACGAAGCTTGGATTATCTGCTGACGATCAGATGCTACTCGTCCTTCCCGGCAGCCGGGCCAGCGAGATCAAGCGCGTCGCGCCCATCCTGATGGAGGCCGCCTGGTTGATGAAGTCAGAGCGGCCGGATCTGCGCGTGGTGACGGCACCTGCGGCGTCGGTGCGCGACCAATTTCTCTCCGATTACCCGAACCTGAGCGACTGGGCCGTCGTGACGGATGAAGCCGACAATTCCGCCGACATCATGGCCGCCGCCGATCTTGCGCTCGCCTGTTCCGGGACTGTGACGAGTGAGCTTGCTGTGCAGGGAACGCCCTTCATCGTTGGATACAAGACTGGCTGGATCACCTGGGCGTTGGCCCGGTATCTCCTGTACAAGCCGGACCATATCACGCTGCTCAATATTGCCGCTGATGATACCGAAGTCGCCCCCGAATATGTGCAGACGCGGTTTCGAGCCACGGCGCTGGCGGAGCGGGGCAATGCGCTCTTGTCCGAGGCCGGCGCGCTGCAGGATCAAATAGATGCCCAAAACAAAGCGCTCTCCCGAATGGGAGAGCGCGATGAAGCCGCGCCGACAATTGCGGCGCAAACAATTCTGGATGTGATTAGCGGTCCGAAATAGGCACGAAATCGCGCTTCGCGGCGCCGGTATAGATCTGACGCGGACGGCCAATGCGCTGCGATGGATCTTCGATGAATTCGTTCAGTTGCGAACACCAACCGACTGTCCGCGCCAAGGCGAACAGGACCGTGAACATGTCGGTCGGGAAGCCCATGGCGTCGAGAATGACGCCGGAATAGAAATCCACGTTCGGGTAGAGTTTCTTCTCGCGGAAATAGTCGTCTTCCAGCGCCAGGCGCTCCAGTTCTTTGGCGACGCGCAGGATGGGCGTATCGATGCCCAGCTCGTCGAGCACATCATGCGCGGTTTTTTGCATCACAGTGGCGCGCGGATCATAATTCTTATAGACGCGGTGACCAAAGCCCATCAGGCGGAAGCTGTCGGACTTGTCCTTTGATTTTTCGATATATTCTGGGATGCGATCAACCGTGCCAATCTCGTGCAGCATGTTGAGGCAGGCCTCATTCGCGCCGCCATGGCTTGGGCCCCAGAGTGAAGCGACACCGGCCGCGATGGCGGCATATGGGTGCGCGCCTGAAGAGCCCGCGAGGCGAACCGTTGAAGTAGATGCGTTCTGCTCGTGATCAGCATGGAGGATGAAAATCTTGTCCATGGCGCGGGCCAGCGTCGCGCTGGTCTTGTATTTTTCGGCCGGGACCGAAAAGCACATGCGCAGGAAATTCTCGCCATAGGAGAGCTCATTCACCGGATCGACGAATTTCTGGCCTTGTGTGTACTTGTAGATCCGGGCGGCAAGCGTCGGCATTTTTGCGATCAGGCGAATATAAGCAAGGTTGCGCTCCACCGGGTCGGAGCTGTCCATGGCGCCAGGATAGAAGGCTGACATTGCGCCGACCGTACCGGTCAGCATCGCCATCGGGTGGCTGTCACGGCGGAAGCCGTCAAAGAACCGATCCATCTGCGTGTGGAGCAGGGTATGCTGGGTCACAAGGCCATTGAACTCGCGGAACTCCGCCTGTGTTGGCAGTTCGCCATTGAGCAGGAGGTAAGCAACTTCCAGGAATCCGGACTGTTCGGCGAGTTGATCAATCGGGTACCCGCGGTGCAGCAGAATGCCTTCTTCACCATTGATGAACGTAATCTGGCTTTCGCATGACCCGGTTGAGGTAAAGCCAGGATCGAGGGTGAAGACGCCGCCATCAGCGTACAGACGGCGCACATCGACGACATCAGGGCCGTGCGTGCCGCTCAATACAGGGAGTTCGAGGGTCTTGCCCTTGACCTCGAGCTTGGCGGTATCGGTTTGTTTGGTTTTATTGATCATCTCAGCCCTCTTGCATCTTCCGTTCTCTCACCCGCGCGTGGCGGGCGCATGTTTTTCTATTCGTGCCAGGACTTCATCGCGGCCAAGCCAATACATGACGGGCGCGAGATCTGGCGCTGGCAGACCTCCGGTCAGCGCGGCCCGCAATGGCGGTCCTACCTGTCCCATGGAGAGTGTGTGCGCTGCACAATACGCATCCAGCACACCCTGCAATGCTTCAATAGTCCAAGAATCGGCGCCGTCTAGTGCCTCACGGAGTTCTGACAAGCGTTTGATCCCGTCCTCGCGCAAGGCTTTACGGGCTTTCTTGTTGAGGTTGTCGGCGTTGCTATCCCAGAGGAAACGGCACGATTCAGCCAGTTCCGGCAGGGTCTGGCCGCGTTCCTTGAGCGTCGGCAAGGCATGCTGCAGGCGCTCACTCAGCCTCGCATCAAGCGTTGCAAGTTTTTCAATTTCCGGCGTCAACAAGGCCAGCAAGCGATCCTCGTCGGCCTCGCGGATGAAATGGGCGTTGACGTCGCCAAGTTTCTCCAGGTCTAGCCGACCCGGCGCCTTGTTGATGCCTTCGAGGTCAAACACGGCGGCCGCTTCGTCCATCGTGAAGACTTCCTGGTCGCCATGGCTCCAGCCCAGGCGCACAAGGTAGGAATTCATTGCCTCCGGCAAATAGCCCATGTCGCGATAGGCGAGGGTGGACAGCGCGCCGTGCCGCTTCGACAGTTTCGAGCCATCAGAGCCGTGAATCATCGGCACATGCGCAAATTCCGGCACATCCCAGTCCATGGCGCGATAGATGGGCAGCTGGCGGAACGTATTGCGAAAATGGTCATCGCCGCGAATGACATGGGTGACGCCCATATCATGATCATCAACCACGACGGCGAGCATATAGGTCGGCGTGCCGTCGGCGCGCAGCAGGATAAGATCGTCAATCTCCAGCGTTTTCAGCGTGACGTCGCCCTGGACATGATCGGACACCGCGATCTCATCATCATCCGGCGCGCGCAGGCGCACGGTGAAGGGCGCGTCCGGGGCAGGCGGGTCGCCGCCATCGCGCCAGGGAGAGCGGTATGGCGCGAGCAGTTCGTTCGCCTCGGTGAGGAGCGCCTCTCTCTCAGTGTCGCTCAGGTCGTCTGATTTGGCCGCTTTTCGCTTCTCTTCACCGGCTTCCCGGCGGGCTTGCAGCTCTTCGGGCGTCGCATAGCATTTAAAGGCCGTTCCATTGGCCATCATCTGCTCCGCACACTCTACGTGCCGGTCGACATTTTTGCTTTGAAATACAGGGGCTTCATCCGCGTGAAGGCCGAGCCAGTCCATGCCATCCAGGATTGCCTGCGTGGCTTCCTCGGTTGAACGCGCCTTGTCAGTATCTTCGACCCTGAGCAGGAACTTGCCGCCGTGGCGCTTCGCGAAGAGATAATTGAAGAGAGCCGTTCGTGCGCCGCCAATATGCAGCATTCCGGTCGGAGAGGGGGCAAAACGGGTAACGACTTTCATCGACGACTTTCGAGATTTTCCATGGGCACGAGGTGAATCTTCCCCGCTTCAACACGCTCTGCTAAAGTTTCGCAAGGGGTGGGAGGAAAGATGCGACGTTTTCCGTCGTCCTTATTACAGTTCACCTCGCGAGATCGGCTCCCTTCCTACTTCGCCATTGGCATGCTGATCGGCGCGATCTGGTATTTTTCTGTCGATTTTGAGCCGTCGCTCGAAGTCCTCGCCATCTGCGCTTTGATCGCAGGCCTCTTCGTCTGGTTAGCCGCGCGGTTTCTACAGATGACGACAGTGTTCGCTGCGGCGGTAATGACGTTCGCCGCGACGATCGGGGCGCTGGCCGGGAGCACGGCGACACATCGCCTTTCACACATGCAGATTGAGCGTCCGACAGGCCCGGTCCTGGTCGAGGGCTGGGTGACCCGCGCAGAGCCCGCCAAACGCGGCGTCAGAGTAGTCATACGCGTTCACGCGGGTGATGGATTGCCGGCGGATGCCACGCCGAGCCAGGTGCGGCTCACCCATATTGCGCGGTTTGAAACAGAACCAGGCCGGTTTGTGCGGTGCTGGTCGGTTCTGCGGCCGCCGCCTGCGCCGGTGATTGCGGGTGATTATGCATTTGACCGCCAGGCCTGGTATGCCGGGCTCGGCGCGGTGGGCTATGTTCAGGGCCGCTGTCAGGGTGGACCGGTTGGCGCGCCGACTGGGCGAATGGCAGCGATCGAGCTGCAGGTTGGCAAAACCAGGCGGCGACTGGCGCAACATGTCCGCCAGGCGGCAGGTGAGCGGGCGGGCGGTTTTGCGGCGGCGCTCGCGTCTGGCGACAGGAGCTTCCTGTCACAAACGGACCAGGAGGCCTTGCGCGGGGCTGGCCTGGCACATTTGCTGGCGATATCCGGCCTGCATGTGGGGATTGTCGGCGGCCTGGTCTTTTTCCTCGTCTGGCGCGGACTGGCGCTGATCGAGCCGCTGGCGCTGCGCGGGGCGGTCAAGAAGCCGGCCGCTGCTGCCGCGCTGATTGTGTGCGCGGCCTATTTGGTCATTTCAGGTGCCAGCGTGTCGACCCAGCGGGCATTTGTGATGGCCGTCGTGTTGTTTGGCGCCGTGTTGATCGACAGAGCTGCATTGACCCAGAGATCGCTGGCAATTGCGATGATGATCATCATCGTGATCGCGCCCTGGAGCGTCCTGACGCCCGGCTTTCAAATGTCTTTTGCGGCCACCCTGGTCTTGATAACCACATATGAAGCCTGGACCGCGCGGCGACAGGCGGCCTCTAGCCCGCGGCGCGGAATATCGTTCTGGTTCAAGTCGCTATTGGTGACGTCCAGCGTCACCAGCCTCGCGACCATGCCGTTCGCGCTCTATCATTTTGAGCGGGTCGCTGGCCTCGGAATCATCGCCAACACGCTCGCCATGCCAATTATCAGTCTGTTGAGCGCTCCGCTGGCCGCGTGCGCCCTGTTGATGTCACCATTTGGCTTCGACGCGCCCGCGCTGCGCGTGTTCGGGCTCTCGCTGGAATGGGTCTTGGCGATCGCGTACATGGTCGACGGATGGGCGCTCACAGGGGCTGTGCGCCTCCCGAAAATGCCGGGTGCGAGTCTGGCACTCTTCTCAGCGGCCCTGATTGTCATCTGTCTCCTGAAACCCGGCCGCGTAAGGCCCGTGATCGCCGCAGGGCTGATCTTGGTCGGAGCGACGACGTGGCTCTCCAGCGCGCGTGATAGGATCCACTGGGCGCCATCAGGCGATGTCTATCTGGAGCCGGCGTTTGGTGGGGTCGAGCGGATCCGTTTTCACAAAGGCGATGGGCTTGGCCCTTTGCGCTTTGCAGATATCGTACAGACGACATCCTGCGCACCAGCGCAGCCCTGTGCACGGCAATTTGCGGGCGCGACGGTGATGTTGATTTCGAGCTCGCGATCGGCGCTGTGCGACACGCTCGACCCAGCCGATATCTCGCTTGTCGTAGATGACAATCCTGATTGCCCGCGAGCGGAGCATTCCGTCACGATTGCGTGGTCAGATGTCGAGCGTGAGAACGGCATCACACTCGAACGACGCAATGGATGGTTTCAACGCAAATCAAAGCCCGCGTGCGATAGCCGCCCCTGGCGTCGTTGTCCCGGCCCCTAAGCCTGTGAGCCGCCTATTCGTATTTGCGAATGAGCGCGACCAGTTGGCCCTGTACGCGAACCCGATCGGGGCCGAAAATACGGGTTTCATAGGCCGGATTGGCGGCTTCCAGAGCAACCGAGTCGCCTTTCTTGCGCAGCCGTTTCAGAGTCGCTTCCTCATCATCGATCAAAGCCACGACAATGTCGCCGGAATTGGCGCTGTCTGTGCGGCGCAGGATCACGATATCGCCGTCCAGGATGCCAGCTTCGATCATGGAATCGCCTTTGACCTCAAGCGCATAGTGCGCATCGCTGTCAGCATATTCCTCAGGCGGCGTAACCCGGTCGACCTCGTTCTGAATCGCGGTGATCGGTACACCGGCAGCAATCCGTCCAAGGACCGGGATCGTGTTGCCGCCCATTTCCGGTGTCTTGGAACCGACCACGCTGGGGCGGAAGGTCTGGCGTCCGCGCGGCGGCGCGGCGGGTGTCGCCGAATCCGGCATCTTGAGCACTTCAAGCGCCCGGGCGCGATTGGCCAGGCGGCGGATAAAGCCGCGCTCTTCCAGAGCCACAATCAGGCGGTGAATCCCTGATTTGGACGCCAGGTTCAGCGCTTCCTTCATTTCATCAAAGGAGGGAGAAACGCCGTCGGCCTTAATCCGTTCGTGGATAAAAAGAAGCAGCTCTTTTTGTTTGGTTGTGAGCACGGAATTCCTCCAGAAATGCGAATCTGTTCCTGTTATGTTTATTCTCGTTCTGTTCTTTTGTCAAATTCGCGTCTCAGGAGACTCATAATGTGCGTGTCCCAGATTTCGTCACCAATTGGCGTCGACTCCCGGCGCGTGCCTTCCAGGGTGAATCCTGCCGCCTCATAGGCCCGTATGGCACTTGTGTTATGGGCATAGACCAGGAGGTCTGTGCGGTGTACCCACGGGTGCGAAAAGGCGCGTTCAACGATCAATTCCATCAATGGCGCGGACAGACCTTTACCTCTTGCGTGCGGTGCGATTGCAATTCTGCCCAATCCTGCGGTTCGCAAGCGGCGGTTGAGGCCGATTTGAAAGTGCCCGATCATGGCCTCGCCTTGAGTTGCCGCCCAGACTTCACGTTGCGGTGCCCTCCCGCGGTGTTGCTTGATCAGGTCCATGAATTCAGATCGTTTCAATGGCCAGGACAAGGCTGCGCCGGCCCATTGCAGTGCCTCGCGTTCAGTTTCAAACCAGGAAAACAGTACGCGGATATCGCGTTTGTCGAATTTCCGCAGCTCCAGCGTCATTGCGCTTCGCGCAGGGCGCGTACGTGTTGCTCACGGTCTGCGCGTTTCATCAGGCTCTCGCCGATCAGGAAACGACGGGCCCCGACTTTGCGCAGACGGGCAATGTCCGCCGGCTCACTGATCCCGCTTTCGGAGACAAAGTCGCGATCGCTTGGAATGCGATCGGACAGGCGCTCGCTCGTGGCGATGTCCGTCTTCATGATCTTGAGATCGCGATTATTGATCCCGATCAGGGGCGAGGGCAGGGCGAGGGCGCGTTCAATCTCGTCCGCGTCATGGGTTTCGATGAGGACATCCATGCCCAGGTCCCGCGCCGCCTGCGTCAGATCGAGGGCAAGGGCGTCGTCCGTGCATGACAGGATGACGAGCACCGCATCGGCGCCGTGGGCCCGCGCTTCGGCAACCTGGATCGTGTCCACCATGAAGTCCTTGCGCAGCATCGGCAGCGAGACGGCGCCGCGAATAGCACCAAAATCTTCGAGGCTGCCGCCAAAGCTCGGGCCGTCAGTGAGGACGGACAGGCAGGCCGCACCACCGCGCTCATATTCGGCAGCGATCTCGCGTGGGTCAGCCCCGGGCAGGATCTCGCCCGCACTCGGGCTCTTGCGCTTCATTTCGCAGATCAGGGCATTCTCGCCCGTTTCGGCGATCTCGCTCAAACGACGGCCGAAGCCGCGTGGGGCCGGCATGGCACCGGCGTCAGCGAGCAGGCTTTGCTCGGAGCGCGTCTGTTTCAGCGCCGCGACCTCGTCGCGCTTGTAAGCAATGATGCGATCCAGCGCCGTGCTCATTGTGACAGGCCTTTCGAGGCGGCGGCGAGCGTTTTCAATGTCTCGGCCGCTTTGCCGGAATCGATCGCTTCGCCGGCTTGCTCAGCACCTGTTTTCAAATCTACCGCACGGCCGAGGACGTGCAGCCCGGCCGCCGCGTTCAGGATGACCGCATCACGGAACGGACCAGGGCGACCGTCGAGCAAGTCTCGGATCGCCATGGCATTGTCCTCTGGCGGGCCGCCCGCCAGGGCGCTCAGCCGATTGCGGCCAAGGCCGGCATCTTCCGGAACGACTGTAAGCTCGGAAAGCGCGCCATCCTTGACCTCGATGACGCGCGTTTCACCGGCGATCGACAATTCGTCGATGACCGCGCCATCAGAATCGACACCGTGGACAACCCAAGCGCGGGTAATGCCGAGATCGCGCAAGGCTTCCGCCATCGGCTTCTGCCACCGCGCCTCGTTCACGCCGAGTACCTGATGCGTGGCCGAGGCTGGGTTCGAGAGCGGCCCGAGCAGGTTGAAAATCGTGCGAATTCCGAGACTTGCACGCACCGGCGCGACATGGCGCATGGCGCTGTGATGCGACCGGGCAAACAGGAAGCCGACGCCGGCATGCTCAATACAATCCCTGAAACGCGCCTCGGTCAGGTCGAGTTCGACACCGAGCGCCTCAAGCACGTCAGCACTCCCGGTTTTTGGCGGCACAGACCGATTGCCATGCTTGGCCACACGACCCCCAGCGGCAGCGATGACAATCGCGCTCGCCGTCGACGTGTTGAGACTGGTCCAGCCGAGACCACCGGTGCCGCACGTGTCGAGCGTCGGGCCATCAAGAGCGATTTTACGGGCGTTGGCGCGCAAGGTCTTTGCACCGGCCAGCAGCTCGGCCCCTGATTCTCCGCGCACTGCGAGACCCATCAAAAAAGCCCCGATTTGCTCGGGCGGGACATCGCCGGAAAGTATGGCGCCAAAGGCCTCGTCGAGCTCGTTCGCAGACAGGGCCTTACCAGCCGCTAACAATTTCAAACTTGCAGATATTGAATGTGTGGTCATGATTGGCCGATATAAAGCAGTGTCTGATTGTGCCTAGGGGGTATTGAGCGTTATTCCGACCGCGGCTGAATTGAGGGGAAGTAAGAAATGAGCGTCCCGGCGACCTGGGAGCTTCATGGCTATGCCATGACGTGCCGAAATGATTGTATTGCCACCAATATGGGCGAGCTGCCCGAGGCGCTGCAATACGCGATGGAAAGCAAGAAATACCGGAAAGAGCTGGATGCCTGCGCGGCTGTCATCATGGGGCGGCGTGCGCATGAGACGATGCCGAATCCGCACGGCCGCATCCGCTCCATCCTGACCCGCAGCGTCATCGCGCTGGAGCATCAGGAAGGCGGCTGGCGGTGGAACCCGGCGACGATGACGCTCGACAATATGTTGCGCATGGTGGCTTCAGGGGGCGGCCGGGTTGCCGTCAATGGTGGGCAGACCACGCTGGAATATTTCATCGAGAATGGCTTGAGCGTGCTGCATGTGTGCCGGGCCGAGAGCATCGCCATTCAGGACGGTCTCAAACTGCTCGCCGCGTGCGATCGAAGACCACGGTCGATGATGTGCTACGCGAAGACGGATGGATCCTCGCCGAACGCAAACTGATTGACCTGAAGGCGCCGATCTCGATCAGCACCTGGCGGCGCTGGCCCTCGGATGAAGCGCAAACGGAACTCGGATTAGAGCTCTAGCCAGTTCTTGAGCAAGGCATGTCCGTGTTCGGTCAGAATGCTCTCTGGATGGAACTGAACGCCAAAGACCGGGCGCGCCTTGTGGCGCACAGCCATGATCTCACCATCTGAGGTGAAGGCGTCGGCAATCAGCGAGTCGGGTAATTCGTCCGGCTGGATCGACAGAGAGTGATAGCGCACGACGTCAAATGTTTCCGGCAGGTCTTTGAACAGCGGCCCGTTTTCGTGTCGGATCTGGCTGATCTTGCCGTGCCGGATCTCTTGCGCGGTGATGATATTTCCGCCTTCCGCGGCCCCAATACTCTGATGGCCGAGACAGACCCCCAGGATCGGCAGGTCATCCGCCGCCTGCTGCACGACATCGACGCAGATGCCAGCTTCGTTCGGCGTGCACGGGCCAGGCGAGAGAACGATGCCATCGGGTTTCAATGCCAGCGCTTCTGCGCTCGACAGCTCGTCATTTCGGATCACCTGAGTGCGGGCGCCGATCTCTTCCAGATAATGGACGAGATTCCAGGTGAAACTGTCATAATTATCGATGACGAGGATCTTCTTGGCGCCGCTCATTGGTCAAACTCATAACGCGCTGCCAGCGCAGCGGCTTTCTTCAAGGCATTGGCTTTGTGGACGGTTTCCTCAAACTCGTATTGCGGGTTCGAATCCAGCACCACGCCGCCGCCAGCCTGGATATGCAATTCGCCATCCTTGAGCACCGCCGTGCGCAGGGCGATGCAGGTGTCGAGATCACCATTCCAGCCGAAATAGCCAATCGCACCGCCATAGATCCCACGCGCGTTCTGTTCGAGCTCGTCAATGATCTGCATCGCGCGAATTTTCGGTGCGCCGGACACGGTCCCGGCTGGCAATCCCGCGATCAGGGCGTCGACCGCAGACAAGCCCGCGCGCAAATCGCCTTCGACATGCGAGACGATGTGCATGACGTGGCTGTACCGTTCAACAATAAAGCGCTCGGTCACCTCGACCGTGCCATAAGCCGCGACGCGGCCGACATCATTGCGGCCCAGGTCGAGCAGCATCAGGTGTTCGGCGATTTCCTTCTTGTCAGCGAGCAGGTCCGCCTTGCGCTCGGCATCGACGATCGGGTCGCCAGAGCGCGGACGCGTGCCCGCGATCGGGCGAATGGCGACGCGGCCATCGCGTACGCGAACCAGGATTTCCGGGCTCGATCCGACCAGGCGGACATCGCCCAGGTTCATATGGAACATGAAGGCAGACGGGTTCAGACGGCGCAGCGCGCGATAGAAGCTGATCGACTTACGCCGATAAGGCGCGCTGAATCGCTGGCTCGGCACCACCTGGAAGATATCGCCGGCCTTGATGTAGTCGCGGGCGGTATCGACCATGTCGAAATACTGGTCTTTGGTTGTGTTGGACGTGAAATCCAGCTCCTCGCTCTCGCCGTCGCGCGGTGAGATTGGAGGCGGGCTCTCAAGTGCTGTCTCAACCTTATCGAGGAGCGCATTCGCCTGCGCTTCGTCGCCGGGCGCGTGGCGACCGACCAGGATCAGCTCCTGATACAGATGGTCAAAGATCAGCACCACACCCGGAATAACCAGAAGCGCCTCCGGGACATTCAACGTGTCTGGATTGGTGATCTCAACCGGCTCGACATGCTGGATGAAATCATAGCCGATATAGCCAAAAGCGCCACTCGCCATTGGTGGGAGGTCTTCGCGCGCATCTGCATCGGCCCGGGCCTGGTCGGCAAAGGCGCGCAGCGCGTCCAGAGGCGCGAGGTCGAGTGGCTTCGCATCGGCAAAGTCGCGATCAGCGCTTTCAGAGCCGACGCCATCCAGCACGCGCATCCAGCGCTGTGGGTGCAATCCGATAAAGGAATAGCGCCCCAGCCGCTCGCCGCCATGGATGGACTCAAACAGGAAGCTGCCCGGTTCATCGGCCCCGAGTTTCAGCATCGCCGATACCGGGGTTTCCAGGTCGCCCGGTCGACGCCGGACCAATAACTGATCGCGGGTCATTGGTCGGTCACAAGGCTTCTTTTGTAGGCATCAAACGCGGCGCCATTTGTGTTCAGCTCAAGATCGGCAGCGATGCTGAGGACATAGGCCGTGAACAGGTCATCCGCGATACCGTTCTGAATCTCCAGCGCGCTGGTCTGCGCCAGGACATCCAGTGTCTCTTCGCTTGGCCGATCAATGCTTGTCACCTGCATGATGATCATCTGGTTCTGCAGGCCCGCGAGGGCGAATGTGTCGCCTTCGGCCGTGGCTGCGAACATGCCGCTGATCAATGGCTGTGGCATTTGCAGATCAATATTGGTGCGTGTGATCGGGCGCGGCAGGCTTTCGACGACGGTGTCATATTTTGCAGCTTCGAGCTCGAGCGTGCTTTCGCCGCTGGCGATTGCAGCTTCGATCTCGGCAGCGACAGACTGCAATTGCTCGGCCTGCTGTTGTTGTTTCCAGGCCGTGACCAGCGTGTCGCGAACGTCTTCGAAATCAGGCAGGCGTTCTGGAACGATCGTATCGACCCGGGCCAGCCAGGTGCTCTCATCTTCGCCAAACCGTTCGGTTTTCTGTCCCTCTGCCTGCGAGTAGATCATTTGCAGCAAACCAGGCGCGGTCACCAGGGGCAGATACCGGCTGCCATCCTTGGTCGTGCCATTCGTATCTACCGGAGCGAATGACAGAACCGGCGTCCCGATGCCTTCGGCGATGGTCTCAAGGTCAGCTCCGGTGCCGAGCAAATCGTCGAATTGTGGCAGGGCGTCGTAGAACAGTCCGATCGCCAGGTCGCGCGCCAGTTCGGTCTCGATCTCTTCGCGCACGATCTCAAGCGGTGTTGCATCGCCAGGCGTGATCGATTCGAG
>SPJK01037142.1_pt1 | contig 13831 bp, 7 predicted proteins | sample 3741771 | NCBI WGS metagenome assembly SPJK01 (sample SAMN10925997, study PRJNA522277) | cold seep metagenome | isolation source: Elba SIP-enriched marine methane seep metagenome, extraction at timepoint T2 | place: Italy: coast of Elba, Mediterranean Sea | reverse complement strand
GTTGGGAGCCCCCTCCGGAGCTTGGACTCTTTCCGGCCAATCCTCCTTCGAATCTTCGAACGATTTGGCGATTTTCCCTTTGAAATCTACGGCGTGTTGTTTTTCTTCCGAAGGGTTTTTTGGTACTTGAGAGCAACTGAAATTTAACAGTGCAATGATAATAAACACACAAATATTTGATCGTTTCATAGGCTCGGTTTCTGGTTATATTAATGCTGCATTATTAATAACATCTATCCAAAATAACCCTGGTTTCAAAATTTATTAATAAATCCAGGAAATCTCTTAGCTTTAATGAAAGAGTTTGGTCAAATCATTGAAATTAATGGCGTGTTAGGTTTAATTTCATAACACAGTAATGTATTTGTTTTGTGTCAGAAAAAAAGCCAGATTTAAGCTCAAGAAGATTGATTAAAAGCTAAACAATTTGAGCAACGGATTAAGTAAGTTATACGCATTCATTAGATTTATTCACAGAATAGTAGTTGCAAGCCTCAAAGTCAAAATAAGTTGATATTTTCCATAAAATATATCGTCGTAGATGTAGGTGAATAAGGAATCCACCTATTACATCGTAGAGCCCAAATTTTAAATTTAATTAGGCTGGGCCGGCGGACCGATAAGTGGTGTTTTGACCGGTGCCGCCAGACCGTAAAATGCAAGAACACCGTTTCCTCCGCATTGCATACTTGCTTGTTCAAGTTTAACCGTGGTGGGTTGGTCCAGCGGAATGGATGTATCGCATAACAGTTGGTTGTTTTGGTTATTTGCCACCAAGACATTTCCTGATGGGTCAATTACAACGCTGGTAATGAATTGCATACCACCAGCGCCTCCGTAACCAGTTGATGAAGATATCGGATCACCAACAACTTGATCTGGCTTTGGACAATCCTCAGCAACACCACATAATTGAACAACCCGCGTACCCCAAAAATCCGCAACCCAAACGTTATCCCTGCCATCAATAGCGATACCCCAACCGCCGACCAAACTGCCATCCGCATTGTATGACGTTTTCTCACCGGTTAATGGACGGTATAAGCTGACAGAGGGTTGACCAAAATGGGTAACCCACAAATTACCCTGACTGTCGACTGCGATTCCTTGCGCTCCTGCACCAATATCGATAGCTCCATCAGGGCATAAATCAGCTGTTCCACGCACTACTCTTACGATGGTACCTCCACCTAAGTTTGCCACCCAGGGGTTACCATCGTGGTCAATCGCGATTCCAAAAGGTTGGTTAAATTGGCATTTTGGGTAATCCGATTGCATAAAAGTTTTACCATTAGTTGGGTTGCCCGATGGAAAAAAACTGACCGAATTGCCGTCAAAATTTGCGGCCCAGATATTCCCCTGTTGATCGACTACCGTAGCTTGGACCCGATTAGTTGTGTTATCCAGCGTGTATCCGGTTGCAGGGCTGACAGGTTTGGCATTGGCATTAAGCTCGGATACGCTGTTACCGGCAAAATTTCCAACCCAAATATGCCCACGCTGGTCTATGGCCAAACCAAAACCGGCCCCATTAATGCCTCCTCCCTGAAAGCCAAATGGAGGTGATAACGGAATACCGTTAGGTGTAAACTTTGTAACACCCAGTCCGCCAAAACCTTTCTGCTGCAAAAAAGATTGTGAACCGGCAAGAAAATTATTATTGGTCCAGATAAAACCATCAGCATCGACCGATATCCCACCTGGTGCATCAATGCCTCCTCCGGTATAGATAAGTGATAGGGTCCATGCCGTGGGGGCATAGCGAAGAATCGGCTTGTAGAACGCGTCTTGTTGTATTGGCAAAAGTTCGAAAATTTCATTAATATTCTGCCAAGGATTACGGGCAATGTTTAAAGCAGCTTCCAGCGTGTTTGTAGGGGTTATTCCTTGGGTAGGTGTCGCTAACAGGAACAATTCGTTGCATTGGTGATAAATAACACAATTACCCAAAATGTTTCCAAGTGAATAGAGTGTGGACAATGTTGTTGTCTGAATATTGACAGCGTCTACAACACGTTCAGCCACGTTACCTGTGTAGGGATTGATCAGGTTTCCCGCATTCGTCATTGCATTGCTGACTCCGGTAGTGTTTCCGGAAATATCTACTCCATCCAGAAATGGTGCCGTAACCCAGGCTGCGGCAACTGTTGTCAGTTCATTGACTATGATGTCTTTTCGAGAGGTCTGTTTATAAGCTCTCGGTTGAGAATTTTTGACATCGTCAATGATGGCCATCAGAGCAACAGGGCTGTTGGAGCCACCGGAGGCTATAAGGTAATGCTGGACGTTTTTTTTAATTTTATTTCGAGGGAATCCGAATTCGCCTTTGCTATTGGTCATGGTCGTATCGATATATCTGGATATTCCATTCCGCACTTGATACAAGGAGACAGTTAAGCCATTCAGTGGCACACCTTGTGACTCCACCCGGCCTTTCACAAGTTGAGCCGGCTTGGGATGGTTCCAATAAGATTTTAATCCATGAAAGTGGTGTTTGCCTGATACAAGCTGATTAAAAAAATCTGATAGTTTGCCTATATCTTTATTTTCCGCTTCAGCCATTCCAAGACCAAGAACCTGCAAGCAGAATATACTAGAAATAACCACCATTAAACGAGCGATCTTATTCATTCTCCTATTCTCCTATTCTCCTATTATTGAAAATCCAGCTTTTAGAGTGACACATATACAGAGGATAATAAACCATCATTATCCATCAGTCCATTTGAGGTTGTGGAAGTTAACACATGTCAACCTAGTTCGTGTTTCAGGAGCAATTAAGACCCCCGTAACGCACTGTTTTACATTACTTTATTCCAACATAACCCACAGACAGGTGATTAGCCCAAAGGAACTTCCCCTTCAGGCTCTCTCATAACCGTACGTGAACCTCTCGACTCATACGGCTCCCATCGTTCAGTCATTTTTATACAAAACACCCCAATGAACAAAAATATTTGGCTGCCGCTCAGCAATTTTTCTCAACCATTTTGTTGCTTTTCGTTGGCGACCTCTAAGCTTTTTATAATTACAGGCTGCCCAACGGACTAATCGCCAAACATTGCATAAGGATTGAACCGCCCATAATAATTGATCCAACCTCGAATCATAGGATTACATTCTCGCGCTAAATCTTCAAGCTTGTCACCTGACCGTAATTGCCAGCTCCAACTACGCACTTTCTGTCTGATTGCTTTGACTCTTTTGTACGCTTCTCAAACTTGACGTTTCGATATTGTAAACGACTTTTCTTTTTCCATCAGAATCCTCCCCTTTTTGGGGTGGCTCAATTTTTAGTTGTTGTTGACACGACACACCCCCTTCACTCCAGTCCCATTACATTGCCTTCATCACTGCTACGAATTGTGAAGTGTTCTAATAAACCCGGACACAACTAAAGACAGGTATATAATGTCATTTAGAGATGACCATTAACACTTTGGATTCTGAAGCCATGACTGGCGTTTTAGGTGGCTGGCATAACCATAGAACAACTGTTTCTTACGGTAACTATAGCTCTAGAGGCTGGAGCCGGTGGATGAACTCAGGTTTCCCATTCACTAAGAAAAGATACCATGATCGTTATCGTACTAAATACATCAAAATCAGACAGCATCAACGCGATTGGCAGTTTAAAGCGCAAATCAAAATCGGCTTCTAAGTCCCACTTAAATCAGCCCACCAAAGCGGAAACATCTTAACGGTGTTTCCGTTTTTTTAAGTTAATGCCTTATTATATTCTTTAAGTAACAAAAAGCTGCTTGCCAGCCACAATAGCACCAGAAAAACATTAAAGCCAAAAAAGCCTGGTAAACTTAATCCCAAATACTGCACCCCCACTAACACGGTCAATGCAGCCAGACCATCCCCGACTCGTACATACAAAGTATCAATCGCTGGTTTGGCTTGAAATTTAGTGATTGAATCTATGGGCAGCCATAAAACATGACGGGCGGTGTTGTTGATGGAATAATCCGTGGCGTTTTCAGCAACCTTCATGATTTTGACGACCATCAAAATCGGTATTAAGGCCATACAGGTATATGAAACAAATGCCACTACCGGTAACAGCAACAACGTCACACCAAAACCGCCATATTTAAGCAGGCGGGAGGCAAAAAACGACTGTAAAATCAAAGCCACGCAGTTGACCCAAAAATAAAAGTTTCCATAAAACTCAGTCGTTCCCGATAAGGTGTATGTCTGAATTTCGGTTTTGTCGGACAAGCCTGAATGAATCGCTGTTTCCGATAAATTATCCTGTACCACCTGAAATAAAAGATTTTCACCATTAGTATTCACCCAATTATTTAGCAATGTGACCAGCGCCGCAGCAAAAATGAAACGGCTTAAAAAAACTAATTTGGCTGAACGGAACAAAGACCCTGGTTGCTTAGCGGTTTGTTGTGCATCCACATCTTCATGTTCAACGGCATCGTAAGTGACCAAGGTTTGCTGTCTCTTAGCAACGACCCGCATTAAGCCTATCGATATCAATAACGGAAAAATGGCGATTAATAATAAGGCTTCGGTTTGAATGATATCCAAACCAATCAACTGTTCAACAATCCACGATCCGAATGTAGCACCCGACGTAGCACCGATAGCAATTAACGGCAACAAACGCGTACCGCTTTCCTCGGTGTAAATATCGGCGCAAAAAGTCCAGAATTGAGCAACCACAAATACCCCGAACATACCCACCCAAAGATAAAAGACTATGCCCGATAACGGCAGGTGTTCGAAGAAATAACCTGGCTGTAGAAACCAGAAAATAATCATATTGAAAATGCAAAACAGTGTCGCCCGGGTAATCAACGTAACTTTATCAACTTGCTCTGCAAGCTTTCCATACCAGCTGACGATAAAGATTAATACCATGCTTTGAGCAAAACTGGAATAAGCTTTGACCTCCATTTTAGACAAACCTTCGATAGCCGATACAGCGATCCAGCCTTCACGTAGTGGTTTGATAAAATAATAAGCGCATAGGATTAAAAACACATTGGCAAACATTAACAGGGCGGTAGAGCCTTCTCCTGTTTTTACCTCGGTGAAAACCTGTAAAAAACTTTCGATTCGTGTCATTTGCAATGAATGCTACAAGGAATACAAAACTGTTAAGTTAACATAATCAACTCTAAAGTTAGCAATTTTTTAGAATCTTATTACTTGCTTTCTCTTTGATATTTAAATAATAACTGACATACACAGGCTGACAACCCTAGTTGAAAGTGTTATGCTCCAAACCATCGATTTGTTCAATATGAGGCATTCGCTATGCGTAAATCATTAAAACTTTTCATACTATTGACATTGTTCAATGTCTCTCTCATATCGAATCATGCGCTTGCCGACCCGGAACTTTATCAGGGCTGGATTCAGGATATGAAACTCAACCCCAAAGGCCCTTTTGTCAGTGTGCGCTGGTTTTGTAACGATGGTGAAATTTTACCTCCCAAAGCCTATGCTTGTGCAAAGCGGGGTGGTGGCGTACAGCATGGTAAATTAAGCAAACAAGCAGAACAGTTAAGGCAAGAAGGCTATTGGGTTGCTAATTTACTGGCTGGTGTTGATACCAAGCAATTCATAGCAAAAGCAGACTTTATAGATCGTTATAACCAGTTATTAATTGAAAAATTTTTAATTAGCTCGGATAACGGTTGGATATTGCAAAAAGCTTTATTTTATCGCGGCGCGATTCAGGAAGAGGATGAACGCGAAGGCGCAAGGCAACTATTGTTAGCGCTGATCGCCAAACCGGAATGGATCGGCTTGCGCTATCCTGCTTTAAGAATCGGCGCCCAATTATTGCCTCACGGCGAAGACACTGCTTCAGTACAAAAGGTCCGGCAAATGGCGGCATCGCTGGCCGATAAAGACAGCGGCTTTAAAGGTTTAAGGGTCAAGATTCATGGCTCACCGGATGCATCAGATGCGCAAAGCGTACGTGTTTATGCCGAAAAAATCAGCGCTACTGACGGTAAAAAGATTTATCTGGAACTGGCCGATGAAATTGATCGCGTATATCAAGCTCCACCACTACCTGAATTGCTGGAAAGTAATGCAAAGATATTCTCAGGTGGGCCCTGGTTACAAAAATTGTTGCGGGATGCGGCCGAGCAATACCAGGCAGCTGGCACGGTCTATCAACAATATGCCTGTACCTCCCAGCTGTTGGAGGATCTACGCAAGGCATTACCGAAAATTCGTAGCGCATCGGCGCGTTTGAGAATTTTAGATTTAAGTTTATTGGTCGAAGCGGAAAACTTCAAAAGCAGCACTGAAATTCGCACCCAGTTGAGCAGCGCAAACCGTGCCCAGCGAGTAAAATTGGTCGAAAGTGCAGCATTGTCAGCTTATGGCACTGGCGCAATCAATCAGCGGAATTTACAGGAATTACAAAAATCCCTGACACAGTTACAGCAGCAACAGCTGCCGCTTAAACGCTATATCGACGAATTAAAATATCTGGCTCGGGCGCCGGGCTGGAGCACCCAGGAAATGCGCTTTCAGTTTTATCAATCCATGACCAAACTAGCGCAAATTGAGCCTTTGGTTAATTTATTTATACAGGATTTATTGCGAGGCAGTCCTATCCTGTTTTATTCACAAGTGCTGGACAGCTTAAGCCGGGATGCCAATAAATTGGCGGGGGTTACACATCAATTGTTTGGCAAACAGGTCGGCGTAGGTTTTCACGCCTTAAATCCGGGATTGGCGCGAGGCAAGCTGTATGCAAAAGCCAATATTGAACAAGCCGCTGACTTTGATCCCAAAGGTATTTATTTATTACCGGAAACCATTTCCGAACTGCCTCCCATCGCCGGAATTATCACTGTAGGCGAAGGTAACCCGCTGTCCCATGTGCAGCTTTTGGCACGTAATCTGGGCATCCCCAATGTGACCGTTAATGAAAGCTTACTCGCCGCTTTACAGAAACATGATGGAGAACAAGTGGTGATGGCTGTCAGCGGCAATGGCCTGGTGCAAATTGCGCCAGACGGGCCGCAATGGGACAAATTGTTTGGTTTATCCGAGCAACAAAGTGATGTGGTAATTCGGCCTGATTTAAAAAAACTGGACTTAAGTATTCGTGAAGTTTTGGACATGAATACCTTACGCGCAGCAGACTCAGGGCGTATCGTTGGCCCTAAAGCCGCTAAATTGGGGGAACTGGCGCATCACTACCCCAATAAAGTCAGCAAGGGCATCGCCATTCCATTTGGAATATTCCGTGAAGTGGTGCTGGAACAACCCTATAAAAACAGCGACCAAACGGTTTTCGACTGGATGGTAGGCCAGTATGACGCCATCCAGGCATTGCCGGAAGACTCTCCACAGCGCATACAAACCACAGAAGCTTTTCGTGCTGAATTATATGATCTGATCAGTGCTGTTAAGTTACCGGAAAAATACCAACAACAATTACGTCAGGCGATGCTGGACAGTTTTGGCAATACCACTACCGGCGTATTTATCCGCTCCGATACCAATGTTGAGGATTTGCCTGGCTTTACCGGTGCAGGACTCAATCTAACCTTGTTCAATGTAGTTGGGTTCGATGCCATACTAGATGGTATCAGCAAGGTATGGGCATCTCCATTTACGGCCCGGGCGTTTGCTTGGCGGCAGTCACATATGCAACAACCGGAACATGTCTATCCGGCTATTTTGATTCTGCAATCGGTCGCAAATGATAAATCCGGTGTACTGGTCACCCAGGATATCGATACCGGTAAAAACGGCATCTTATCCGTTGCGGTAAATGAAGGTGTCGGCGGCGCTGTTGATGGACAATCATCAGAATCACTACGCATCAATGCCAAGGATGGTTCGGTGCGGGTCTTAGCAACGGCAACGGCGCCTACGCGTAAAGTACCTGCAGCTAAAGGCGGCATTGATAATTTACCGGTCAGCGGTGACCTGTCAGTTTTGAAGCCGGATGAAATCAAACAATTAATTGTTTTTTCTCAGCAATTACCTAAAACCTTTCCCCCGATCACTGACGACCAGGGCAACCCGGCTCCGGCAGATGTCGAATTCGGGTTTTATCAGGGGCAATTACAGTTATTTCAATTGCGCCCGTTTTTACAAAGCGGCAAAACTCAGGGTAACAGTTATCTGATTAAAATGGATAAAGCCTTGCAGGGCAATATGAATAAAACTGTCAATATGAACGAGGTACCTAAATCATGAAATATTTAAAATTTTGCCTTACAGCGGTACTGACACTTTGCGCTTTTAAGTTGGCCGCCTACCCAATAGATGCTTACCAAAATACCGGAATTGGACGAATAGAAGCAACACGAAGAATTGCCGAAGGCGAAGCGCAAGGTAAACCGCAACCGCCGGGTGCTTTACTCCCTACTTCTATGGTGAATCTAAGACTGCTGAAATTTCCGAATCTGGATTTACCTCCTGCTGACCCGGCCTTCAGCGCTGAAATTGTGAAGTTATTAGGTCCTGAGCGCAGTAAATACGGCATTACGGTGCTGGATATATCCGACCCTGAAAAACCACGTTATGCAGAGCATCAAGGCAACTTAAAACAAAATGTCGGCAGTGTGGGAAAGTTATTGGTAGGACTGGGTTTTTTTCAAACCCTGGCAGATATTTACCCGGATGACCTTGAAGCAAGACAACGCCTGCTGCACGACACTATCGTAACCGCCGATGCTTTCATTCAGCATGACCACCATACGGTCAGAATGTGGAGTCCAGAAAGCAAAACCTTAAGCCGTCGTCCTTTAAAAATAGGGGATAAGGGCAATTTATGGGAATGGCTGGACTGGATGCTGTCACCTAGTTCCAATGCAGCCGCAGCTACGGTCATGGAACAAACCATGCTATTACGCCATTTTGGCAAACAATACCCGGTTTCTGATCAGGAAGCGAAAGCATTTTTTGATAAAACGCCTAAAAAAGAATTAGCTGCAATTTATGCCAGCGCCATGCATGATGCGGTGACCCGCAATGGGCTGGATATAGAACAGCTACGCCAGGGCAGTTTCTTTACCCGCTATGGAAAATCCAAAGTGCCCGGCACCACCAGTTACGGTACCGCCAGGCAATTATTGCTGTTTTCTCTGCGTATGGAACAAGGACGTCTGGTTGATGAATTCAGCAGTCTCGAATTAAAACGTCTGTTATATATGACCGAACGCCGCATTCGTTATGCCTCTTCTCCGGCATTATCGGAATCTGCTGTTTATTTTAAATCCGGTTCTTTATACAGTTGTAAAGAGGAGCCTGGATTTACCTGTAAAAAATATCGCGGCAATGCTAAAAATTATATGAATTCCGTGGCTATCATTGAATCCCCGGCAGGTGAAAACCGGCTTCATTATATGGTCACGCTGATTTCAAATGTGTTGTATAAAAATTCAGCGGTACAGCATCAAACTTTAGGCACACGGATACATCGAATGATGGAAACTGACCATCCCTTACCGCCGTCAACTGATGGAGCAGTCGCCGAAGCCGCTTTTGGCGAGCATTTGATCGGTTACGAACAAAAACGTCAAAAACGCCTGTTGATTGTCAACACCCAATCGACACTGGAACAATTAGGTTATTCAGCCGGTGGTGTCGATGGCAAAATGGGCCCCAATACCCGAAAGGCGATAAAAGCGTTTCAGAAGGACCAGGGCTTGATCGTCGATGGGATAGCCAGCATGGAATTGTTGCAGACTATGCAGACAGTACTCGGCGAAAAAAAACCGGTTGAGACACAATAAGCAGGCTACGGTTTTGAAATGACTATCAGATCATGTATCGGTTTGATGATGTCTTTCAACCAGCGGCCGCCATCAGCATTCTGTGCCAAAGCTACAACAATGAAACTATGCCCTTTGTGTTCGATTAACGCACTGTCGGCATGCCAGTTACGCCAAGAACCGGATTTCCTGTAAATCCGGGCATCCGGCATACCGGACAGGCCTTTGACAAATTTGTGATTGATAGCCGGATCTGCCAGTATCGCTTTCATTTCCCGGGTTAATTCGGGCGACACCAGCCTACCGGTTTCCAGCATATAATAAAATTTGGCGGCATGCATTGCGGTTGCTCCATGCGAGAGGTTATGCAAAGGATCGCGTTTCCAGGCTTTGGCTTTGCCATAGTCTTTACCGACCCATAAACCGCCATTTTGATTTTTATTGTAGAGTTGAAACTGTTTTGAAGTCAGTATGTCGGCGATCCGTTGTTCACCCACCTGATGCAACATCCGGGTTGCTGCCGTGTTGGATGAATAACGAATCATATCGGTTAAGGTTTTCCGGTTACGTTCATCTAGGACTATTTTGCCGCGTTCAATTTCAACAAATGCGCCCAAAAGTATGGCAATTTTGGGTAAACTGGCAGCATAAACCATCTGGTTGCCGTTTACCGCAGCCAGCCTGGGGTGATGAGGACGGGTAATATCGACGAGTACCAGGCTTAACTGCTTTTGTTTTACACTTTGCGCTAAACCTTGTTGTTTGATGACCTGCTCCAACTGCGCTTGCAATGCCTGGTCACGGCTATCCCAGAGTGAAGGGTAGTCGTCGCTATAAGCTGCGCCGGGGACGGCCAGTAAAACCAAACCCAAAATGATTGATATGCGGAACGAAACAAGTGCTAATGGCATTTGAAAACGAGATTAACAAAGAATGGTTTTGATTGTAGCTTAATCATTGAAAATGATCCTAGAAAAATCAGTTGAACGCGGATTTATAGTCCAAGATATTGGTTTTCATCGTTCACATGGGAAAGCATACAGAGTTTAGACCCAAGGTATGGGTTCCCACGCAGGAGCATGGGAACTAGAAAAATGTAACCAATACTTGTTCCCGCGCTCCTGCTTGGGAATGCATACACGAATTAAAACAATGACACTTTCTACAAAAATATTTTTAGGTTTAGGCACAGGCATCTTGGTCGGACTGTTTTTTGGCGAAATGGTTGGGTTTCTTCAGATACTTGCCGACATTTACATACTGTTATTGCAAATGACGGTATTACCCTATGTTACGCTGTCCTTAATAGCCGGTTTTGGTAATTTAAATTACACAGACGCAAAGCTGCTGGCCATCAAAGGCAGTATTATTTTAGCGATAATGTGGGCTATTGCTGTGGCGGTGTTAATACTCATGCCTTTAGCGTTTCCTGATTGGCAGTCTGCGGCATTTTATAGTTCTGCTCTGGTTGAAAGCCGTTCGGAAGTGAATTACTTAGAGATATTTATCCCTTCCAACCCATTTAGCTCCATGTCCAAAAATTTTGTACCTGCGGTGGTTGTTTTCAGTATCTGCGTCGGAGTTGCTTTAATCGGGGTTAAGGATAAACAGCATCTCATTCAGAGTTTTTCAATTTTAAAGGAAGCCTTAACCCGGGTGACCAATTTCATGGTCAGCTTAATGCCCATTGGTATATTTGTAATTGCGGCCAGCGCATCGGGAACTTTAAAAATTGCTGAGTTTGAAAAGTTAAAAGTTTTTTTAAGTTTATATATTAGCATTGCCCTGTTATTTACATTCTGGATATTACCGGGACTGGTTGCGGCGCTAACCACAATTAAATATCGAGATATCATGCAGGTCAGCAAAAATGCCATGATCACGGCTTTTATGACTGCTACATTATTGGTGGTATTGCCGCTGCTGACTGAAAACAGCGTTTCCTTACTGAAAAAAAACAAATTAAAAACAGACCGCTCTCAGGCAGTATTAGATGCCGCAATTCCCACTTCGTTTAATTTTCCTCAAACCGGGAAAATCATGGCGTTGAGCTTCATCTTGTTTGCCGCCTGGTTTTCCGATAACCCGTTGCCTGTCAGCGACTACCCTTTGTTGATTGTTTCCGGCATTACCAGTTTTTTTGGCAGCCTGACCGTTGCGGTTCCTTTTTTACTTGATTTGTTTCGTTTACCTGCAGACTTATTTCAATTATTTATCGTTTCCGGTGTCATCAATTCCCGTTTCGGCACATTGCTGGCAGCAATGCATACTCTGGTGCTGGGCCTTCTGGTTTGCTGTGCGGTAACCGGACAATTACAAATTAAAGTGGCAAAAATTACCCGTTATGGTCTGATCACGGTGATGCTGGTAATAGCTACTATCGCCGGTAATAAATTACTGTTTGACTACGGGCTTTCGGGTACTTATGACAGCGATAAAATTCTGGGTAATATGAACTTGATTCACGAACCGGTCGATATGCGGGTGTTTACCTCTGAAGCTGAACACCAGCTACCAGACGAATCGGGTTTATCAAAGCGCGCCGCGATACGAAAAAGGGGCATTTTGCGGGTCGGGTATTTAAGTGATAATTTGCCGTTTGTGTTTTTTAATGGAAATGGAAACCTGATTGGTTTTGATGTTGAAATGTCGCACATTCTGGCTAAAGAAATGGGCGTCAGCCTTGAGTTTGTTCCTGTCAAACGCGGCGAATTGGACTTGAAACTGGACAGCAATTATTGTGACATCATCATGTCAGGCGTGGTGGAAACCATGCACCGCGCTGAAAGAATGAATTTTACCACTCCGTATCTGGTGGAAACGGCTGCGTTTGTGGTAAAGGATTATCTGCGGCAGAAATTTGCTACTGCTGAAGACAGAGCCGGGTTAGAAACCGTACGCATTGCCGATATGAGCAATGCCAACCCCGATTACAAACTCTATGTGCAACGTTATTTCCCGCAAGCAGCACTTATTCCGGCGGCCTCAGCCGAAGCCTTTTTTACCGATACGGAAGATCGTTATGATGCGACCTTGACCACGGCGGAACGTGGTTCAGCCTGGAGCTTGATATACCCACACTATACCGTGGTTCTGCCATATCCGAACCTGCTGCAGGTACCGTTGTCTTATCCGATTTCATACCGGTATCCGGCATTCGCTGAATTCATCAGCACCTGGGTGCGTTTAAAACAAATGGATGGCAGCATTAAACAATTACAGGAGTATTGGATTTACGGCAAAAACGCGGTGCCCGCCAAACCACGCTGGTCCATTATTCGGAATGTTTTGCATTGGGTTGATTAACCTAGAAAAATCAGTTGAATGCGGATTTATAGTGCAAGACATTGGTTTCGCAGTGCTTTAAAAAAATCTTAGCTTCACCCATAGGTTAAGTGGGCATTTTTTTGAAGTGCTGTGGAATCAAGAGCTTGTGCTAGAAACCGTGGGCAACTGATTTTTCTAGGATAATTGAAATAAACGAGGATAAGCATGCAACACACTCAAATTTGGCGGTTTTTTAGGTTGTATTTATGGGTCTTGACGGCCGGCGGTATGCTGGCGTTGAGTGCGGGTTCTGAGGCGGCGGTGCGGCAGGTGTCGGCGGGCGAGAATCATACCTGTATGCTAGATAACACAGGCGTCGTTTGCTGGGGGAAGAATTATGATGGCCAAAGCACTGTACCGCCGCTTTCCAACCCCACCCAGGTTTCAGCTCAAGGGGCGCACACCTGCGCCATCGATGACACCGGCGTCGTTTGCTGGGGGAATAATGATGATGGCCAAAGCACTGTACCACCGCTGTCCAATCCCACCCAGGTTTCGGCAGGAGCGTTTCACAGCTGCGCCCTGGATGACACCGGCATCGTTTGCTGGGGGGATAATGATTATGGCCAAACCATAGTACCACCGCTGTCCAACCCCACCCAGGTTTCAGCTGGATGGGCGCACACCTGCGCCATCGATGACACCGGCATCGTTTGCTGGGGGAATAATGATGCTGGCCAAAGCACAGTACCACCGTTGTCCAACCCCAGCCAGGTTTCGGCAGGAATGTATCACGGCTGCGCTATCGATGACACCGGCCTCGTTTGATGGGGAAGCCAAATCAC
>SPJK01029306.1_pt1 | contig 13832 bp, 15 predicted proteins | sample 3741771 | NCBI WGS metagenome assembly SPJK01 (sample SAMN10925997, study PRJNA522277) | cold seep metagenome | isolation source: Elba SIP-enriched marine methane seep metagenome, extraction at timepoint T2 | place: Italy: coast of Elba, Mediterranean Sea | reverse complement strand
CCGTGTAGACGACCGCATCCACCTCTAAACTATTGAGGCAATCTAAATTTGCCCGCATCAATGACTCCGCCTGCGCCTGTTCGCCGTTGTGATAATGAATGGCGCCGCAACACTGTATGGATTCCGGCATGATCACCTGATAACCGATAGCATTTAACACTCGAATGGCGGAAATGACTGTTTCGCGATCAAATGCGCTGCTAATGCATGAAGTAAACAAAGCGACTGATCCACGCGGATTTGCAAGCGGAAAACGAGCTGGTAATCTGGAAAGATCGGGGATAACTGCCAACTCATCAGCTCGTTTTAAACCGAACGGCGCTAACATATTGAAGTTTCGCAACATCCATTGCAGACCGCTGGTTTGATACAGCTTCAGCAATGGCAAAAAACGGTTCAACGCTTTTTTGTGAGAGATTAGGTAAAAAGCCGCATTCGCCAATAAAGTACGACCATGTTGTTCATTCAATTGTTGAACACCCTGTTCAAAAAAATGCCGATAATCCATTTGACTAGGGCACACAGTCTCACAGGCATAACATTGTAGGCAGCTTTGCAAATGCTGTCGGGCTTCAGCATCAATCATAGCGTTTTGCTGAACCAATGTTCTTAAGGAATTCACTCGTCCGCGCGGACTTTCCTGCTCATCGCCGCTCAATTGATAGGTAGGGCAACTGTTGAGACATAAACCGCAGCGCATGCAGTCCATCGCTTCAGGCAGATAAGGGCCTTGCGGAACAATGTCCTCGGTTACAGCAAAATCCATAAAATCATCCATATTCGTCCCAACTTTTTTAATGCTAAGGGTTAACTCTCCATCACAGCAGTATAAGCTCTTCTTAATAGCTCCATTTCTGCCGGGGGACGACCGATCAAAGCGGTCAAAGTCTGCATTTTGCAGCCGCGCTCGGCCATCAAATCATGAGGGGGGTCAAGCATTTTGAAGCGAGCCATATAAACCGAAGCAATACCATCCGGGGTTTCAATTTGTTCATAAAAAGCGGGTTCAATGTGTAATATATCGTCATCCAATTGCAACTGGCGATTGATTTCCTGGATAAGCGATCCCGGCAACAAATTATTTTCCTGTTGTTGTCGTTGATCTTCATCGACGACATCGCTTAATGCCGGTAACGGCGGAAAACAGACGGCGCCGTCGTCGAGTTGTTGACAAAATAAGGTCAAGGCGCTGATGTCCCCTTTGTAAAAGAGGATAAGATAAATTTGTGGGCTCATGAATCTAAATGGGCAAAGGAATGACCGTTATGGTTGTCCCAAAGTTTTTTATAAGTGCTGTCCAACCGTGAAAGTTGAACATTGGTGGCGTTCAGTTTTTCATATTGCGGGAATCGTTGTGATTTTCCATTGGTATACCAATTATTCATCGCCATGGTTAAAGCCTCTTTATCAGCGCAGGTATCGCTGATTTGTTGTTTTAACCAATCCAAGCTTGATTGAGGCGTTAATTCAACCAATTTATAGCGCACGGCGGTTTCAAAAATACGCACTCCGCCGCCTTCTATGGCTGTTCGGAACAGCGCTTCGCCGTCATAGACCTCGACCCCCGCCAAATAATCAATACCGAATTCATATAACTCAGGCAACCAGGGAACAGTTGGCCCCATCAACACGGTTTTCGCATTACGGCTTAATTCAGCCAATCGCGGAAAAGTTTTGTTAATAATGGCGCTGGCCGACAAAAACACCCAATCCGCTTCAGGCAACAAGAATTCACAGGCCGTATCCGGTAAATCACCAAGCTGCGGCATACGCTCCAAGACCTGCCAGCCAAATTGTTCTACATAAGGCTCAATACCCGGATAATGACCAATCACAACAACCTTCTGTTCTTTCAAGCGAGGTAAAAAATGCTCGAAAACGGTCAAATTTGCGTTTGCGGTTTTGACATCTAATAACTGACCCTCCGGTATATAACGATTATTATTGATGCTGCAATTCAAAACCGACATCGCTACGGTGGCTTGAAAAGGCTCCCACTCCAGGATTCCGCGCGCCACATCTTTCAGCGATTTTCCGCTCAACTCGCCGGACCATTTCAAAGTGCGCACGGCAACCGCCGGACTCATCGCCAGACCGGAATAATATTTACCCAGTTTTTTTGTCTGACATACCGTCCACACCTGGCCAATGCCTATTCGTTCGATTTTGCGAGTCGCACTGCAATAATCCAACATACATTCATATAATCTTTTTGGATCATCCATATTTCACACCTCATAATGAAGGCAGCAATTTCGCTTCAGTTTTGATTTTGCCGTCTTTACCCCAAGCCGTCATGGCTTCAACAAACCATTGGCTCTTTTTCGGGTGCTGTTTAACGACATCATATTCCGCATAAAAAGAACCATTGCCCAGAAACTGAATATTGCCGATTTGATGTTTGTGGGAATCCAGCCATACGCCGACCAGGTTGAATTCAGCCGTATAAGGATCTTTTATTAAATTAAAATCCGCAGCGGAATAAACCGGTAATCGCTCAATATCAGTATCGCCAAATCCAAGGTTTTGGATCGCTTCTATCATCTTGCTACAGATTTCCTCCCCCCTCAGTTGATAGCTTAGATAGCACTTCTCAACGTCTAAACCATTCATTCGCCCTCCTCCTGCAAAGCAAGGGCTAAATCCATAATAACTGAACCGCCGGAACGATCTTCAGGATCCAGACGCTGTAAGCAGCTTAAAACCACCTCGGCTGATGGTCTTTGTTGTAGCCGCAAACGAATAAAGGCCAACGCTTTCATGGAATATAAATAAAACAAGGCCATCTCATTTTGATACATATCCCATCGTTTCGGCTGTTCCGTCAATAGAGCAAAATCATCAGGAAAACCTCCCTGTCGAGCCGCCTCCTGCAAACCAGCCAATACGTAACGCTCGGCATCTTGCAAACGAGCCTGATAAAAATAAAATTTATACAATGCGAAATACGTTTGCAGACATTGGCGATCAATTTGTAAGGCCTGCAAAAACAAATCTTCAGCTTTAGCCTTATCATAGCGACCGGCGACAACGGCAGTTTGCAATAAGAAATTGACCTCCTGCGGCATGTCGGGGCTGAATAGTATTGCGTCTTCTGAAAATTTGACGGATGCCGACATTTACCACACCTCAGCGGGAACTTTGAGTCGTTCAACCGGTTGGTCGCCCAGCAAGTGCTCCTCAATAATGACTTTAACATCATCTTTTTTCACTTGACCGTACATCACGCCTTCCGGATAGACCAGAACACTGGGCCCCATCATGCAAGGCCCGATACAGCCGGTATTAGTTAAACCGATGGTTTCAAATAAATTTCGCGCCTGTATCTCGTTCATAAATTCATTCATGACTTCGGCGCAACCACTGCTGGCGCATGAACCGCGCGGATGACCCTGAGGACGGTTTTGGGTGCAGACAAATACATGTTTTTGCGGTTTAGGCATTTAAATCTCCTTTATGCAGCTTGTTTATGTTCATGCGTGAAACAGCTTTTGGGACATACTTTGGAGCAGGCCTCACAACCGATACAGTCATTACTGTTTTTCAGACTCATCACCATGCTGTTATCATCGTCATCTTCAAAGTCGCCGTAATCATCATCAAAATCCTCAGGATCCAGGACTTCATCTTTCTCAACCAAATCGAACACATCGCGCGGACATACTTTGAAACATCTTCCGCAACCGATACAGGTCTCTTGATTTAAATCGGTCACATAAGAAGGCGTCCAAACAGCGCCATCAAAAGTCACCCCGGTCACAAAATCACTCATAGCAATCTCCTACGCGGTTTCAGTTTGCGCCGCTTTCAAGGCTTGGTTGGCATCATCCCAGGCTTTACAAGCATCAAAGGTTTCCTGGGCAATACCCATAATTTCCTGATAAGCGGCCGGTAATCGATCTTCCACCAGATCATGCAATTCCATTGCTTTTTCGCTGGCGATACGTTTGTTTTTTTTAACGTTTTTTTCCAGTTTTTTAACTTCTTCCGGAGTCATACTCATTCCTCGTTAATCGTTTGCAGCTTCTGAATATTGCTCAATCAGCGTTTTGGCTTTACTGATTAACTTATCGCTTTGATCACACATTTTATCCAGATTGGCGAATCCGAAGCGATGAATATCCCGCAAGGTTTTATCAACAACGATTAATTTGCCGACCATGATTAAAGCGCGACCGAATCCTTCATGAGTAATATTGATGAAAGACACCGCCATCAACCCGCAGTCTTTTTCAATACTTGAAGCAATAGCGTTGTAATAGGCCTTCACTCTGGCCAAAGTAATTTCATCAGGGTCGCCGATAACAGGGATCTCCTGTTTGCGTTCTTTGGTTAACACCAAAGGATCAATGATTTTAGCCTTAGACCAACCATCATAAGTATCATATGAATCCAAGGATCTTAATTGCTTCAACATTTCCGCAACAAACGGGGTTTCTAAATTCGGGTCGTTTTCTTCGACTACTTGCTCTGCTACATCCACCTTTACTTCTCCAAAAATAATTATTTAAAAATCGGGGTAACTATTCAGTGTAATTTAAATAACAAAAATAACTTAATATCAGTTACTTACGTAAGAAGCATCTGTGACAGGGATGTCACATTCAAGCCTACATGGATGTATTCACGGCGTCTTCTAGAGTAAGTGACTGATATTTAAAGTATTCGATACAGTTTTCCAAGCGCACCCATCAAACTTCTAATAAGCGTCTACACGATACCGTTAGCAAAAGACATCCATCACGGCATTGGCCTTGTAAGTCTAAAGATTTACCTGCCTTTGCCCTGGCGCCGATTACTCTTGCCAATCTTCATCCGCCATATTATCCAAGCGGTCATCCGGTGAAACGGATTGTTGTTTTAAGGCCCGCGCCAACCAACTGGACGGCCCTGATTTAAGTTCATTCTGCAATTCGCTGATCAAATCCGCTATGGCGCTGTTTTCCTGCACTTTTACAGGTTGTATGCCTAAGCCGACCAATTGTTTAACGGCTGAAGAACCCACCGCTTGGCAATAAACCGCAACGCAGTCTTTAATCAGATCCATTTTCACGGCTAATTTATTTTCATTGCCATCTTGCGCTAAAACCCCGAATTCAGCCACTTCAAGAAACTCGGCGGCATCCGGGTTAACCGCATAAAGCGCAAACGATTTAGCCGATCCAAAATGCTGGTTCACATGTTTCATATCAGTGGTCGCAAACGCAACCTTCAATGATGTATCCATAATCGCTTTGCTATCCTCACTTTGTAAAACACGCATACGCCGACTTAATGACATATCCGTTCACGCTCGTTATCGGGTTTCTGCGCATATATCGAGTGATAAACCGGAATTTCTTCATGCGCAAAATTAATCACTAAATTGGCCAAATCAAATAAGGCTTGTCTGGAGCCTTGATAACCCACCCAGGTTTTCTGATAGCCGCCGATCATGTCATATTGCGGAAATCCCGCCCGTAAAATCGGCACAGACAATCGTTCAGCGGTATCAACCGCATGCGAATTGCCGATCAGTAATTGCGCTTTGTGTTGGCGGGCAAGGTTTTCCAAATCTTCCAAATCGCCGATTTTGACTTGATCAATCGGTAGATCCGCTAAAATCGGCGCAGCAGCGGGAACCACAGCGGCGGCAACCTCGCCGCCCATTTCTTGAATCAGATGCGCCAAACCGTTAACCTGATCAGGATCGGCCGCCAAGGCAACCCGTAATTGACCCAACATGAAGTGGGTATCCAGCATCGCATCTTGTAATTGCATGCGCTGCCTTTCCACCTTGGCGGCCACATCCTGACCGCTGATCTCGATCAATGCGCTGATAAAATCATCATTGGCTTGCAAACCATAAAGATGATCAAAATAATATTCGGGAACCCCGGTTTTTTTGTTAAGAATTTGCGCCGCTTTTTTCATTGAAGGGCCGATAACCAGCGTGGCTTTACTTTCGCCCACCGTTTGCATTTCACTGACTAATGCGCCGCCGATAGTCACCGGCGAAAAAGGCTCATCTGTTAACGAGCCGTCCAGAGAGTTAGCCACATTCGGAATGAAAACCGGTCTTAAGCCGAACAACTCAATTAAATCCGTTAACGCCTCAATGTCTCCCGGCGTCAGCATTGGACTGCAAAGCACGTTGACTTGACGCTGCCGATTGCCGGGACGAGTTTGCGCTTGCTCAGCATCTGGAACCAATACATTAATGATCTCGGCTATCGTTGAGGCGTAGCCGGTTTCCACACAACCGCTAAAATCCGGGGTATTCACCGCCACCACGGCAACATCATTATATTGAGGATATTTTTCTCGAAATTCACGGACATTGCGTTGAACGTCAGCGCCCTGGGTTTCCGCCAACCCGGTGGTCAACACTGTAATCAACGCCGGTTTGCTTTTTTCGGCAATATTCTTTAAGCCTTCAACAACATTTTCATCTGCGCCCATCACTGAACTACCCTGATCCATCGCAGTTGTTTGCAACGGTATTGGTTCCCTGAAATGGCGTACAAAAAAGACTTTGGCGAAAGCCGTGCAACCTTGCGAACCATGCAACATCGGCATGGCGCGGTTAAATCCTAAGGTGGCCAAAGCGCCGCCCATCGGCTGGCTGGCTTTTAAGGGATTAACCGATAATGCTTTTTTGCGTTTAAGTATTTCAGCCATGCGATGCCTCCTGAGTTTTGCGCCAAGGCGCTGGTTTTCTAACCGCTGGCCAAACCGGGCTTTCAATAGTCAAGGCCAATTGTCTGACCAATTCCAGCATGCCCTGATAACCGGCGTAACCGAACTCGCGTTCCTGATTAATATCCAGGAAAGGTATTTTGGCTTTCAGCGCAGTGTACATATTGCGCCCCCCGGCAATTAAAATATCCGCCTGATAATCCGCCACCACCTTCAATAAGGCTTTGGGACTGCCGTCTTCAATCATTAAGGCTTCTTCGCCCATTAATTCACGAATCCGCGCCTTGTCTTCCTCAGTAGATTTTTTGGTGCCGGTGGCGACCACCACCATGCCCAGATCCTGCAATGCGGAAATAACCGACCAACTTTTCACGCCACCGGTGTATAACAACACCCGTTTACCCTTTAACCGCGCTTTCCAAGGTTCCAAAGCTGCTTTGATGCGGCTTTCCTCGCGCTCAATCAGGACTTCGGTGCGGCGAGTTAAATCTTCATCGCCTATCAATCGGGCAAAATCGCGTAGCGACTGGCTGGTATCGGTAATGCCGTAAAAGCTGCCTTCAAACCAGGGCGTCCCGTACTCTTTTTGCAGTTTTCGAGCGACATTAACCATCGCTTTGGAGCAGACCATCATATTGACTTCCGCCTTATGCATGGTTTGCACTTCCCGGAATCGGGCATCGCCGGATAGCGTGCATAGGATACGCAGTCCCAATTCATCTAATAAAGGCAACACATGCCAAAATTCACCGGCGATATTGTATTCACCGACCAAATTGACATCGTGAACTTGTTTTTCTGCGGCTAAATCAGCCGGTAAAGCATCCGGTTCTCGCGTACCGATGACATGTTTCACCATTGCATCCCCGGCAATCCGGTTACCCAAATTTTTAGTGCCGTAAAATCCGGCGCAATCAATCGGCACCACCGGAACGCCCCATTTTTTTTCGGCCGTCTGACAAACAGCGTTAATATCGTCGCCGATCAAGGCGGGCACACAGGTGTTATAAATAAAAACGGCTGGCGGTTGATAAGTTTCGACGGCTTGCTTGATGGAATGTAAAAGACGTTTTTCGCCGCGCCCCATGATCACATCCTGCTCGGTTAAATCGGTAGTCATGCCGGTGCGGTACAGTTGCGCACCGGAAGAACGCGTACCCCGGTTATCCCATGAGCTACCTGCGCAGGCAATCGGCCCGTGTACGATATGAGCCACATCGGCTATTGGCAATAGGGCGATTTGGGCGCCGTCAAAGGCGCATCCGCCCGCAGCGGAACCCGGCTTAGGCTTGGCGCAGCCGGATTTCTCCTTTTTATTATGCTCACAAGCCGGTTCATCCAGTAATTCAGCAATATCTTTATTCGATTTCATTGATGGCGCCTGTTTGAAATAATCTGCCCGTCCACGGCATCCGTTTGAAATGGTGGACGCGGTATTACATTATCTACAGGAAAGCAAACAATATGCCATTTTTAAGCCATTAACTATCAAAGACTTACTGATTAGTGTTTGTCGCAAAGGCGACAAAAGCAGGGAAAAAAGGTTACAAACAACAATTGGGGTCGTCATGTCTGGGATTGTTCACCCAGTCGCTGACGGCTTCTGTTTGCATGTTTTGATAAGCATCATTCGATAATAATGATAACAAGGATGACTGCCTGGCGTTTTTATCCAGCCATTGCGCGTAATTATCAGCATCAATAATCACCGGCATACGCTGATGAATCGGCGACATTAATGCATTGGCGGCGGTAGTGATGATTGTACAACTGTAAATCGTTTCACCCTTCCCTTCCCAGTATTCCCATAACCCGGCAAAGGCTACCGGCGCATCGGATTGAGGTCGAATGCAATATGCCTGTTTACCCTCTTCGCTGGTTTGCCATTCATAAAAACCGCTGGCTGGAATCAAGCAGCGTCGTTGTTGGAAAGCTGATTTAAAAGCCGGTTTATCCGCCAGACTTTCTGCGCGCGCATTGAACATGCTGTATGACTTTTTTTGATCCTTTAACCAATGCGGCATTAATCCCCAATGCAGATAAACAGCTTTGTAATCGCCTTTGTCCAGTTTTACCACAGTCAGAATTTTTTGACCGGGCGGAATGTTATAACTGGTTTGATAACGCGGCAAACGCAGCAAAGCAAAAGTTTCCATCAATTGATCCGCAGACGCGGTTAACAGGTATCGTCCACACATAGCATCTCTTCTCGAAAAAAATAGATAATGTATTGTAAGATTTAATGTAGGATGGGCAAAGCGCAACACGCCCTTCCTACAGCTGCTCACACAGTCAATAATAACGCTATTATTAAAGATGAAAAGTTCAATGATGACTTTATTAATCGGCTATTTACTCCTGTTGGCCTTGGTGTTTTTGGCGCAACGTAAACTGATGTATTTCCCGGCGCGCTACAACCCATCCGAGCATAGCGCTATGCTTAAAATGAGCAATATGCAGGCCTGGCCGAATGAAAACAATATCCGAGGATTGATCAGTCGAACGCCTATAACCGATCTTAAAGGCGTAATCTTGGTTTTTCACGGCAATGCCGGGTCGGCTATCCATCGACAATATTTTATCGAAGCATTAGAAAAGCTGGATTATCGCGTCATCATCGCCGAATACCCCGGCTACGGCGTTCGTCCGGGTTCGCCATCGGAAAAGCGATTAATTAAAGACGGCATTGAAACCGCCCGGCTTGTTCAGCAAACCTTCCAATCCCCGTTATTTCTGCTTGGCGAATCATTAGGCGGCGGGATTGTTTCAGGCATTGTTGATTCCGGCGAAGTCACCGTAAAAGGCTTATTATTAATAACCCCATTCGACAAAATGAGTGAAGTCGCCCAGCATCATTATTGGTATTTGTTCGGCAAATGGATAACGCTGGATAAATATGACAATATTGACCGCTTGAGCCGATATGCAGGTAATACAGCGGTCATCCTGGCTGAACAAGATGAAGTTATTCCAAAAGACAACACCCTTGCCTTATTTAACGCCATATCCGGAAACAAAAAGTTATGGCGTTTTCAGGCCGGTCACAATAGTTTGCCGATGCAGCCTTATCAGTCCTGGTGGAAAGAAACGATGATGTTTTTAGATGACTAAATCAAAAACCACTATCATTGTAATGTTATAAAATATATGCTAAACATAAACTAATCACTGCAACCGGACGTTACAGTCACTGTCACAGGATGTATGCCATTCAAAAACAGGAGGCGATAATGCAATCGCTATTCAAGTTGTTTGTTATCGGTTTGTTGATTTCAGTAATGCCTATAAATTCTCAGGCGGAAGACTGCGCCACGACAACCGACAATACGTTGGCGCTGAATAATTTTGACTTAACCCTGAATTATTTCAGCATTGCTTCTAATTTTTATAATGTGCAGTTCCAATACTTAGGAGTTATCGATAACCAACACACTTGGTCTTTAACCAGCGCCAATACAGTCAGCCCAAGCGAAGGTTGTTCAGCATTAGGGACTCTGGCGGGTAATACAGTGTATCTGGATAGATTAGAAGTCCCGAACACGAATCTTAGATATTCGGTACGAATGGCCTTGAAAATCGTCAATAATGAATACCGCTTGGCGCTGATTGATTTTACTTCGCTCGCCGCCGACGGTGAAAACCAAGCGCCTACCGCCTCATCGCTGAGCAGACAAGCCAATAATTCAGTGCTTTACCAAGTCGTTGATTTAATCGCCAACGATCAAAACGGCGATGCCTTGACTTATGAACTGGTTTCTTCAACAACCGGAAGCGGATATGACAGCGCCTACATCAACCCCCAAGTTCCCCGCTTATACATCACGCTTAAGGACGATTTCAGCGGCGAAGTCATCATTCAATATCGCGCTACCGACGGCATGGTTTTCAGCAACACCGCCACAATCACCTTATCGGTGGGTGCTGGAACGGAAAGCCGTAGTTTGGGTTTGCAGGATATACCGCCGGAAACATACGCCGGTTTTAATTTCAGCGCGCCGAACGCCAATTTATTCGGCGCCCCCGGCGCAGACGCCAGTTTGCCCGGCAGCATTGATTTAAGCGATAACTTCCCAATTCCCGGCGATCAGGGTACGCAGAGCAGTTGTGTTGGCTGGGCTTCCGCTTATGCCTTAAAAAGCTATCATGAAAAAGTGGAAATGAATTGGTCGCTCAACACCCCGGAACATTTGTTCAGCCCCGGCTTTATATACAACCAAATTAACGGCGGTCAGGATCGCGGTTCGCTGCCATCCGATGCATTTGATCTAATCGTCAATTCCGGCGTTTCCAGCTGGGCGAGTATGCCCTATGATGTCAACAACCCGTTTGCCCAACCCAGCGCCGCTGCAAAAACCGAAGCCGCTAAGTTCAAGGCCGCTTCCTGGGCTGCCGTGCGCGGCGTTCAAGACATGAAAGCCACTTTGGCGAATCGAAACCCGGTATTGATCGGCATACAAACTTATAATCAGCTCATGCAACTGCGCGGCCCGGATTCAGTATTCAATGATTATTCCGGCAATGCCTTAGGCGGTCATGCGGTCACTGTTGTCGGTTATGATGACAACAAATACGGCGGCGCATTCAAAGTCATCAATTCATGGGGAACCAGTTGGGGCGATGGCGGTTATTTCTGGCTGCCGTATAACACGAGCGTTCTCATGGTATCAATGTCTTTAACCGACGCCAATAACAGCAATGTCACCACTGATCCTGTTAATGAGCAAACCGAACCGCCACCCAGCGGCAACCTGCCTAACTTGACCGTCAGCGACTGGAACATCAATTACGACAACCGGCCCGGCGGCAGCGGATCATTAACCTACAAAGTCAGTAACACCGGTTCCGCAACAGCTCCGGCGGGCGCCTATGTCAACCTCATGCTGTCTACTGATGCCCAATTTAACAGTAACGATACTTTTATTATTTATGAACAGATTCCTTTTGATCTGCCTTCAGGGCAATTTGCCTTCCGCGATAACTCAGCGCCTATTAACTTCAACTTTCCCACCAATCTAGCCGCCGGCCAGTATTTTATGGCGCTATGGGTTGATGATTTGAATACGATTACAGAAAGCAATGAAGATGATAATATCAGCGTAGGCCAAAACACCATTCGTTTTCAGAATGATTTGGCGGATCTTAGCATAGAGTCCTGGTATGCCGAAGTTTTAGATTTATTCGGCAACAGCGGTTTGATTTACACCGTGCGTAATATCGGCGCCAGTACTGCGACCAGCGGTTGGGATTTAAATTTGGTGCTGAGTAATGATCCGATTATCGGTAACGGTGATGAGAGATGGTTGGTTTACGAAACGGTACTGATTGATTTAATACCAGGGGAAGCGGTATTCAGAGATGAATTCACCTTTTTAAACTTCAATATATTCTCTGATATCAATGGAAATGCCATACCGGCTGGAAATTATTACATGGCGTTCTGGGTGGATGATACTCAGGTCATCGCCGAATCCAACGAAAATAATAATTTCTCTCTTAACAACGGACTCATCCCTATCAATACCCGTTCCGGCAATAAAACCGTCGATAACAATATCAAAGCCTACAATGGCCGAGTGCTGCCCGATACGGCTAAGATTCAGAAAATTGAAATCCGACAAGCTAAAAACGGCAAAACTGTCATGAGAAAAATCGGTAAAAGCGATAAGCAACTGCCTTTGCCTAAGCGGCTTTCCGCTTTCGATAAAGTCATCTTTCCTTTAACCCAAGGGCATAATATGGAAAGCGCCGACCTAACAGAACAATGAAAATAATGAAAACCATAACAATCACCGCCATATGCTTAGCAGGCCTTATGATTCTAAGCGCGTGCAACCGCGAAAAACAAGCATCGCCCAACATAGAAACAATGAATCTGGCGAATCCCGCCAGTCAAAAATGTATTGATGACGGTTTTCAATTAACCGAAAAACCGTCCTCTAACAATGTAAGTTCTACTTTTCATTGTATCAATACCGCCAATAACAAGACTTGCGAGCAGTGGGCTTATTTTCATAATGAATGCCGATTATAAGCACCCAAGCACAATTAATTTAACATTGGATTGACTGAGCTGATTCTGATTCGCTTGTAGAACTCATAAACAATTTGAAATCAATGGCCTAACATATGCAAGTTACAACTTTTTCAAAAACTCATGATCTTAGTTGATGGAATAAAAAATCATTACTTCCAAAAATACGGTTCTATTTGCTTGGGTGCTTTGGATTGGTGATTTTGAGGATGCTGTTCAATATTATAATTCGGGTGAATGTTGTGGAATCGATAGGCTCGTAGCCAAAAATGCAAAAGATTACAAGAATACTAATTATCCATCTCTAAATTAAAACGGGTAGAAACGTCGTTAACAATAACCTGATATTCACCGGCTTTTAAACCGGCAACCGGCAAAGAAACGGTTGTCGAAAAAGGAACAAAGGCTAAGGTGCAAATTTCGCCGACCGTTTTCATGCCGATAAAAACAGAAAACACTGAATCGTTAAAATCGACCATAGTTTGGTCTAAACGTCCGCAACCGTTTGGGAAAGAGCCGCTCGCAACTACATTCACTTGAACGGGAAAAGATTCCAGGATTTGGACTTCAACATGGTCTACCGGCGCTTTTTTCTGTTTGGAAACGATGGAGGTTTTAGCTTCCGCCGCAGTCAATTCAAATGCATTATTTTGAAACGCCAGTTCCGCGTTAAAAGTTTGTTGTAAATCAGGAATAGCAACGCATGGCAGGGATAAAACGCCGTTTTCAAAAGAAGCCATACATTCTTTAGTTGCCGACAATTCTTTAAAAACGCTGATAGACGGTGAACGAACCGAACCAAAAGCGCCGTCATAAACTGCGGTTAAGGTAGATAGGATATCGCCTTCAGCGAAAAACACCGCTGTTTGTCCCGCACTGAGAAAATCACTGCAAGAGTGAGTATTAAAACCTGAAACGTTAACTTCAGACGGCCCCTCGTCTTTAAAATATTGGTGCACTGAAACAACAACCGCGTCCTCGTTAACCTGAATGACCGTTCCGGAAAAAACATATTCAGCGTTTTCTACCTTTTCGGCAATGCTGGAAGCTTGCTCTCCCGGAGCAGGCGAACAGGCATAAACCGTCTGATAGGAAGCCCAGATAAATAAGACTAATACACTGT
>SPJK01062119.1_pt1 | contig 13839 bp, 11 predicted proteins | sample 3741771 | NCBI WGS metagenome assembly SPJK01 (sample SAMN10925997, study PRJNA522277) | cold seep metagenome | isolation source: Elba SIP-enriched marine methane seep metagenome, extraction at timepoint T2 | place: Italy: coast of Elba, Mediterranean Sea | reverse complement strand
CTAAGCGTTGACGCTATAAGTCCGGCTGTATCAGAATCCCGGCATGTGCAGGCAGCCGGTCGTACCAGAGCTGCAATTGAGGTGGCTCACAGGAGAGAGAAATGTCCATAAGTATGAAGGAGATTAAACGTCGGATGGACGGCGCGGTTGAAGTGCTTCAATCCGAGTTTGCGGGGCTCAGAACCGGGCGGGCATCGCCGAACCTGCTGGATCCGATCACGGCAGACGTCTATGGCGCCAGCATGCCGATTAATCAGGTGGCGAGCGTGAGCGTTCCGGAGCCGCGAATGATTTCAGTGACGGTCTGGGATCAGGCAAATGTGAAATCGGTCGAAAAGGCGATCCGGGAAAGCGATCTCGGTCTCAATCCGATGATCGAAGGCAATATGCTGCGCATCCCGATCCCGGAACTGAATGAAGAGCGTCGCCGTGATTTGGGCAAGATTGCGGGCAAATATGCCGAACAGGCCAAAATTGCTGTCCGAAATGTGCGCCGTGATGGCATGGACGGCCTTAAAAGGGCCGAAAAGGATGGCGACATTTCCCAAGACGAGATGCATCGTCAGCAAGATGACATTCAGAAAATGACGGACGAAACTGTCAAAGTCATTGATGAGGCGCTGGCGACCAAGGAAGAGGAAATCATGCAGGTCTAAGGCCTTTGGCTGACTGCAACAAAACTCATGGCGATACCGACCCCCCCATCCGAAAGTAAGGACACTGCGGTCCCGCGCCATGTCGCGGTGATCATGGATGGGAATGGGCGATGGGCGAAAGCGCGCGGTTTGCCGCGTGTTGCCGGGCATCGCAAAGGGGTCGAGGCAGTCCGTACGGCCGTTGAAACGGCGGCTGAGCTCGGAATTCAATATCTCACACTCTTCAGTTTCTCGTCGGAGAATTGGCGTCGCTCAGTTCAGGAAGTCGGCGACCTGATGGGATTGCTCCGCCGCTACCTCAAATCCGAAATTGCCGACCTTCATGCGAAGAATGTCCGTTTTCGCGTGATTGGGGAACGCGATCGGCTTGATCCCGACATTGGGCGGCTGATCGAAGATGCGGAAGCGACCACAGAACGGAATACCGGACTGACGCTTGTTCTTGCGCTCAGCTATGGCGGACGGTCGGAAATTGCCAGGGCGGCCCATAAGATGGCGCGCGCCGTAGAGCTGGGATTGCTGCGTGCGGATGCAGTCGATGAGGATCATTTTTCCGCCTATCTGGATACGGCCGGTATCCCCGATCCGGATTTGTTGATCCGAACAAGTGGGGAAATGCGCATCAGTAATTTCCTGCTTTGGCAATGTGCCTATACGGAGTTTGTCTTTGTCGACAAGCTCTGGCCAGAATTCGGGCGCGACGATCTCGAAAACGCAGTCTCCGATTTTTCCCGCCGTGATCGGCGTTTTGGGGCCACAGCGGATAGTGTCTAAAGGATCGGAACTCCAATTGCGGATCATCTCCGCTGCAGTCTTGTTGCCGGTCGGGATTGGCATTGTCTGGTGGGGAGGGCACGTCTTTGCGATCGCGATGAGTGCGGTTGCCGCCGGTCTTAGCCATGAATGGCTGAAGCTATCGATGCCGGAGCGTGATCAGCGGCTTGCGCTGATTGCCAGCCTTCTTGCCGGCTTGTCTGTCGGTGGTTTGGCATTGCAAGGCGTCTTGCCGGAAAGTTATCGACATATCCCGACTATGTTACCGGTTATTGCGATATTGGTCGCTTGGTTGTCCGCGCGCGGGAATAGGGGCGGGTACCCCATCGCCGTTATTGGCCTGTGCTATATCATGCTGTCGGTGCTTGGCCTTACTTTGATCCGCGCGAGCGAGGGTGGGCTCTTGGCAGTGTTGTCGGTCTTCGCCGTCGTCATTGCGACTGATATAGGCGCGTTCTTCGTTGGTCGGGCAATCGGGGGGCCAAAACTGGCGCCGCGGATCAGTCCCGGCAAAACCTGGAGTGGCGCCATTGGTGGCGTTGTCGCTGCAGAAGTTGTGCTTATCTGCGTGCGCTATGGTTTTGCAGATGCGATGCCCGATGCACTTACCCTTGGCGTTGGCGCCCTGTTGTCGGCTGCGTCCCAGATAGGCGACTTGGCGGAGAGTGCGCTGAAACGCAGAGCGGGCGCGAAGGATTCAGGATCGCTTATTCCAGGGCATGGCGGGTTGCTGGATCGGTTCGATGGCTTCTTGGCGGCGGCCTTGGTCCTGTTTCTTCTGAAGTTAAGCGGGATGCCGGCATTGGGGCAGGCGGCGGGATGAGCGATACCCCGCGCGGTGTGACAATCCTTGGTGCGACCGGGTCAATCGGTGCGAGCACCCTTGACCTGATTGGCCGCCATACGGACCGGTTCAAGCTGCGGGCGGTGACGGCGCATCGGAATGCGGAACAACTGGCCGAGATTGCCCGTCGCTTTCAAGTCGAACTCGCGGTGATATCGGATGAAAACCAATTGCCGATCCTGCGGGAAGCGTTAGCCGGCAGCGGTATTTCTATCGCGGCGGGGTGTGACGGTCTCAATGAAGCGGCAGCTCTGGATAGTGACATTGTCGTCGCCGGCATTGTGGGGGTCGCAGGACTTTCCTCTGTATTGACGGCTGTGCGTCGCGGGGCGGCGGTCGCTTTTGCCAACAAGGAATGCCTGGTCTCTGCCGGGGATTTGATGATGCGGGAGGTCGCCGCGCATGGCGCGACACTCTTGCCGACGGATTCAGAGCATAACGCGATCTTCCAGGTCTTCGAGGAGCGGAACCGCAGCGCAATTGCCAGGTTGATCCTGACGGCGTCTGGCGGACCGTTTCGCGATTGGCCGATGGAGAAGATGGCTCAAGCGACACCTGCACAAGCCGTCGCCCATCCGAACTGGGACATGGGCGCGAAGATCTCGGTCGATTCTGCAACCATGATGAATAAAGGTCTGGAGGTTATAGAGGCACGATACCTCTTTGATATGCCCCAGGATCGGATTGATGTGTTGATCCACCCGCAATCGGTGGTTCATTCGATGGTTGAGTACCGGGATGGTTCGACATTGGCGCAATTCGGTCCGCCGGATATGCGGGTACCGATTGCAAGCGCGTTAGCCTGGCCGGAACGGATTGAAGGTCCTGCAGAAAAGCTGGATCTTGTGGCCATTGGAGAACTCAGCTTTTCTGAACCTGATGTAACGCGGTTTCCATCGCTTCGACTGGCGAGAGAGGCCTTGAATGCTGGTGCCTGGGCGCCACCTATACTAAATGCTGCGAATGAAGTTGCGGTGGCGGCCTTTCTTGATGGCAAGATCGGTTTCCTGGATATTGCGGCGATGGTGGAGGGCGTATTGTCAAAGACGGATGCCCCGGTGCCGCAATCGCTGGACGATGTTTTCGCACTTGATGCTCTGGGGCGGCGGCAGGCAGAGGCGTTTCTGTCACCATCCACGCGGGCTATTGGTTAGCCCGGTTGGCGTAGCTTATAACCCGGTCTGACTTTAGAACCGGGTCTTTAGAGAAAGGAACCCCGATGGACGGGTTTTTCGGGTCAATCGGATACTTTAACGCTGTCATTATTTTTTGCGCGTTGGTGTTTATTCACGAGCTTGGCCATTACATGGTCGCGCGGTGGTGCGGTGTGCGAATTGAAGTCTTTTCCATCGGTTTCTGGAAGGAAATCTACGGTTGGACCGATAAGCATGGGACACGGTGGAAAATTGGACTGATTCCACTTGGTGGCTACGTGAAGATGTTCGGCGAACACTCGATTGAAACCGCACCGGATGGGACCCCGGATCGTGTGATGTCGTCTGAAGAACGCGCGGTTTCCTTTTCTCATAAGACGCTGGGTCAACGCGCCGCGATTGTCGCAGCCGGACCGGCAGCGAATTTCCTCTTTGCAGCCGTCGTTCTAGCCCTATTGTTCGGTGGAATTGGGCGTCCGCAGGATCGACCTTTTGCAGAGTATGGGATCGGGGAGGTGCGCGAAGGGTCTGCAGCGCATGCGGCCGGGCTTAAGGCCAGTGACCGTATCCTTTCCGTCGACGGTACCGCCCTCTCGAATTTTGAAGACCTTCGTCAGGCCGTCCTCGGTAGTGATGGGCGGGAACTTTTGTTGGCCATTGACCGGGCCGGCGCCCGTTTGGACATCGCAGTCGCGCCGGATCGAGCAGAAAACGCCGCCGGAGAACCCATCTATCTTTTGGGCGTTACGCGACCACTGCCTGAGTATGTGCGTGAAGCGCCGCACACCGCCTTGATTTCTGGTGTCGTCGAGACCGGGCGCATGACGTGGATGACCCTGTCCGCTGTCGGTGAAATCATCTCTGGCTCCAGAAGCGTTGACGAAATGGGCGGGCCGGTGAAAATCGTCCAAATGTCCAAGGAGGTTGGACAAATAGGGTGGGTGTCGGTCATCACCTTTATGGCAATTCTCTCAATCAATCTCGGTCTTCTTAATCTCTTTCCTATCCCGATGCTGGATGGGGGGCATTTGCTGTTCTACGGGATCGAGGCTGTGCGCGGCAGACCGCTTGGTGAGAGGGCGCAGGAATACCTGATGCGCTTCGGACTGGCCTTGCTATTGATGCTTATGGTCTTTATTACGGTAAATGACGTGCTGGGCGTTGTGACGTGATGATGAAAGACGCTCCAGGCCTTGATGTTTGCTAGGCTTTTTACCTAAGTTTACATGAAGGGCTTGGTTTTTCCGAAGTAAATCGTTTAGAATCGATTTCGGTGGTCTGGAAACAAACAGTTTTGTCCAGTAGTGGTATTTGGGGCGTTGTTCCGACCGATTCGGAACTTTTTGCCTGCGGCTTCGACTTCCGGGCAGCTTTATGTAGGCTGCATTCGGCGGTCGATTTTTTGACTCAAACGCTGGTGTTCCGGTTTGTGTTAAGGGCTGCAGGGGGAAGCGAATCGGGAGAATCTTGTCGCAGCACTGGAAAAGGTGCGGGGTGTGTTGAACGTGACATTTGGCGGCTTGGCGATGAAATGGACTAGTGTGGCGCAAAAGCTTTGCGGTGGCGTTATCGTCGCCGGGGTTGGTGCTGCCTTGCTGTGGCCCCTTGATGCTGCTGAGGCACAAAGCGTGCCGACAATCATTGCTCCAACACCAAGTCAGGGTGGCAGTAGCGGCAGCGCGGCTCCTGCTGTGCCTGGCCAACCGGTCCTCGGTGATATTGAGATTCAGGGAATCCAGCGGATTGAGCCGGCTACCGTTAAATCCTACATGGGGTTGAATGCCGGTGACCGTTTGAGCGCGCGCCGCGTGAATGAGGCGCTTAAGACGCTATTTGGAACCGGCCTGTTTGCAGATGTCACCATGGAAATGCGCGGAGATACATTGGTCGTCCGCGTGGTTGAGAACCCGATCATCAACCGCATTGCCTTTGAAGGGAATAAGCGGATCGACGATGAGGAGCTTGATGCTGAAGTGCAGCTTCGCCCTCGTGTCGTTTATACCCGTACGCGTGTTCAGTCTGATGTTCAGCGTTTGCTTGAAGTGTATCGCCGGTCTGGTCGGTTTGCAGCTCAGGTGGAACCCAAGGTTATCCAGCTGGAACAAAACCGCGTTGACCTTGTTTTCGAGATTGATGAAGGCCCGAAAACCGGCGTTGAGAAAATCAGTTTTGTTGGAAACCGATTCTTCTCGGATAGTGCTTTACGGGGCGAACTCGCGACAAAGGAATCTCGTTGGTACCGCTTCTTAAGCGGTGGCGATACCTATGATCCAGATCGCTTGACGTTCGACCGGGAGCTGTTGCGCCGTTTCTACCTTTCAAGTGGATTTGCTGACTTTAATGTCGTGTCAGCAGTTGCAGAGCTTACTGACGATCGCGAAAATTTCTTCATCACCTTCACAGTCGAAGAAGGGGAGCGCTACACATTCTCCGGATTTGATATTGTGTCGAAAATCCCTGACATCGACCCTGAGCCGATGCGAGAGATTGTCGAAATTGAAGCCGGAGGGTGGTACGACGCGGATATTGTTGAAGATACGATTGTGTCTTTGACAAACGCTGTTGGTGATCAAGGCTATGCGTTCGTTGATATTAGGCCGATTGTTGATCGAGATCGTGACGCGCGCACAATTCACGTGACTTTCGAAATCCAAGAAGGGCCGCGTGTTTATGTTGAGCGAATTGATATTCGCGGGAACACGCGAACTCTGGACAAGGTCGTTCGGCGGGAATTCAAACTTGTCGAAGGGGATGCGTTTAATTCGTCCCTTATGCGGCGCTCACGAAGCCGAATTCGGGATTTGCAGTTCTTTTCTGACGTTCAAGTGTCTAATGTTCCTGGATCGGGGCCTGATAAGACAATCGTTCAGGTTGATGTAGAAGAACAATCAACCGGCGAGATGACTATCGGCGCCGGCTTCTCCACCGACGATGGCGCTTTGGCAGAGCTGGCAATTCGGGAGCGTAATTTGCTCGGGCGCGGACAAGATTTGAGCCTTTCAACACGGTTGGCGCAAAATGGTCAGAATGTCGATTTGTCGTTTACTGAGCCGTATTTCTTGGAACGCGAACTTTCGGCGGGCTTTGACGTATTCCATGCAATTGACGATCAGCAAGATGAGTCTTCTTTTGACAGTAAGAGGACGGGTCTGGCACTTCGCACCGGCTATGAGTTGACCGACGAATGGCGGCAAAGTCTGTTTTACCGGATTGCTCGAGAAGAAATTACAAATGTTTCTAGCTCTGCGAGCCTTTTTATTCGTTCTCAAGAAGGCGAGGAAGTAATCTCGGCAGTTGGTCATACCCTTACATTTGATCGCCGAAATAGTCGAATTGATCCGACTGATGGCTACTTTGTAACAATGCAGAACGAGGTTGCAGGGATTGGCGGGACCGTAAATTACCTCAAGACATCATTCAGTGGCGGCAACTACTACGCATTTAATGAGGATGTCTTGTTGATCACTGAAGGTGAGGTCGGTCAACTGGTCGGGTTGGGTCAAGATACCCGTATTCTCGATCGCTATTTTCTTGGTGGCCGAAGTATGCGCGGTTTCGCATCGGGTGGATTAGGACCTCGCGATACGTCGACCGAAGATGCCCTCGGAGGCGAGCATTTGGCCGTTGCATCGGTTGAAGTCCAGTTTCCGCTAGGACTGCCGGAGGAATTCGGCTTAAAGGGCGCTGTGTTTAGCGATATTGGTTACCTATCCAGTATTCCCGAAAGTTCTGCATCAATCCGCGACACCGGTTCAATACGCTCTTCGCTTGGGGTCGGGGTGCTTTGGGCATCGCCATTTGGACCGATACGCATGGATTTCGCGACTGCCGTTACCAAAGAAGACTTCGATAAGACTGAAACCTTCCAGTTTAATTTCGGTACACGTTTCTAAGCAGCAATCTGTAGATGGGAGCATGAAAATGATATGTGGAAATAGGCTCTCCGTCTTTACTGTCGGGCCAAAGAGTCTTGTCGAGATAACTTGCGCCTTCGCCATTTTAATCAGTGCCTTAGCTCTATCGAATGACGCAAGCGCCCAAACAATTCCTGCTCCACTTATCGCGGTCATTGACGTGGAAGGCGTAGAGCGGAACTCAACGGCATGGAAGGGTGTTATTGCAGAACTCAAGACAAGACGTTCTGCATATGAAGAGCAAATCCGGCAATTGCAGAAACCGCTGGAAGAAAAGTTCAAGGCCCTGGAAAGCGAGCGGGCGATTATTTCTGCTGAAGCATTTCAGCAGAAGCAAAAGGCTCTGCAAAATGAAACACGCCAATTGCAACAAACGGCTCAACAGCGCTTGCAGGACTTGGACAGGGCACGGGTGACTGCCCGGGTCGCAATCCGAAATGCCATTAGGTCAGTGCTCATAGAAGTGATGAAAGAGAAGAGTTTAAATCTGATCCTCAATAGCCCCAAAGTACCGTCGTCTCCAGACGGCCTTGCCGTGACGGATGTCGTATTAGCCCACAGTGCGCTTGATATCTCGAAGTTTGTTGCAAAACGGTTGGACACTACGCTCAGCCGCGTTGATCTTCCCGCAACCGCGCAGTAGGGCGGAAATTGCCAAACAAACTTTTTTTCCAATGTGGACAGCCGGTCACGTTAGGTGAACTTGCGAACCATATCAGTGCTGTTCTGCCGGATGGAGCGGACGCATCAAAACTAATTGCTGATGTATCTCCATTGGACCGAGCAACCGACCAAGACCTGAGTTTCTTTGAGAACCGTCGGTATCTATCACAATTAGAGCAAACCAAGGCCGCGGCCGTCCTGCTTGATCCACGGTTTGCTGACCGTGTTCCGGAGGGGGTTACAGCCCTGCTTTCCGATCGGCCGTATCGCGCTTTCGCCTTATCGGCGCAGTTTTTTTACCAAAATGCGGAAAAATCCGGTGCAATCCATCCTACCGCCGTAATCGATGCGTCAGCCATTGTTGATGAGACTGCGGTTGTTGAGGCCGGGGTTGTCGTGAAGGATGGTGCCCGGATCGGTGCTGGATGTGTCATTGAAGATAACGCCATTATCGATCGGAATGTTCGGATTGGGGATGGAACTAAGGTCGGCGCAGGTGCCTATCTTGGTTTTTGTGAAGTAGGATCGAAATGCCTAATTCATCCGGGCGTGCGGATTGGTACTCGTGGATTTGGATTTGCGATGGATGAGGCCGGCCACATTGATGTTCCTCAATTGGGCGGCGTTCAAGTTGGTGTCGGTGTGGAGATCGAGGCGAATTCAACAATTGATCGGGGAATGAGCGAAGACACTGTAATCGGCGATGGAACCAAGATTGATAATCTTGTCCAGATCGGGCACAACGTCAAAGTCGGGAAGGGCTGCGTTATTGTTGCTTTGACCGGAATTGCTGGAAGTACTGTGCTTGAGGACTATGTCGTACTTGCGGCACAAGTTGGCATCGCGGGACATCTTAGAATTGGGCGCGGTGCACAGATTGCAGCAAAATGCGGAATAATTCGGGATGTGCCGCCGGGCGCGCGTATGGGGGGTGTACCTGCTGTTTCAATAAAGCAATGGCTTCGTCAGCATGCTGTGTTGGAAAAGCTCTCACGTCCTGGTGCTGGTAGAAAGAAGTGACGGGGATTTCAATGGACGACGCAGACTACAATAGTGAAATCGATATAAACCGGGTTATGGAGCGAATTCCACATCGCTACCCGTTTATCATGATCGACAAGGTTGTAGACCTTGTTCCTTATGAAAGTGCTGTTGGGCTAAAATGCGTCTCAATGGGTGAGCCGCATTTCCAAGGGCATTTCCCCGATAAACCTATTATGCCTGGTGTTCTAATCGTTGAAAGCATGGCGCAGACTGCCGCTGTGATGGTTGTTTCAAGCCTTGGCCCGGAATCTGAAGGCAAGCTCGTCTACTTCATGAGTGTAGAAGATGCGAAATTTCGCCGGCCAGTCGTTCCTGGGGATGTCATGTACATCCACGTTTCGAAGAAGCAGCAACGCGGGCCCGTGTGGAAGTTCCACGGTGAGGCCAAAGTGGATGGTAAACTCTGCGCCGAAGCTACCTTCGCCGCGATGATCCGAGACGGATAATCATGAACAATATTCACGCCACAGCAGTTGTTGAAGATGGCGCGGTAATTGGGGCTGATGTTTCAATTGGCCCATATTGTGTAGTTGGGGGGGCGGTCGTTCTTAAAGATCGGGTTCGATTGCACAGTCATGTCGTTGTCGGCGGCGATACTGTCATTGGAGATGACACGGAAATTTTTCCTTTCGCCAGCATCGGATTGGTCCCGCAGGATTTGAAGTTTCGGGGAGAGACTTCCAAATTGGAGGTCGGCAGAGGCAACAGAATTCGTGAATATGTAACAATGAATCCCGGGACCGAGGGTGGCGGACTTCTTACAAAAGTCGGTGATAATGGGTTGTTCATGGTTGGGTCTCATGTCGCGCATGATTGCATCGTTGGCGACAATGTTATCATGGCAAATAATGCAACCTTGGCCGGACATGTAGAGTTGGGCGATCATGCAATCATCGGCGGGCTCTCCGCGATCCATCAGTTCGTTCGCATTGGCCGCCACGCAATGGTCGGCGGCATGTCTGGTGTCGAGAACGACGTTATTCCTTATGGATCTGTCATGGGAGACCGTGCAGATTTATGCGGTCTGAACATTGTTGGCCTGAAGCGTCGTGGTTTTGACAAGACCACGGTTCATTCACTTCGCAATGCCTACCGTATTCTGTTCGCAGATGAGGGAACGTTGAGCGAGCGCGTGGATGACGTGGCGGAAGACTTTGCGAATATCGAAGTTGTGATGGAGATTCTGAATTTCATTCGCGCTTCGTCGTCTAGAGGTCTAACCCAGCCACGCGGTTCGGCCGCGCATGGGGACTAAGCCAAAAATTGGTATTGTCGCGGGTGCCGGTCATTTGCCACGGCGGCTGGTCGATCAGTGCCTTGTCGACGGTCGCTCCTTTTTCGTGTTCGCGATAGAGGGGCACGCTAGCCAGACCGACTTTCAGGATGTGCCTCATGCATGGATTAAGCTTGGTCGGACCGGAGACTCGATAGCCCTGGCCCAGCGGGAGGGGGTCGAGGAAATCGTCATGGCGGGCGCTGTGCGTCGTCCTTCATTCACATCGTTACTGCCTGATGCGACCACCTTAAAAATTTTAGGCAAGGTCGGGGGTGTCGCATTTTCTGGCGATGATGGCTTGCTTCGTGCGGTTATTCGGTTCCTGGAGGATGCAGCCGGTCTGAAGGTCGTCGGTGTGGATCAGATTTTGGACGACCTTGTGCCTGAACTCGGTGTGTTAACCTCTTGCATCCCCGATCAGCATTCTTGGCGCGATATTGAACGCGGACGAGGAATACTTGATTTATTTTCTGCTGCGGATGTGGGGCAATCCGTCGTAATTCAAGAGTCTCTCGTACTTGGTATTGAGGCCATTGAAGGGACGGATGGTTTGCTCTCTCGTTGTGGAGACCTACGCCGACGTGGGCCTGGCGGAGTCCTGGTCAAGATGCGGAAGAGGGGACAGGAGCGTCGGGTCGATTTACCGACGATTGGCGTTACAACGGTAAAGAATGCTGCGGAAGCCGGGTTGCGCGGCATTGCAATTGAGGCCGGTGGTTCCTTGATCGTTGATCGGGAAGATACTGTCGCCGCTGCTGAGGATGCCGGTTTATTCATTGTTGCCGTTGGAGCAGATGTGGACGGCCCATTGTCGTCGGACACGGTTGCAGCTGGTATTACGCGTCATGGGGCAAAGCAACAAAGTCTCAAAGTCTATATAATCGCAGGGGAAGAGTCGGGCGATGCGCTTGGCGGTCGTCTAATGCAGGCGCTTCACAATGGCGTTTCAGGAGGTATTGAATTCCGTGGGGTTGGCGGGGCGTCAATGGCCGCCCAGGGGCTCAATAGTCTTTTTGATATGTCAGAGATTTCCCTTATGGGGCTTGTCGAGATTTTGCCGCATATTCCGAATCTCCGCCGCCGTATTCGTCAAACTGCTGAGGATATAGCGTCGGTAAAGCCTGATGTCTTGATTACGATTGATGCGCCGGGATTCTGTAAACGTGTCGTCGACGTTCTGCCTCCGGCGGTTGAATGCCCGAAAATTCACTATGTTGCGCCAACCGTTTGGGCTTGGCGTCCTGGGCGCGTTCATGGTTTTAAGCGGCGTTTCGATATGTTGCTGACATTGCTTCCCTTCGAACCCCGTTATTTCCATGAAGTTGGGATGGAGGCCGCGTTTGTCGGACATTCCGTCCTCGAGTCAGGCGCGGACGCTGGGGATGGTAAGCGATTTCGGGAAAAGCATGATATCCCGCCGGATGATCCTGTGATCTGTATCTTGCCGGGTAGCAGGCCGGGTGAGGTTTCGAAACTTCTGGATTGCTTCATAGAGACGGCCTTGCGGGTCCGACAGTCGCATCCAACCGCGCGGTTTGTTGTGCCGACAGTGCCGGCCCTAGCCGAGACGGTTCGCGATGGTTTCAGGCGTCACGGTCTTGAAGCCTATTTTGTTTCAGATGAGGCTGAAAAATTTGATGCAATGGCGGCGTCCAATGCGGCGATTGCAGCCTCAGGAACAGTGGCCCTGGAGCTTGCATTGGAGCGCGTGCCGACAGTCATTGCCTATCGCGTAAGCTGGCTCACTTACGAAATTGTTCGCCGTTTGATTAAGGTTAAGTTCGTTCACTTGCTCAATTACCTGGCAGGTGAAGCAATTGTTCCTGAACGTTTGCAGGCTGACTGTACGCCTGATCGGTTAACCACAGATATAGAGTTGCTGCTCGGACCGGCTGGAGAGGAGCAGACAGCGGCGCTGGAGGTTCCTTTGAAACAGCTTTCCCCCGGCGCCGGGACCGCACCCAGCACGGCTGCGGCTGAGGCCGTCTTGTCCAAACTCGGTCTTACTTCGAAAGCGTGTTGATCTGATCCCGAGCCTGGTTCAGCTGATCCGTGGTCCGGACCAGACGATCCCCCATATCGCGGGTCATCTCGAACGCGAAGTTCGCATCCTGCCGTGCCATTTCGCTGAAGACTTCCCGGCTGAGGCGTAGTGTTGTGACTTCGGTTTCTGCCCGGACGGTCGCTGTCCGTTTGGTGTCGCAGAGAAGCGCGATCTCACCAACCAGTTGGTTCTCGCCAACGACAAACAGTTTTGACTCGTCTTTGCCTGTGCCCACAACGATGGCTGCGCTGCCCTTCATGATGACATGTGCGGCATCGCCATCATCCCCTTGGGTCATGATGTCATCACCGGGCATGTAGTTGAGGCGCTCCGCCGTAAAGGCCAGGAATTTGAGGCGGGATGGATCGATATTCGCGAAAAGTGGTAGTTCCTGGAGCTTCCGGGCTTCCCCACCCAGCGCATCATCTTCAGATGTGCTCGTGGGTCTCGGTGCCGCAGCCTCGCTGCTGCCAGAAGCGGCGATCCGGCCTCCTTTCACTTCCAAGACAGAATCGAAGGTTAGGCCGGCCTGTGGCTCGCTGCCTGTCCAGATTTGCGCTGTATTCGGAAGAGTCTCCCGAATGCGCGCTGCGATCCGTTCCTGGGCCGCGGGTTCGACGGCATTCATCGGTTCGGCGCAGATCAAAATGTCCGGGCTTTTCAGAATCTGCCGGACCAAGCCAAGCTTCTGTCGTTGTCCCAATGCCAACCGCCCGCCGCCCAGGCCAACTTGGAAGGTGAGGGCGGTGCGGACAATCGCTTCCCGCATGCCGAGTTCCACAACCACCTGTTCAACGATCGCGTTGATCTTCTCTGCGGCATCGGCCCGACCATGCACGATGCGGCCAAACAGGATGTTGTCCAGAATGCTGAGGCCAGGGTTAACTGAGGTGTCGACATAAGGATAAATCTGACCACCTTCTTCAAACAGCGTGGGATTCTTTTCCCGCAAGGCATGACGAAGCTGCAGCAGCGTTGCTTGCAGATCATCGTCGATCAGGCCAAGGCGGTGGCGTTGAACGGTCAGTTTGAAAGGCAGAGACATCAGCATCTGATGGTCTTCGGACGTCAACTCACCACCATCTTCTTGTGTGGTCCGGCGGACCAGCAGTTTCAGGTCCGGCAGCACTTCTTCATCGACGAAGCTATACTGTTCGAAGAAGGGGTGTCCGGCAGGGATATCCTTGAACAGATCGACGATCAGTTCAGCACATTTGAGGCCGATTTCCTGGAAGGTGGTCGTCAGACCGTGCTCTTCCAGAAGCTCCAGGATGATGGGGTTGGATGACAGGTTCGATTGTTCAAACGCATCATCCATCGCTTTACCGAACAGGATGTTCCCGGCAACGGATGTATAGGTGTTGTACTTATCCGCATCGTAATTCTGGACGAGTTCCGTCAGGCGGCGCTCGCTCAGGATATCGCGGACCCGGTTGCGCGCTTGAAGGACTTGATCCGCCAGTTCGGGCT
>SPJK01003597.1_pt1 | contig 13839 bp, 14 predicted proteins | sample 3741771 | NCBI WGS metagenome assembly SPJK01 (sample SAMN10925997, study PRJNA522277) | cold seep metagenome | isolation source: Elba SIP-enriched marine methane seep metagenome, extraction at timepoint T2 | place: Italy: coast of Elba, Mediterranean Sea | reverse complement strand
TCGACCAGCGCCGCGCTGCCCAGCATTCCAGTCTTGATAGCATCTGCGCCAATGTCACTCAGCGGCGCCGTCATTTGCGCCCGCACCGCGTCCAGCGCCACCGGCCAGACGCCATGCACACCGGTTGTGTTTTGCGCGGTGATTGCGGTGATCGCGGTCATTGCATAACCGCCGAGCTGGGTCACCGCCTTGATGTCGGCCTGAATGCCTGCCCCGCCGCCGCTATCTGAGCCAGCGATGATCAGGACGCGGCCTTGCGGAGTATCTGGCGCGCTCATTCTTCGATCGGTGCAACGCCCCAGGGCAGAGGCGGCGCGTCGACGGGCGCGGAAAGATCGAACTCGACCCGAAACAGACGCTCTGGCCGGCTCATCTGATAAGCAAACAGGTCGCCGGGTTCGATTTCGACCGTCCACGTGTTCTGGGTTGAAACTTCTATATCCTGGTCGATGAACAGGGTCCGGGTTTCGGCGTCGACAGGAAAATCCTGGCGCGCGGCGTTACCATCAGCCGTGCTGTCGCCGCCATATTGAGTGAGGACATCTTCGCTGCCATCGCGGTGGCGGTGATCATGTTTCAGGCGCAGCCCGGTCTCAGTGCGCGTCACCACCCAGGTGCGGGAACGATCGTCTTCCACCGCGAACGGAATGCGCACAGTCAGGCCGTCGCACGTGGCGGGTCCCATTATCATTGCGGCCGATTTGAAATCGGCATCGACCGCGTCATCGCTGACCAGACGACCAGCATAAGCCTCGCCATTGCAGAGCTGGCTCAGGCGTTCGAAATACAGCGCCTCTGGCGCCGCGTCGATCGTCTCTGCGCCACAACCGGCGAGCATGATTGCAGGGATCACCCAAAGCGCGCGCATCAGAATTTCACCGCGCCGGATTTGATGGTTTCAAACGCATCCGGGGTCAGCGGTTCATACTTTCCGCTGTCCGGGTCGAAAAACCAGATGGGCTCGCTGACCGTATCGGGATCAAAGCCTTCTTTGACCAGTTCCACCTTGCGATACTTGAACGTTCCGGTGGTTTCAGCCTCCTGCTGGACGCGAATGAAGAGCGGGATTGCATATTTTGGCAGGTGCTCGCTGAACCAGGCATAGAGCCCGTCATAATCGACCTCGCCATCGGTTGTGATCGCCGCCATGCCAGCCCGGCCATCTGTCCCCGGAACGGCGACGCCGTAAATGTTCGCGGTCGCGATACCGGGCGCGCGGGCGACAAATTCCGCGACTTCATTGGTCGAGACATTTTCGCCCTTCCAGCGGAACGTATCACCAATGCGGTCAATGAAGAAGACGTACCCTTCTTCGTCCTTTTTCATCAGATCGCCGGTGCGGAACCACATATCGCCCTCTTCGAAGACGTTCCGCATGATCTTTTTCTTGGTCGCTTCTTCGTCATTATAGCCTTCGAAACGGGTGCGGGAATCATCGCCAACCTTGCCGATCGCTTCGCCCGGCTCACTCGGCAGCGCTTTGATGCAAAACCCGTCATTACCGCGAATAGGCTCTTCTTCGACGACGTCGAATTTGACGAAGGCGATATGCCCGAAGACGCTTTTTTCGAGATAGCCCGGGATACGTCCAACCGCACCGACTTTGCCATCAAAGCCGAGAAAGCTGACATTGCCTTCGGTCGAGCCGTAAAACTCGCAGACATAGGAAATGTTGAACCGGGTCAGGAACTCTTCCCAGATATCCGGGCGTAGACCATTGCCAAACCCGGTGCGGATCGCGTGCGCGCGTTCTTTCGGGTGCGGCGGCGAATTGACCAGATAGCGGCACAGCTCGCCAATATAGACAATCGAGGTCACGCCGTGATCGGCGGCATCGTCCCAGAAATGGCTGGCTGAGAATTTCTTGCGCAGCACAATGCTGGCGCCGGTCATCAGCGCCTGGCCGACGCCGCACAGGCCGCCCGTGCCGTGATAGAGCGGCAGGGTGATGTAGATCCGGTCGCGGGAGGTGATCTTACACGGCGCGATGAAGGACCGCATCATGCCTTGCGTCCGCGCCTGGGTGAGGCGGGCCGCTTTGGGCAAGCCTGTGGTGCCGGACGTGTAGACATAAAGACACATATCCTTGCCGCGCAGCGCTGCGCGATACTCGCGGCTTGGTCGTTGGTCACGTGTTGCGGCCAGCGCGGATGTCAGATTTTCGCCAACCGCCCCGCCATAGGACCAGATTTTCGGGTCGCCCTCGAACAGACCATCGGCGCTCTGAATCGCCTCGTCCTGGTCGGCACCGGTGATGATCAGCTTGGCGTCGGCAATATTGACGCAGTGTGCGAGGGCTTTGTCGGTGAGATTGTGATTGATCAGACCGACGATGACGCCGATCTTGGAGAGGCCATACCAGATTGAAACATATTCCGGGCGGTTTTCCATGAACAGCGCAACCGCATCACCCGACTGCAATCCGAGCCCCAGAGCCCAGTTGGCGACCTTGTTCGCCAGCGCGTCCATTTCGGCATAGGTGGTCAGGTTTCCTTCAAACCGCCACGCCACATTGTTTGGGTATTTGTCGACAACGCGTTCGAAATCATCAGCGACCAGATTTTCAGAATCAGGATCGATATCATCGGTCCATTTCTTCATTCTCTGGAGCGTCAGGATCGTCCCGACTTCGCGCTTTACGGTTTGAAACAATCCCATACTAAACTCGCCTCTTCAGTTCCGACCCGGTGGAATCATCACAACACCTAGGTTGCGCGTCCCGCCGTTTCCAGTATCTGGCATAGCTGTTACACACCCCGCTTCAATCTAAAATGAGAAAGACCACACGAAATGTCTGATCCTGTTGGAGATTTGCTACATTTGATGGACCTCGAACAGCTGGAGGTCGATCTGTTTCGTGGCCAGAGCCCGGAAAACGAGACCAATCAGCGGGTGTTTGGCGGGCAGGTGATTTCGCAGTCTCTGGTCGCGGCGTATCGCACCGTCGATACCAGTACCCGCACATGCCATTCATTGCATGCCTATTTCATGCGGCCTGGCGATCCATCGATCCCGATCATTTACGAGGTGGACCGCTCGCGGGATGGCGGCAGTTTCACCACCCGCCGGGTTGTGGCGATCCAGCACGGTAAGCAGATTTTCAATCTCGCGGCATCCTTCCACAAGGTCGAAGATGGCTGGCATCACCAACACAACAAACCGGATTTGCCTTCGCCGGAACAGCTCGACGATCGCATTGAGTGGCGCAAGAAGTTCGCGGAACGCCTGCCAGAGCGCCATCGTGGTCATTTCCTGCGTCCGCGCCCGATCGAGATCCGCGAGATCGATCCACTCGATCCGCTCAAGCCGGAAAAAGCCAGCGATGTGCAGCACCTCTGGTTCCGCGTCCGTCGCGAAATTGATGAGCAGCCATGGCTGCATCACTGTCTGATGGCCTATGCCTCAGACATGTCGCTACTCGGCACCGGCAATCGCCCGCATGGCGTGTCGTGGATGACCGGTGAGTTGATGTCGGCAAGTCTCGACCATGCAATGTGGTTCCACGCGCCGATCAATTTCAGCGACTGGCACTTGTACACCATGGACAGTCCATATGCTGGCGGCGCCCGCAGTTTCAATCGCGGGTCGATTTATACGCGCGAAGGGCAACTGGTGGCGAGCGTTGCCCAGGAAGGCCTGATGCGACCGATCAAGCGCAAGTAATCCTGCCGGTAATGATTGCGAATCAAACCCTGTGCGCTAGTTTGGGCCATGGTGGGATTTCGAGCAGTGCTGAGACATGCGGCGGTGTGCATGGCCGTTCTGATGGCCTCTGTGCCAGCGGCGACAGCCTGGGATTGCATGAACGCGCATCGCAACCTGATCGCCATCACGGCCGGCGCATCCGGGCATAGTGACGAGATCCGGATCGACCTTTCGGCCAGCGATTTCCCTTCCGATTACGTGTTTTCCGCCGACGGCGCTGATGTCCGCGTTGTTCTGGCCAGTGATGATACGACGCCGGTCGATCATATTGTCACCGGCTGGGACGGAATTTTGCGGACTGGGACGATCTATATCAAATTGCCCGCGCTGGCGCCGGCAAGCTCGACCGGGGTCTATATCTATTATGGCGATAGCGGTGCGGCCTCGCTGGGCGATGTTGATGCGGTGTTTCCAACGACGGGTCTGCGCTTGCGATCGCGTGTCAGCACTGACGATCCAACCGATGCAGCGAGCGCCCGGGCAGCCTTCGCGGCAGCCACGAGCGATGTCTATGATGATGTTCGCACGTCGGTGTCCGGGCTGAACAATCGCGCGCTTGGCGGGTCGGGCGGCGACTATGGCTGGTGCATCAGCGCGATGGTCGAAGTGACACCAGCAACGGCCGGGAATTGGGGCTTTCGCTATGGCGCAGATTTTGGCCGCGGCGGGCACTTATACGTGCGCGAGACAGAGCTCGAACAACAATGGAATGATGATCTTTGGTGGGCCAATAATTTCGCCAATACGGCTGAAACTCTGGAGGGTGCGATCACGCTGGCCCCCGGTTGGCACCGCTATGAAGCGCTTGGCTTTGAGGGCTGTTGCGATGGACCCGTCGGTTGGCAGGCGCGCGCGCCCGGCGGGGCCTGGCAAGACCTGTCGACAGCGAATTTCTCGATGCGGGCAACCCGCTGCGTGGTGACGACAGTGACGGTCAGCGCCGGCGCGCCAGACTCATGTTCGACCGTGCCCAGCGCGTCGAAACTGGTCTCAGTCGTCTCTGATCCGTTCGGCAACCCATCGCCATTTGCACTGCCCGGATCCGTTGTTGCGTACGCCATCAACGTCACCAATGTCGGCCAGCGCCTGGACAATGGCACCGTAATCATGACCGACCAACTTCCGGCCGACGTGAAACTGATCGTCACTGGGGCCTCTGCCTTCACGTTTTCAGACGGCGGAACGACGTCTGATTTGTCGCTCAACTGGATCGGCGCCGCGAGCAGCACGGATGGCGTCAGCTTCTCGACCGACGGCGCGGATTTCACCCACACGCCGACCCCGGATGGCGATGGCGCTGATGCTGCGATCACGCACGTTCGCTTCGCGTTGGACGGCGCAATGCGCCAACATGTGGATGGCAGCCCCGATCCGAGCTTTACGATATCGTTCGAGGCAGTGGTCGAATAAGTCTGCACACCTGTGGCCAAAAGGTTAAACCGCTGTTAACCCTTTCAGCGCAATTGTCAGGGAAACATTAACCACTCGGATTCCAGCCCGTCACCGCTGTTGTGACATTTGTGTGCCTCGCAATCACCCTAAGGCTGGTCGTCCATCTAGGCCTACGGGGGCTGAACATGAATCTGCTCGAGCTTGTCATCATTGCTCATCGGTGTCGCTCGACCCATCACTTTATCGCTTTTGATGCGCTTCAGATCCTGAAGGGCGAAAATGCCGGTGATTGGAAGAATTTGCTGTTAAAGCATCACACCAATTTGCTGAAAGGCGCCAAGGCGCCGGACACTGATTTCAAAGATTTCCAGAACCACGTCCTGCATGTCGAAGACGGAGAATGGGGCGGCGCGCGCGATGCGGCGATGAAATGGTATGGCAAAGCGGTCGAGGCGCTGCGCGAAAAGAAATGGGGCAAAGCGGCGTATGCGCTGGGGGTCCTGACCCACTATTATGCGGACCCGATTCAACCCTTCCACACCGCCCAGAGCGAAGAAGAAGGAACGATGCACCGCGCCCTGGAATGGTCCATCGCCAAGTCGCGTGACACGATTAAGGCGCTGATTGATCTGCGCGGGTATCCGCATGTGCATTCCGGCACAGAGTCCGGATTTGTCGCCGATATGGTGCTCGCGGGTGCGAAATATTCCAATCCTCACTACCAGACCTTTATCGACCATTATGATCTGCACAAAGGCGTCGCCAACCCGCCTGAGGGCCTTGACCAGACCCTGCTTGATATCATTGCCGATCTGGTCGCCTATGCCACATCAGGCGTCTCAGTACTGTTCGAGCGAGCCTTTGCCGAGGCCGGTGTCAAACCGCAAAAGGTCGATCTCGACTTGCCGGGCTATTTCGCGGCGCTCGACATTCCGATCCGACGGATCACCAAGCGTATGGCCGATGCCAGGGACCGCAAGATGGTCGAGGCCATGTACGAGGAATTTGTCGAGACAGGTAAAGTTGTCAAAAATCTACCCGCCGACGACAAGAAAATCCGGGCGCTGCACTGCAAACATATTCTGCGCCAGCCGGTCGAATGGCTGGACATGATGCCGATCCGCCCAATCGGAACGAAGCACGTGCCGCTGCCCGAACACCCGCAGCCGGTCGAATATCAGCTGCGTGTCGTGCCCGTTCCGGTCGCCGGCGCCGCGCTTGACGCCGCGCGTACGCCGACCATCTCGCCAGATCCGGAAGTCTTCGATGAAGTGGATGACACTGTCGAAGCGGCCACCGTCGAGCCTGTGACAGAGCCCGTCATCGAGGCGGCTACACCTGAGCCAGGACTTGAGCCAGAACCCGAGATCGTCGCTGAGACCGAAACAGAAGTCGAAGCGACAGAAAGTCCTGACGAGCTCGACGCTGCCACACACGACACTCCGGAAGAAGAGATCGAACCTGCCGCCGCAGATGCTGAGGAAACCAACGCCGCGGAGGCGATGCTGGCCGAGCTCGACGCCGTTGATACAGCTGACCCTGAACCAGCTGAGGCGACGGCTGACACGGTCTCTGACACCCCGTCTGAAGCTGCGCCTGAGACCGCATCGACAGAGCCTGCCCGGGCGGCCAATGATGATGAGCAGAGCAGCCATCACATTACACTCGATGCCCCGGTTGTTGATGCCCCTTCGATTGGGCCCAAGACCGCCTCGCGGCTCGAGAAGGTCGATATCTGGACAATCGGCGATTTGCTCAACGCCGATCCGGCAGAGACGGCGACAGCGCTCAACGTTCGCTATATCAAGGCCGATACATTAATCGATTGGCAGGATCAGACGCGGTTGATGGTTGAAGCACCAGGTCTGCGCGTTCTCGACAGCCAGATCCTGGTTGGCGCGGGCATTCGAAATGCCGAGGACCTGGCCAAAGCGACCGCCACAAAAGTGCTGAAGGCGGCCACCAGTTTCCTCGACACGCCGCAAGGCGCGCGTGTGCTCTGGGGTGGCGAGAACAATGTCGATAAGGACGAGGTCGCGCATTGGATCGACCTCGCGAAATCTGCTCAGGGTTAGAGACTCTTTGACGGGTCACAGCGCCGCGCCGCCCATTCGCGGAAAATCGAGACACTGGCACAATATTGCCGTGATCACATCGTTGATTGAAGCGACGAAGCTTGTCATGTCTCGACATGCGGATGAAGTGCCAGGGAGGCTCTATTGAGGACGATCCTGATCTTCCTATTGGGGATATTGGGCATCGCTGCGTGTCAGCCTCCGACCCATACAGGCCCGGGCGCAGAAGCCGATACAGAGACGACATGTCGGACCCTGGTGCATTTCGGTGATGGCTACACGGTCTGCGAGTACGCCGTGTCCCTGCATGACATCAGACTGTTTAATAGCGACGCGGACGGTGTCCCATATTTGCAGTTCGACACGCTCCAGCGCGAACTCGATGAGCGCGGCGAGGATCTGATCTTTGCGATGAATGGCGGCATGTACCACGATGATCGCCGCCCGGTCGGGTTCTACCGCGATCGCTACGGGGACCAGGCCGTGGTCAATACGAATGAGGGTCCGGGCAACTTCCATCTCAAGCCCAATGGCGTTTTCTGGCTAACCGAAACCAAAGCCGGTATTACCGAAAGCGCGGCTTATCTTGCCGCCGGAACCGACCCCGTCTTTGCGACGCAATCCGGACCAATGATGGTCATCGATGGCGACTTGCATCCGGGTCTCAATCCGGACGGCACGTCGCATCGCCGGCGCAATGGCGTTGGCGTCAGCGCCGACGGTGAAATCGTTTATTTTGTGATCTCGGACTCAGCCGTCACATTTCATGATTTTGCAACCCTGTTTCGGGATGTGATCGCGGTCCCGAACGCGCTTTTCCTGGACGGGCAGGTGAGCCGGATTTATGCCCCAGCGATTAACCGCGATGAGATCGGAACGGATCTCGGTCCGATGATTGGCGTTGTGCGCTGATCACTCGATTTGGACGCGGTAGCGGATTGTGAAGTTCGGGCTGGCACCGCTGGCTGTGCCATTCATCGCGCCGTCCATTTGCAGCTGAAACGCGGCGATGGTTGGGTCGAACCCGGTGCTTGGCGTGATGCTGGTGCCAGAGCCATTCAGGAAGGTCACGCCATCCGAGCCGTCGCCGAGACTGGTAAAGTTCAGGCTGACACCACTCGCTTCCGCGCCGCTGCCATCGATAAACTCAAAGGGTGACCCGGCGCCGTCAAAATTGCCCGCGAACAGGCTGGTATTGGAGTCGAGCGCGTCGCCAATCGCGACGGTTCCGGCATCAGCAGACCCCAGGCCATTATTCGTGACCTGGATCGAATAGATCGCCCAGGCACCGGGAATGCCGAGTGGATTGGTCGTGCCATTGATCGGGTCTTGTTCGATGATAACGGATTTGCTGACCGCGAAATCCGGCTGGGCGCGATTGAAACAGAGATCATCGACGTGCCAGTAATCGAAATCATTGCCGCTGGCGGACGGATAGACGAACCGAACCTGGAAATTGGCGTGCCAGGAGGTGGCCGGCATAGCGTATGTCCGCGCGAAAGTTTCGCCCTGCGTGCCGCTGCCGGGGAAGGTTTCGAGCGTGACCCAGGTGCTGGCGGCATTGAGGTATTGAAAGGACAGATCTTCGCCCGCATCCGGGTTCTCGCTGAACGTGTCCGAACCGCGCCGGATCCAGACCTCGGTTTCGGCAAGGTTATCAGAATCGAAACTGATCGAGGTTGCGGTCACAGTGTCATGGCGCAGGAACATGGAATTGCCGGAAGATTGGAAGGTGTCGCTATTGATGCCGGCCCGGGTCGCATTGCTTGCCGTCCAGTTGCCAAAGCCACTTTCAAAGCGCTCGCACTGCCCAACGCCCATTCCGGATGGCAGCGGCGGCGGCGGCGCTGTTCCGGTTTCGGTCAACAAAACATCGTCAATGTGCCAATAATCATAGCCGATCCCGCCATTGGCGGGCGGACCGCCACTGCCGCCGGTCTGGCGGAATCGGAGTTGGAAACTTGCATGTAGCGCACCCGCAGGCAGGTCGAGGCTGACATTGGTGACTTCGCCATTCGGGTCGGCGCCAAACAGCGTTTCGATCGCGATCCAGGTGGCCGTCGCATCGAGATATTCAAATACAAAGTCTTCGCCGGCATCGACATCCTCACTGAACGTGTCGAGGCCCTGACGGAGCCAGGCCGTCAATGTCGCACCGGTGACAGCGGACAGGTCGATGACTGGCCCAGTCATGGTCACCACATCGCCGCGTGTGAAAGCCGAGCAATTGCCCGAATTTGCGGTTTGTGTGGAGGTGGCCGAGAGATTGGTGTCGGAGACAGTCCAAAGCGGAGAGAGCGTGTCGCAGCTGGCGCCGCTATCGAAATCGTCAAATAGCAGCGTGTCGCCCGGTGCCGCCAGTGCTGGCATTGCACAACTGGCCCACGCTGCGCCCGCCGCGAGCAGATATGGCATTCCCCGAACCATAGCTTGGCTTTAGCGCACCTGCCTTTACACTGTCTGAACAAATCGGACGATGATGGAGCGAAAATGTTGCGAATTCTGGCGATTATCGGCGTTTGGGTATGGCTCGCATATGCCGCGTCGGCGCATCCGGCGGCACCGACGCAGACGACGTATCTTGGCAATGAAGGGATCATGGTCAGTGATGGTCAGACGACGATCTTGTTCGATCCACTCTATCCGAACGGATTTGGGACCTATCAAATGGTCCCCGACGCGATGCGCAAAGACCTGATGGCCGGCGCTGCGCCATATGAGAATATCGATGCGATATTTATCAGCCATATGCACCCTGACCATTTCTCGGTCGATGAGGTGATCACCTTTCTGCAGAGCCACGCGAACGTCCGCCTGTTTGCGCCCGCACAGGCGGTGGACTGGATGCGCGAGGAAACCGATGATGAAGCGATTTTTGAGCGCGTCACGCCGGTCGGTCTGGAACGCCTTGATGCACCTTTGAGCTTTCAGCAGGGCGACTTGACGATTGACGTTGTGCGCATCCCGCATGCCGGATGGCCCGGGCGAGCGGATGTGTCGAATCTCGTTTGGCGCGTCACCCTCAGCGACGGCATCACAGTGATGCATCTGGGCGACGCCGATCCGCGTGATGAGCATTATGCCCCGCATGATGATCATTGGATGGCCAAGCGCACCGACACGGCCTACCCGCCTTATTGGTTCTTTACAGCTGGCGATGGGCCGCAAATTCTCTCGACACGACTCAATACCCTCAAGGCAACGGGCATACATGTCCCAATCGAAGTGCCGGCCGATCTGTTCGACAGCGGTGAAGACTTTTTCCACACGCCCGGTGAAACACGTCTCATCCAGAAACTGGAGGCGGAGTGACCGCGGGTGTCTCTCGGCCTGAGATCGATTTGAAGGACTTCATTGATGAAGCAGATCACCCTCGCAGATGATCGCCGTGAGCGTCTGGTCGGCCAGTTACAGACATTGTTCAGCGCTGAGTTCGATGAGAGCTTGTCCGCGTTTCGGGCCGAACAGATCCTCGACCTGATGCTGACCACGCTCGGTCCCGGCATCTATAATCAGGCGGTGCAGGATGTGCGCGCGCATTTGCAAACCAAGCTCGACGACCTGGATGGTGAAGTTTATGTCGACGACAACACCTAGACCTTTTTGACGGAGCTTTCATGTCTCTCACCCTGTTCGGCCTGAAGAATTGCGATACATGCAAGAAAGCATTGAAGGCGCTGGAGGGCGCAGGTCGCGGGGTTCAATTTGTCGACATCCGCTCAGAGGCTGACCTGGAGACGCTGTTACCAGGCTGGCTTAACGCGATCGGGGCAGAGACCTTGATCAACCGGCGCTCAACGACCTGGCGCAATCTTTCCGACGCCGAGCGCGCGCGCGATCCGCTGATATTGCTCAGCGAAAACCCGACCCTGATTAAACGCCCGGTGATCGAGGCAGATGGGGAGATTCATGTCGGCTGGAACAAGGACGTTCAGGCTGTCCACATTTAGCCGCCGCCGCAGAACTGTTGAGGAAACCCCAGCCGCACTCTTGGGGAAGGCCACACGAAATGGTATCGCGGGTCCTGTAATGCTCTCATCAGAGGGGCAGGGGTATTTGGATGCAAGAAGCCGAAGCGAAATGGATCGAATCGACCCTGCGCGCATTTTCGCCGGAGGACCTGTCGCCGATTCTGGATATTGGCAGCCAGACCCTGGCCTTTCGCACTCAGGAAAAGCCCTATATCCATGACGATCTCTTCGCGCCGCTGCTCGCGCGTGGGATTTCCGTCATCTATTCCGATCTCCAGGAAGGCGAAGGCATCGATCTTTCAGCCAACCTGCTGGAAGACGATGGGTTCAATCAGATTAAGGCCACGTCGCCGCGCACGATCTTCTGCAACAATGTGCTGGAACATGTGCTCGACCCGGCCGAGTTCGCCAATCGCTGTTTCGCGCTGCTGCCACCTGGTGGGCGGTTGGTGATCACGGTGCCGAACAGCTACCCGCATCACCGCGATCCGATCGATACCATGTTCCGGCCAACCCCGGACGAGATCTGCGCCCTCATCGATGCGCCTCTAACCGTCCTGGACGCGGAAATTATCGAAACCGGATCATATCGTGACAATTTGAAAAAGCGGCCATGGATCATTTACCGGCAGATCATTCGGTTGCCCTTCCCATTCCTCGGCTGGACACGGTGGAAGCGGTCGATGAAGAAATTCTACTGGATGATCTGGCCTTATCGTCAGTCCTGCGTGATCATCCAGAAACCGGCTAGTTGCGGCGACGCGGATTCAGATACAGATCTTCCTCATCGTGATCGAGATCCGGCAAAACCTTCCCCCGAAACACCTGCTCAGCCATAGCGCCGACATGTTTGCGCCCAGCGCGATTGAACTTCAGCACAGCGCAAAACAGTTCGAGCACGGCTTCCAGTTTGCGGTCGCGATGTTCCGGGTCAATTCGCACCATCCACGCGCCGCCAAGGTTCAACAGCTGATGATCGAGCACGCCAATCTTGCGACCCTTTTGATTGTAGATGCTATAATCTGCGCCGAAGCTGAACCAATGCCGGCGCACGGTGTAGAATTGCGCACGCGACTTGCCCTGGATGAAGAAGCTGAACTTTTCCGGCTGGAATGGCCAGCGCATGGCAGAGCGTTCGAGCTGGATCAGTTGTTTGTGGCGCGCAAGATTGATCGCGAAGGCCTGGACCGGGCGACCGCCTGCCGCGAGTGATAACTGGGTCGAACGCCCGAGCATCATTTCCGCAGTCCCGCGCCAGCTCAAGGTTTCCGAGAACAGCTTGATGACCAGGCGACGCTCAAATCCTTCGCTGGCGTCCCAAAGCTCCTGGCGATACCCGATCAGGGCTTCGCGTTTGCCGTTGATGACGGTCTGACCACAGAGCTCCATATCCTTGGTGAACTGGTCGGATGCCGCCTCATTCTGCGTGCGTTTCATGATGCCGATCTCAGCCGTGTTGAGATCGGTCGCCCAGAAATCAACTTTCACCTTGCGGCGTTTTGTTTTCGCTTTCGCGCGCTTTGCCGGCTTCACATCAGCGGCATCCGCCGCGAGCGCCATTCCATCTGCCATGTCCGTCTCCGAGAATTCGAGAATCGCTTTGCTGGCAATCTCGTCTCGAGTGGTCAGGATTTGGTTAACAGCGCTGCGGCGTCTGTTAACGCCTCAGGCTTGCAGATCGGCGAGCAATTGCGCCAGCAGTTCCATACCTGCACCCCAGCCTTTGCCGAGATTCTCAACTGCGCCTGCAAAACAAGCAATCTCGGCCGCGCTGGCCTCATGCGGCGACCATTCCAGCCGCATCTTGGTGCGCCCGCCCAGGTCTTCAAAGGTCACGACCGTCAGCAAAGTGGCCGGCCAGTCCGGCATCATCGGATTGGAGGCGAGGTTCCAGTCGGCATCAGTGTTCGACATCAGCATGACCAGTCGTTCTGGCGGCGAGACTTCGGTATATTCTGAATTCGAATACCCAGACCGTTCGCTCATTTTCATCTCGTTCAGCCAGACCCCGCCCGGTTTCACGCTCAGTTCGTGGATGATCGTCTCGACGCCAGGACCATACCAATGGGCGAGGTGTTCGGCCTCAGTCCAGGTCTTCCAGACGAGCTCGCGCGGCGCATCAAATTCGCGCTCCATGACAAAGACAGGCAAATTACTCATCGCCGGGTTCCTTCTTGTTGAGTGTTTGTAAATCGGCCAGCAGGCCGTCCAGTTGATCAAAGCTGCCCGCCCAGAATTCACGAAATTCCTCGAGCCAGGCGACAGCGTCCTTCATAGGAGCAGCATTCAGGCGCGCCGGGCGACGTTGTTGGTCGACCGCGCGGGTCACAAGACCGGCTCGTTCCAGCACTTTCAGGTGTTTGGAGACGGCTGGCTGGCTCATCTCGAAGGGCGACGCAATCTCGTTGACGGAGGCCTCGCCCGCCGACAATTGCGCCAGGATGGCGCGCCGGGTCGGGTCGGCGAGCGCGGCAAAGACAACGTTCAGATTCACGTTGGATTGTGAAGCAGTTCCTATATTCATAACCATATGGTTATATTAAGGAGCGAACTCCGTCAACCGCCTATCCCTGGGCGCGCTTTATGCCGGCAAGGCGCGGGCTTTGGTGATCGTGCGTCCGTTCAGGATGTCGACAAAGATGTGGACGGCTATGGCCGGCCAGATTGATCCCGACAGGACGAAGATCAGGGTGACC
>SPJK01083164.1_pt1 | contig 13843 bp, 8 predicted proteins | sample 3741771 | NCBI WGS metagenome assembly SPJK01 (sample SAMN10925997, study PRJNA522277) | cold seep metagenome | isolation source: Elba SIP-enriched marine methane seep metagenome, extraction at timepoint T2 | place: Italy: coast of Elba, Mediterranean Sea | reverse complement strand
TTACTGGCTTGATAAGGGTTTTGGCCGCTGAAATCCGCATCCCACATTTGAGTAATGCTGGCAGAATCATTTGGAAATTCAATTGAGGCTGTCCAGGCAGTAATCGCATGTTCCGTCACATTGGTGATTACTATCGATGAAGTAAAGCCTGACTCCCATTCATTGCTAATGGTGTATTGGCATTGTGCCGATTCAGGCTCAGGGTGTTTGGCAATGATGGAAAGTGTTGTACTGGCACTCAGTTCACCATCATCAACAGTCAGTGTCACCGGGTACTCACCAGCTTCTGAAAAAGTACGACTTGGATTTGCCTCGGTGGTCGTACTGCCATCTTCAAATTGCCATAGATAACTGAGCGCATCGCCATCCGGGTCAGTTGATGCGTCTGCGGAAAAATCGACTAATAGAGGTATGACACCTTGCATGGGTGAGGCTGTGGCAACTGCTTGCGGCGAATTGTTTCCGGTAACATCCTTACATATGCCGCCCAGTAAGGGTGCCTGTGCAGCTGCGCCAGAGCTTGATTTCTGCACATTAAAACCAAAGCTGACTGAGTTTCCCGGTTGTATGGTTTGGTTATAAGATAAGTTGCTGGCTAGATAAGGTGTTTGGCTGCTGATTGATGTGTTCCAGAAATGAGAAATGGTGGAGCCATCTTCAAACTCAAGGGAAGTTGTCCAGCCATCGACACGGGTTTGCGAGTCATTAAACAGGGTGACAGAAGCAGTGTATCCGGAATTCCATTCATTAGAAATATTGAATTCACAAGTCACAGCTAAGGCAGATTGATTACATACAGCCGTCATCAACAAAAAAAAGTATTGGAGTGGTCTATTAATCATGTTCTTACCCGTACTATGAGGTTTTATAAACTTGTAAAAGCTTAATAAATAAATTTAATTTAGTATTGCAAAAGAATGTGCAAAAAATGTGTAAATTTATGTACTATTCAACCTAAAAAAATCATTTGATATAGAGTTATAATGATCAGCCATTGAACTACATGGTGAAATCACTGGTACAATCACACAAAGTTACTCACCCAGAGGGTGAGCCGAAGAAAAACCTGTTTAACCATGAAATTGGCGCATTGGTTACCCACTCATTTGAAGGGAAACTGCATATTGAATGGGACCCAGATGCACAAGTGACCTTTTTAGGGCAGCTCCCTATTTTTATTCAGTTTTTAAAATTGGGTCATCTTTTCGGGACTTGGATTGACGAGTGTCCTTTGCGCCATATCAGCCCGAATGCGCCCAGCAACATCAATATTTATGGTTCGTTTTTATTGTCATTACTGGCAAGGCATACCCGTTATGCCCACATCGCCAGTCTAATCGGTGAAAGTGTCAACAGCCCATTATTAGAGATGACTAAAGTTGTCATTGATGACAGTGAGCGGTGAGTGCTAAAAAAATGGGTGAAACAGCGGGGTGTACTATGCTTGCAAAACCATTTATATCGATGTTACAGCCCATTGCTCAGTCAACCGGGGATATGGGATAATGATGTAACGATCAAACCTTTATATGGTAAACAAGAGGGTGCTGTTGTGGGCTATAATCCCCACAAACCCGGTCGTCCATCATACCTATCATACTTACATGATCGCCAATTTGCGATTAATCTTAGATCACGAATTGCAAGCAGGAAATCAAAGTTCCGCCCAGTATTGAGCAGCGGGGCCATGGTTGCTATTAGAACGGATTCTGCGAGCCGATTGGCCGGCTTTTATTCGGGGCGATTTTGACTGTAGCTATGATGCCATCATGAAGCAAGCTGAACAACGCCAACTCGACTATCTGTTCAAGCTCAAACAATCGCGCTATTTAAAAAAAAACTGATTCTGGAACACCATTGTCACATCGGATGTATCAATGCGCAGAAAGGATTTGAAGCCCTTTAGTACGAACTGCTATAGAGCAAGTGGAAACAACTGCGCCGTGTGGTTATAATCCGTCGGCGTTTATCTAAAAACATCCTGATTGCACCCGATACGGACAAAGTGCTTCCGCAACAATTCTCTTAATATACAACCCTGGAATTTATATTGAACTAAGACATATCCGCCGGATTCAGCCTTGCAACGTTTTCAAGCTTATAGTTTTGCTTTTAATGGTTTGGCCAGTTGTTTATCAAGCAACGGTAATTGTTCAAAGGCTTCCTTTAGCTTTTCTTCCCACTGCCTGCGTAAGCCCAGCATATATTCGTCATCATCAAGAAAACAATAATAATCATTGAGATTGAAACTGTTTTTCTTGTAAATCAGTAGTTCAACAGGTGCACCTACGCTGGCATTAGATCGAATTGTTGAATCCATGGAAACCAGACAGCAACGAGCCGCATCATCTAACGCCGTATCGGGTTTTAAAAAGCGGTCTAAAACAGGTTTGCCATATTTGGTTTCACCAATTTGTAAAAAGGGAGTGTTGTCTGATGAGGTAATACTGTTTCCCTCTGAGTAGATCATATAGGCGGCGTGTTCTTCTTTGCCAATCTGGCCTGCAAGGATAAAACTGGCTGATGCATCAAAAGCACTTTGCCCGCCGGCATTTTGATGTAAAGCCTGCTTTTCCAGACTGACCTGACCAAGATAATTGGCAGCCGACGAGAGGCATTCCACATTATTTAGGTTAGTTTCGGCTGCATTCAATTTGTCTCGGTGCAATTGCTCAATGACAGCCTGTGTGGTTGCCAGGTTTCCTGCACACAGTAATACCAGGGTTCGATCATTGGTGGTTTCAAAAGCATGCATTTTTCCATAACTGCTTACGTTATCAATGCCAGCATTAGTTCTGGAATCGGATACAAGAATTAAACCTTCTTCAATGGATGCAGCAATACAATAAGTCATTATCAAAAAAAAATCAGTTCAGTCAGCGGTATTTTAACTTAAATACTCTGATCAAGAAAATTCGCTATTCTACTCTATCCATATAGACAGAGACAGAAATAGTATGCTCTTGACCTCCTATCGCAAGTCCTTTCAGTGGCGTTACATCACTGTAATCACGACCCAAGGCCATCACCACATATTGCTCATTAATACGACAATTGTTGGTTGGATCAAAATCAAGCCAGCCAATTCCCGGAAAAAAAACTGAAAACCAGGCATGGGATTCATCACTTCCCTGTAGTTTGCATTCACCCTCCGGTGGAATTGTTTCGATGTAGCCACTGACATAACGCGCCGCTATGCCATATGCGCGACAACAGGCAATCGCCAGATGAGCAAAATCCTGACAAACTCCCCGTTTATGGTGCAATACTTCAGTTAATGGTGTTGCTACGGTTGTAAACCCAGGGTCATAAACAAAATCCTGATAGATCCTGCGAGTTAAATCGGTAATTGCTGATAACAAAGAAACGCCGGTCCGGAATGATGCCGAGGCATATTCATGCACACGACTACTGGCAACAATCATCTTGGAGTCCATTCGGCATAAACGGACTACAATATCGCTATCGGCCGGCGAATCCTTTATTTTAAACGGCATTTGAATCTGCTTGGATACCTGTTCCCAGCTTTCCGGAAAGCTAAAATCCATCTGCATTTGTGAGTGCACTTCAATCTCACTCACGGCGCTGACAGACAATTGTATATGTGGCTGCTGTACAGAAAAATAGCTGACGCAGTTGCCAAAAAAATCCTGGCGTTCGTAAAAGTCAACCGGTTCAGGCGAAATCTCCAAGCGGTGTGACAAACAGCGCTGTCCCGAAAATTGTCCGGGGGTTAGATAAGCCAGACTATGGCAGATATTGACAGGCTGGCTGTATTGATAAAGTGTTTTATGGGTAATATGATATTTCATCGCTACCGTTACAGTTGTTGTCTTACACGGATATGATTAAAATAGCTCAAGGTGATGCTTTCCGAAATCGCCGACAAATACTCACCGAGTTCTGACAACAGTTGATCCAGATTATCATAAATACCACTCTCCGTTTCTAACAGCAATTGTTCGCATGTTGCCAGCTTGAGTGTTGTATAAGCCTTTAAAATTAATGCATCTTCTTTACGCAAACGGTTCCTGGTGACATCGCCCGGCAGACTTGCAAGGTTGTCTTTTAATACGCTCAATTGAAATAACAGGGCATCCGGGTGCTTCTCGTCCATTAATAGCAATTCCAGTACCATGGGCAGTCGCTTGGCAGATCGATAGCGACGCTGATAAAGACTAAAGCTGTCGGTAACATGGAGGATAGATTCAAGCAGCTTATGTTGCAGAATGTCATCATGTTTGAGCACAACAGTGGCGCGCAGCAAGGCAATAATGGCCAGTGATGACTCCAGCTTTCTGCCTATTTGCAATAACAACCAGCCCGATTCCCGGGTCATACTTTCTGAAGCCAGACCACTGAAAGCCGCTAACCGAGTACTGAGTTGCATTAGGAATGAGGGCATTTGCAGTTTTGTTGGTGGCTGGCTTAACACATTGCCTAACCAGTATTGCTTTATGGAATCAATACTATGCCAGGTATCCAATGACCACAGGTCACGTATATTAAAAGCTGCCTGATAAAAAGCCAGTATGCTATAAGCAATGGTTCCATGACGTGTCGTTTCACTGAATAAGGAAGCAATTTCCCGTTCCTGAAACTCAGCATCTGCTTTACACAGTTTGACGAAACCCGGATATGTGCCGCTGATATGTGTCAATGCCGCTAATAATTGCTGCACACAGGCACTGCCTGACTGTTGATAAGTGTTATTCTGATTACTTTGGATTATAAGTATACTGCGTAATAAGCGGGCACTGTTCCGGATACGTTCATAATTTCGACCAACCCAGAACAAATTATCAGCCGCTCGGCTCGTCAATGGTTCTGAAATAGCATGGATATTATGGTTTACAGTGGAAATTTCAGTGATGAACGTATCTGTTTCTTTATCTTCCAGAACCCAGGTATCTTTATTCAGAGCACCAAACTGATTGGACACGGTAAACTGGTCTTTGCTGGCTGCTACACGAGTTAATCCCCCTGGCATCACTTTATAGTCATCAGTACGGGCAATAGCGAAACTGCGCAGGATGGAGTTGCGGTTTTCAATTTTGCCATCAATCAGCGTTGGCACAGTGGAAAAGGTAATAGGTTCCTGACCAACAAATAAATAAGGTCGGGCGCGGATTTTTTGAATCAAAGCCTGTGTTTCCGATTGACTTATTTGATGACCAAACAAAACTGTATTTTGTCTGCCACGATTGGTCGATTTAATCACCAGGTTTTCCATATTTTCAATAACAAAATCACACTCTTTCTTTTGCCCGCACCACCAGCTGGCAACCGAAGGAAGCAGTAGATCTTCATCAAGAAAATAACGGCACAAGGCAGGCAAGAAGGCCAGTAACCCCTGATTTTCCAGTACGCTGCTTCCAAGAGGATTAGCCATGCCGACATTACCCAGCCGGATTGATTGTAATAAACCGGCTACCCCCAGTTGTGAATGTCCCAGCAATTCCAGCGGATCACAATAATTGTCATCAATCCGTCGTAACAAAACATCGATGCCGCGCAAACCTTCTAAAGTGCGCAGCCAGACTTTATTCTCCCGCACGGTTAAGTCATCGCCCTGCGCTAAAGTAAAGCCTAGATGAGCTGCCAGATAAGCGTGTTCAAAATACGTTTCGTTTAATGCGCCAGGTGTCAGCATGACCATATGAGGGTCAGTCTTATTACCCGGAGCCAGACGAGCAAGGGTATTTTGCATCTCTGTAAAAAAAGAACTCAGACTTTGAGCGTGAAATTCTTTAAATAAATCCTCCATCACCTGGCTGCTTATATGGCGATTTTCCAGGCTGTATCCCATCCCGGATGGTGCTTGTGTATGATCGTTTAACACTCGAACGGTGCCATCGCTACCATGTACTAAGTTTGCTGCATAGAGCGGCAAATTGATTGCCTGTTGAAAGCTTCCTATGCAGGGTAATAAAAAACCTTGATGAGAAAAAATTAACTCTGCCGGAACAATGTTGTTCCGGATGATATTTTGCTCCCCGTATATATCCCGTAAAATCAGACTCAACAAATGCGCTCGCTGCATCAGGCCCTTTTCAATCAGTTGCCATTCCTTGTTGTTAATTAATAACGGAATCGGATCCAGCGGCCAGGACTGGTTTGCATGTCCCTGTTCGTTATAAACCGTGTAGGTAACCCCGTTTTCGCTTAGTAAACGCTGGTTTTCCAGTCGCCGATTTTCCAGCTCATCACTACCGATCATTGTCAAGGCATTCATGAAATCCTGCCAATGTGGCTGAAACCCTTGACTGCTTTGCTGCTGAGAAAAACGACCTAAGCGTGTTTCAAAGTGCTGACTTTGCTTGAGAGTATCGAAATTAAGGTTATTTGGAAACAATGAAACCATGTCAAAATATGCTCGCTGCTATACAATAATTTAGGAACGGGAATAAATGATTTCAACAATTGGTGCCGTTGTTTATTCGCATTCATGGCTCACAAATAGGCTCGAAGCCAGCTATGTAACGGTTTGTGCAACGCAGAAGGCGGATAAAATGGCACGTCAGTTGCCGAAATGATCTGGTCAACGTCCTTTACTAGATGTTTACGCGTTTATCATAACGTAAATCCAGCGTATAAGGATATTCTTCATCAGGTAACTCATTAACCGGCATTTTTACTTTTTCAATGCTTTCATTGTTGGTAACAGTAATCTGAATTTGTTCACTGTTATCGGTTTGTACGACCGGTTGCAAAGAGTCGCTTTCTGTCATTGGGCTATGTCCAAAATCCCAGAAGCGGGTGATTCTTCTCGACTCGGCTTCATAGCTATTTACAGGAAATGTTTCATAATGACGTCCGCCAGGGTGCGAGACATAGTAGGTACAGCCACCGATGGAACGATTGTTCCAGGTATCGAATACATCAACAACCAAAGGCACATGCGGTTTAATAGTCGGATGCAGAGCTGAAGGAGGTTGCCAGGCACGATAGCGAATTCCCGCAACAAATTCGCCTTTTCTTCCGGTATTCTTTAATGGTACCCGTCGGCCGTTGCAGGTTATGATGTAGCGTCCTTCGGTATAACCGCTGACCTTAACCTGTAATTTTTCTACCGATGAGTCGACATATCTGGCTGTGCCTGTACTACTCATTTCTTCACCCAGAACATGCCAGGGTTCTATACCAAATCGTAACTCCAGTTCAATACCTTCGACAATGTTGGTGCCGTAAACCGGGAAGCGAAATTCCAGAAAAGGAGCCAGCCATTCCATCTGAAAGTCAAAACCACTGCGTTGCAGATCATTTACCACCTGTTGCAAATCCTGTTGCACATAATGCGGCAACAAAAAGCGGTCATGCAGCTCTGTTCCCCAACGAATCAGTTTATGCTGATAGGGTTTTTCCCAGAACCAGGCAATGAGTGTTCGTAGCAACAAGGCTTGTACCATCGACATGCGCGGGTGAGGCGGCATCTCAAAGGCACGTAATTCCAGAATGCCCAGTCTGCCGGTGGCACTATCAGGTGAATACAGTTTATCGATACAAAACTCAGCTCTATGGGTATTGCCGGTAATATCCGTCAACAAGTGCCGCAGTAATCGGTCAATCAGCCAGGGGGCAGGCGTTTCTCCTTCGGGTATTTGTTGAAAGGCAATTTCCAGCTCATAGAGTTTTTCATCTCGTCCCTCATCGACTCTCGGCGCTTGACTGGTAGGACCAATAAACATACCGGAAAAGAGATACGATAAACCGGGGTGATGTTGCCAATAAGTGATCAGGCTGCGCAGTAGATCGGGACGTCTAAGCATTGGGCTGTCAGCCGGCGTTGCTCCGCCGAGTGTAATATGATTACCTCCGCCCGTACCACTATGCCGACCATCCAGCATAAATTTCTCGGTGCCAAGTCGTGTCAAATGTGCCTGTTCGTACAGAACATTGGTTTTATCGACCAGCTCTTTCCAACTATGTGACGGGTGTATATTTACCTCGATAACGCCTGGGTCGGGGGTAACCATCAAGCGTTCAATCCGGTAATCCCTGGGAGGCTCATAACCTTCAATGACCACTGGAATGTGCAGTTGCGCAGCTGTCGCTTCAACAGCAGCAATAATGTGCAGATAATGTTCCAGTAATGACAATGGCGGCATGAAAATATATATAAGACCGTCACGCATTTCCACTGATAATGCGGTATGTGGTATTTTGACCATTTTCTCTTCGCTATCCGCCGTCTCCTGAAAGTTTATTTCAGGATGAGAATTGGAAGTTTCCACACATTCACTATAGCGCCGCGTAACTTCGCCATAATAATCGCCCAATTCAGGCAAAGGTTCAAACAAGCTCTGAGGCTCTTGTGGGTCACGTTTTTCCGGTGCCACCCAGGGTAGGCTATCCAGTGGCATGCGCATGCCTAAAGGTGAGTTACCGGGGATTAAAAACATGTCGCCTCGTCTGAGTTCCCAGGTACCGCTTTGCCAGGTCTTATTTTCCCAGTTCCATTGTAGAGGCAGGGCGTAACCGACCGGATCACCTAAATTCTGGTTTAGTATCTTGGCCAATGTTCGCCGCTCTATGCTATCTTTTAATTTGCTTTTTAAGGGGTCAACATTAGTAGGAACTTGTCCTTCCTGCCAAAGATAATAAAAAGGGTCTTCATAGGCGGGCTTGATATAGGATTCGGCTATCTGTAAGTGATGTGCTACATAGTGCATGAATTTTTTGGCATCAGCCGAGGTGAAGCTGTATTCCGAATGAATGTCAGCTAGCCATTTTGGGTCATTCCACACGGCAATTCCGTCTTTGCGCCAGAAAATACCATATTGCCAGCGTGGTAGCGCTTCCCCTGGATACCATTTTCCCTGGCCATAATGTAACAGCGCATTATTGGCGAACACATCGGCCAGTTTCAGGGTTAGTTTTTGAGCCAGTTGACGTTTATGCGTACCATCAGCCGCCGTGTTCCATTCATCGCCTTCCATATCATCGACGGAGACAAAGGTTGGTTCTCCACCCATTGTTAGTCGAACATCATTTTTTTCATAATATTCATCAATCTTGGTGCCTAAATGGTCAATAGCCTGCCACTGTTCTTCAGAATACGGTTTGGTAACACGCGGGTCTTCATGTATTCGTTGTACGGAATTGCTATAATCAAATTCTATTTCACATTTATCGGTCGCACCTGTCACCGGAGCGGCACTGGCTGGTTCCGGAGTACAGGCCAGAGGAATATGGCCTTCACTGGCCAATAAACCGGAAGTCGGATCAAGCCCTATCCAGCCGGCTCCCGGAATATAAACCTCTGTCCAGGCATGCAAATCGGTAAAATCATTTTCAGGGCCGGATGGCCCATCCAGTGACTTGACATCAGCCGTTAATTGAACCAGATAGCCCGAAACAAAACGTGCAGCAAGTCCGAGGTGTCTTAAAATCTGTACCAGTAGCCAGGCTGAATCCCGGCATGAACCACTGCCTTTTTTTAGCGTTTCTTCACAACTTTGAACACCAACCTCCATGCGGATATTGTATTTAATATCCTCATAAACCTTGCGATTGACATCGACCAGAAAATCATTAATTTCCCGTTCACTTTTATCAAAATCATCCAGCCATTGTTGTAATAAAATATTATCTTTAAGTTCAGTCTTTTTAAGCCATTTTTTAAGGATCTTTGAGTCCTTGCTCTTTTTGTTCTCAGAAATTTCCAGGTAGGGTTTTAATTCCTTTAACGTTAACTCATCATATTGGAAAGGAAATTTTTCAGCATAACTTTCAACAAAAAAATCAAAAGGATTAATCGTCGTCATATCCGCAATGACTTCAACATCGATACTCAATTTTCTGGTTTTCTCAGGAAAAACAACTCTAGCCAGAATATTTCCAAATGGATCCTGTAACCAGTTAATAAAATGATCTTCCGGTTGTATCCTTAAGCTGTATGCTTTTATTGGTGTTCTGCTATGGACGGCAGGTCGCAAGCGAAAAATATGTGGTGACAGAGAGACGGAACGATCGAACTTATAGGTTGTTTTATGATTTATTGCCACACGAATGGACATGACATACCTCTGATTAAAAGATTAATTTCATATTGAAGCAAGATTTAGACCGTGAAAGAATACTGGCTGATTATGTAGGCTTAAAGACAAAGTCAAACAATTAAGCTTCACATTGTTTTCGTCATGCACCAGTTTGGGGCGTTGCTTGGATAAAAAGTCTAGCTCTGTTGCGAAAGAATCATTGCTAACAACATGCTTTCTTTATGTCACGTTCTCAACCCTCTTAGTATTACAAAAACAAGCAAACCGGCCTTTATGAAACGATTTTTACGGCATGAATTTAATAGCAACCCGCTTAAAAAGTAGGCGTTAGTTTGTTTAATCGACAAATGGCATATTAAGTGCTAATAATATCGATAGAACTAAAACAAACGATTCATACACTATGAACAACATTTGGGAAAATTATCAAGCTGACTTCACCTATGATGAATTAGTGACTTCATCATTAACCCCCCGTACTGATAGCAGTAGCCTTTGCGAATACCTGGGGTCCTTAACGAAGGAAAATATTGCCAGCAGGAAAAAAGCGGCTGAGCTGGCCATTCAAGAAATGGGTATCAGCTTTATTGTATACAGCGATAAAGGAAACATTGATCGTGCCTGGCCATTTGACATTATTCCCCGGGTTATTCCTTGCAACGAATGGCAATCGATAGATATAGGTTTAAAACAACGCTTAAAAGCGCTCAACTGTTTTATCAGTGATGTTTATGATCAACAAAATTTTATCAAGGAAGGGAAAATACCCGAAGACATTATAAACAGCTCAAAAAACTTTCGAAAAGAATGCATAGGGATTAAACCCAAACACGAAGTATGGGCCAATATCTGTGGCAGCGACCTGGTCAGAGATAAAGATGGCACCATGTATGTTCTGGAAGATAATTTACGCGTTCCATCAGGGGTTTCATATATGCTGGAAAACCGGGTGATTACAAAACGGGTTTTACCTGAGTTAATGGAAAATATGAACATTTTTCCAATTGATGACTACCCGACGCAATTACATGAAATGTTATGCTCTCTTGCTCATGCCGATTCAGCACAACCGCAAATCGTTGTTTTAACACCTGGCATATACAACTCTGCCTATTTTGAACATGCCTATCTTGCCAGACAAATGGGGGCGGAACTGGTAGAAGGCTCTGATCTATTGGTTGGAAAAGATGACGTTGTCTATATGCGAACCATAGAGGGACTGAAAAAAGTCGATGTCATTTATCGTAGAATTGATGATGAATTTCTCGACCCGGAAGTATTCAGAAAAGATTCCACACTTGGTGTTCCTGGGGTCATGCGGGCATGGAAAGCCGGTAATGTATCACTTGCCAATGCTCCGGGGGCAGGTATCGCCGACGATAAAGTCATCTACGATTACGTTCCTGAGATGATCCGTTTTTATCTGGATGAGGAACCTTTATTGCCTAATGTACCCTGTTATAGATGCTCAGATCCTGAACAGTTGGAGTATGTGCTCGACAATATAGAGCAACTAGTCATAAAACCTGCTAACGAGTCGGGCGGGTACGGTTTACTGATAGGCCCACAGGCCAGTAACAAGGAGCTCACCACCTTTACAGAGCTGATTAAACAAAACCCCAGAAATTATATTGCGCAACCAACACTGAAAATATCTACGTCACCAACACTATGCAATAACAAACTTGAAGCGCGACATGTTGACCTCCGACCCTTTATTTTACAAGGACAGGATATCTTCGTAACAGCTGGTGGACTCACTCGTGTGGCAATGACAGAAGGCTCGCTAGTGGTTAATTCCTCTCAAGGTGGGGGTAGTAAAGACACCTGGATTATTGACAACAGGAATAAACGCTAATGTTATCTCGCTCTGCTGAACGTATCTACTGGTTGGCTCGTTATCTCGAAAGAGCCGAAAACACAGCCCGGCTAATCAGTGTTTATATGAAATTATTGATGGATCTGCCCAAAGATGTAGAAATGGGTTGGCCTCAGTTATTACGCACAAATTTTCTGGAAGATACTTTTTACGAGCATTATAAAAACAATAATGAGCGCAATATAACTAAATTTATGTTGCTTGATACCTATAATTCTTCATCGTTGTATTCATCCTTACGATTTGCCCGCGAAAATATTCGTACCTCGCGTGAATTACTGCCGGATGAGGCTTGGCAACAAGTGAATGAAATGTATCTGTTTGCCAAACAGAATCAGGAGCTGGTTTCAAACCGTCGTGGGCGTATGGTATTTCTTAATACCATCATGGAAGGGTGTCAACGGTTTACCGGCTTGTTATCCGGCTATATGAGCCATAATAACCCGTATTATTTTATTAACTTAGGCAGAAAAATCGAGCGAGCTGATAATACCAGCCGTATTCTTGATTTGGCGACACTGTTGCTGAACGAATCCCGCAGTAACGAAATGCGCCAGTATGAAAGCATACTGTGGATAAATATCCTGCAAACCCTGAATGCCTTGCTAATGTACAGACAACATGTCAGAAGCCGTGTCAAAGGTGATGATGTATTAAATTATTTGCTGAAAGACAATGCTTTGCCTCGTTCCATAGGTTGTTGTATATCGGATATGGAAAGGACAGTAACTTACCTGCCAAATAGTGACCGGCTACCCGAACATATTGCCGAATTAAATCAGTATATTCAGAGCATTGAAACAAAAAAAACCACTCAAAAGCAGTTACGTAAAATACTCGATGATATTCAGTCTCATTTGGGTGTTTTGCATAACAAAATCTCAGAAAACTGGTTTCTATTAAAAGAGGAAATCGAGGCTAGTGATGCCGAGCAACGCCGCACACTACTTGATTAAAGGGGACTTTGTTTCCAGTGGATGTACTGATTATGCGTGTTTTATAAGATAAGAGAAGGATTGCAACACGCACTCTACAGGTAAATGACGAAATCTAGCGGTTTAGAAAGAAAACGATGGAACCCGGTTACCCTGAATTTGGAAGCATATCCGGTAAACGATGGAGAATAAATTTTCTGTGAGTAGATAAAGCAAGTTGTAAGTAGACATACGTCTCCCTTCATCATAGATATACCTCCATTCATGCCAATCACCCAAATCCCCTTCATTCCGGCATACGCCGGTAGGACGGAGTGTTGAATGTTCAAAACAATTACCCATGGGGCCGTCGTTTCGTCATGCAGTTAGCCGTAATCCAGAAGGATTCAGAACTGAGTCGTCCTACCAGCGGCACCTTGATAAGCACAGTTTGAATAACCGTATTTTAAAGTATCTGGCTTAGGCCCGAATACCGATGTGTCGTCCATGACCCACAGGTTTGAATTTGATTTGCAGGATCGTCGCGCGCAATACAGTGATGATCAAAACATTGTCAATTATCAATTCCCTCCCAGTTGACTATTAACGTCTTCAGCGCTTGCTTCAGGTTCATGTGTCGGAGATTTTAAATCAAATTAATTTTGTAGAGGGGCTTAGGGTGACCATTAGTTTTGGAATTTGCTTCTTGAGTTTCGGTATACAGCATGCCGGAATGACATGTGTTATTTGAACCAAAGCTAAATTGAAATTGTGGCGGTGATTCGGTTACAGTATCATTAGTTATTTAGTAAAGACTGAGAATTCGCCACTCCCATGCTGTTGACCAATTATATACGCTTTTTTACAGAGGATATCTGGTATACCCACACCGATAATTTGCCGCCGGTACAGTCGGCGACTCTAAAATTTGTCAAAATATTGTTGCTAGCTGCTTATGGTTTCGTTAAGGATTTGTGTTCCTTGCGGGCTTCAGCTTTGACCTTATATACCATGTTGTCGATTGTACCGATGATTGCGATGATATTTGG
>SPJK01050130.1_pt1 | contig 13849 bp, 11 predicted proteins | sample 3741771 | NCBI WGS metagenome assembly SPJK01 (sample SAMN10925997, study PRJNA522277) | cold seep metagenome | isolation source: Elba SIP-enriched marine methane seep metagenome, extraction at timepoint T2 | place: Italy: coast of Elba, Mediterranean Sea | reverse complement strand
TCTTCGTTAGCTGGCTCAACCCTTTCAAAGATCACAAGCTCGTGGTCGTTGGGGAAAACGGCATGCTTGTCTTCGATGATACGCTGACTGGCGCTGAAAAAGTACAACACTATGCCCATGCTGCAGGCTGGGAAGGGGATCTGCCGGTTCTTGCAAAAGCAGACGCTTCCCCAGTCCCGTATGACACAACCGAGCCGTTAAGAGAGGAAATGAAACACTTCCTGTCCTGCTGCGAGACCGGAGCACGTCCCCGTTCCGATTCGACGGAAGGCCTCAATGTTCTTCGCGTCCTGGATATGTGCCAGCGATCTCTTTCCTCGCGCATGCCAACCACATTGGATGGTCACAAATGAGCCCGCCCAGCATACACCCGACCGCCATTGTTGATGACAATACATCAATAGGGGATGGCGCCCGGATCTGGCATTTCGTCCATGTGCTTGCGAACACCAAAATTGGAGCAGGCAGTGTTTTGGGACAAAATGTCATGGTTGGACCGGATGTCGAAATAGGCACGGGATGCAAAGTTCAAAACAACGTCTCCATCTACAGAGGTGTCACGCTGGAGGATGATGTTTTCTGCGGCCCGTCATGCGTTTTCACAAATGTATTGACGCCTCGCGCATTTGTAGAGCGCAAGGAAGAGTTTGCGCCGACCCTGATTCGGCAAGGTGCATCCATCGGGGCAAATGCAACAATCGTCTGCGGCACGACTGTTGGCCGATATGCCATGATCGGCGCTGGCGCAGTCGTCACGCGCGATGTCCCAGATTTTGCACTCGTTGTCGGAACACCTGCTCGATTTCTTGGTTGGGTCAGCCGTTCAGGAGACCGGTTGGGCAAAGATCTTATTTGCCCGAGGACCGGAGAACGCTATCTCCCCTCAAAAGACGGGATCACCTTGTCGGATAAAGTAGAAAACCCTCCGAAGTGACGAGATGACCTTGAGACCTGATAACGGCCCCGGAACGCAGTGTCGGACATCTTTTCGGCCTAATCTGATGCCGTGGGCTGCAGAAATCTTACTGCCCAAACCGCAATCGCCACCATAAAGCCCAAAATGCCGCTCACTGTAGATATAAGATATGCCCCTCAGGTGTTGACCACGCCTTATGTCCTGTCTTTCGGCACGATCAAACAGTTCGATACATTCCTGGTTCGCGCCATATCTGCGTCCGGAACAGCCCATGGCGAAATCACACCGCTTCCTGGGTATAGCGATGAATCGACAGACACTATTCGAAAAGCCCTCAGCCTATTATCCGATCTTGCAGGAAATGGCGTCTCCTTCGACGAGTCCATTCGAAAGGTTCAGTCTTTCGCCCCCATGACCGCGAGCGGCGTTGCGGCCGCCGCTGAACTCTCAAGGTCGACAGGCGACGCGATCCTGCAAGAGAGCGAGAAAACGCATTTCGATACTGTCGCGCTGTGTGGTGGGTCAACACCAACAGAAATCGCGGAAAATGCACTCAGATTGACGAATGACGGTTTCCGAACCCTAAAAATGAAGCTGGGCACGTGCTCTTTGAAAGAAGACATTCAACGCATCGAAGCAGCTGCGAAGAACCTGCTGATGGGAACCAAATTGCGGCTGGACGCAAATCAATGTTTCACCGTTGAACAAACAGAAGAGCTACTGGATCAAGTTGCTGGGTTCCCTATTGAATTATTGGAACAGCCCCTACCGCCAGACAATGATTCACAAATGAAGGATCTCAAAACGCGAACCGACATTCCGCTCATGTTGGACGAATCGATCTGGGACGAAACAGATATCGACCGTGCTTCGCATCTTGGCGTTGGGTATGTGAAGCTAAAGTTATGCAAACACCTTGGTATTAGCGGCACGATCAGTCTAATCCGTTATGCAAAGGCACATGATCTTTCGGTTGTTTTTGGTAATGGTGTCCAAACAGCAATTGGAAACCGCCAGGAACTCTATATCGCGGCAAGAGAAGATGTTGTCCCCGCAGTCGAATCTAATGGTTTTGCTAAAGCGAAAGGTTTTCAGGCCTACGCGGGAATGTCGCTTGAAAACGGCGTGATCACCCTTAATGGACCAACCGATTCGGTCGAATTGTTCAACCAATCATTGCCGGTTGCGCAAATCCAATTTGGCTTGAGCGCTCCTCTTTGACCAAGTTTCCGTTGACGGACCAATCTTGTTCATGACATGAACACTCTGCATGTAAGTTTGATCGGGCAACCGGATTTACGATCGGCTTTTTGCATTTGCTTGGGTGTCAAATGGTTGGGCAGATTTTGCGCTGACGACCAAGCCAAGACAAATGCAGCAAACAATGGAGAAACGGCACAATGCACAAACCGCTGATATTGGGGCTCTCGGCGAGTCTACGGAATGCGCGCTCAAGAAAGGGTGGCACCCGGAGCATTAGTGACGAAATCAACGAGATCACAGATCGCGAAACGCTCGAAGCTTATTTGGAAGAGCAGGCCAACATCCATCTTGATCAATTCAAGGAAGCCGGCAGAGCAGACGGCGAGCCCTTTGACGTTCTCTACAGGAACCTCCAACGTCTTGGTGGGCAACGAGGACTGTCAAACAGCGAAATCGCACTTGCGGCCGCGTTATGGGGCGCAAAGGAAAATGGCGCAGAAATCACCCATATCCCATTGCCGGATCACTTCCCGGCAAATGGTGAACCCAAGAACCTGGACCAACTTAAGAAAGCCCTGCGGGACGCCGATGGTATCGTGCTTTCAACACCGGTCTATTTTGGGGATAGAGGGTCATTAGCGCAGCTTTTGATCGACATGATCCGTGACGACAAGGCACTTCAAGAAGAAATCTCCGGAAAAGTCTACGCTGGGATTGCGGTTGGCGCGAAGCGCAATGGCGGGCAGGAAACAACCCTGATTTATGCCATGATGGATATGTTGAATGTTGGATTGCTCGGCGTTGGCAACGATTCGAATACAACATCTCAATATGGTGGGACCGGCCATGCGGGCGATATCGGGACCATGCCAAAAGACACCTATGGCTTGAATACGTCAATTGGGACCGGGCGCCGTATTGCCAGTGTTACCTCTCAGTTAGTGTCCGCAAAATCGGCATCGCTAGGTGACACACCAAAGTTTGATTTTTGGGTTCTTCAGGATCGTGATTCAGAGGCTGTATCCCTCGTCTCCCCTTTCGCCGAAAAACTTGGGGAGAAAGCACAAGTTCGGTTCCACGATCTTGTGCAACACGCCATTCGCCCCTGTATTGCGTGCGACATTTGCCCGACCCACGTTGGACCGGATTCGGAATATCGATGCATCATCCGCAAACGCGATGACGGTATGGTCAGCGAGCACAACGCGCTTATCGACACAGATATAGTCATTCCTGTGGTCTATTCGACGCGGGACAGGACGAACCTTAAAAGCGTTTATCAACAGTTTATGGAACGCACCCGTTATCTGAGAAGAGGCGACTATGTCTTCACAGATCGTCTGGTTGTTCCCCTTGTAATCGCTGAAATTGGCGCGAACGAGATTATGGACATTCGGCTTATGACATCGTTTGTCCGCCACCACACTGTGATTGGTAAGCCCATTGTCGCCTATATCCATAACGGTACACTTCTGAACCCGGAAGATGTACAGGCAGGACTTGAACGCGCAAGATTGGAAGGGGCGCGCTTGGCAGCAGGTCGCCTTGCGTCGGTAAGCGCGAATCTCGCAGCAACACAGTACCAGCCCGTCGGTTATGTTCTCGCAACAGCAAAAGACAAAGAAACAGCAACAATAAGCGACCGTGAAGCCGCCGTACGTGACCGACTAAAGCGTCAATCCGAAGAGTCTCAATCCAGATTGGTTTTATCGGGGGGACAGTGACCCTCGAAACTGGGAACCAGTCACGGATTCTTAAAAGCTGAACATTTTCCAGCTACAAACGAAGCACCCCGCTGCGCGGCATTGCATGGCACCGAACGGAAGAAATCATGACAGACCTTTCACCCATTCCTTTTGTTGATCTAAAGGCGCAGTTTTCGGCTTATCGAACTGCGATCGAAGAGGGCATCCAAGCAGTGCTGGAACATGGTGGCTTCATCATGGGACCGGAAGTCAAACAACTGGAAGCAAGCCTCTCTGAATTTTGCGGCGTGAAACACACGATTTCCTGTTCAAGTGGGACCGACGCCCTGCTCATGATCATGATGGCGGAAGGAATTGGGCCTGGAGACGCGGTATTTGTTCCAGCATTTACATTCACGGCAACGGCAGAGGCTATCTTACTACTTGGTGCCTCGCCGGTTTGTGTCGATGTCGAATCGGATAGCTTCAATATCGACGTGGCGGACTTGGAGCGCCAATTGGCAACCGTCACAAGCGCGGGAGGCCTGAAACCCCGAGGCATCCTGGCGGTCGATCTATTCGGCCAGCCGGCAAACTACCCAGCTTTGAACATACTGGCCGAGTCTCATGGTCTGAAGGTATGGAGCGATGCCGCTCAGAGCTTCGGCGGCGCTCTTGGAAACAAAAGCGTTGGCTCTCTAGCGCGCGCCACCGCCACAAGCTTTTTCCCGGCCAAACCGCTGGGCTGCTATGGAGATGGCGGCGCGGTCTTTACCGACGATGATGAGTTAGCGGAAAAGATGCGGTCAATCCGTGCACACGGCAAGGGCACTGCAAAATATGACATTGTCCGGATCGGCCTAAATGCGCGGCTGGACACGATTCAAGCTGCAGTCTTGTTGGCAAAGCTCCCCCATTTCTCAGATGAGATCGCCGCCCGCGAAGCCGTGGCAAAACGCTATGATGAAGGATTGTCAAACATCGTTGCGGTCCCGTCCCGCGCACCAGAAGCACAAAGTGCCTGGGCACAATACACCATTAAACTACCGGCTGAGCGACGCGATAAGGTATCGGCTGCTCTCAAGTCCGATGGAATTCCTACCGCCGTCTATTATCCCAGGTCCATGCATCTTCAATCCGCATACCGTGAGTATGGGGCTGGAGAAAACAGCATGCCGGTCAGCGAGAGGCTTTCGACAGAAGTGCTAAGCTTGCCGATGCATCCATTCCTTTCAAACGACGAATGTGACCGTATTATTGCCGCACTCGTTTCGGTAGGGAATGGATGAGACTATTGCCATTAAAAATTAAACATCAGATGGCTTGCGAGCGCTCAAGGCTAAGAATTGGCGCTAAACAACAGCTGCGGAAACTGCCCTTTGTCTAGATGTTCTCTTGGTAGGAGCGGACATTTGGGGCCCGTTGGTTACGCATTCATATCTTACCATCTCGCATAGATAAGCCGTTGTGTGGTGCTGCTACCGCGCATCGTCTTCTTCTTGCACAGAGAATATTATCGAACTCGACAGTGCTGCGCATCGGTGAAGATGCAGATGATATCTTCTTGGGCAATTTTCTAGGATTGGGTTTCACCTTGAACGCGCTTTCCCAGCGCTGGGGTCTATTAGATAATTCACGACTGTAAGGCATGACCATTGCGCAGAAAGCATCAGTTACCATTATCGAAACTGTCTTGCATGATCTCATGGTGAACATTACAGATAGAGGGTTGGCATTCCGTAAGAAAATCGGATTCTCCGCACCTTTTTGGTGATAGGTATTCACGCCCTTACTGATGGAACGGATACATTAAGAAAATCAACTGCAATTCAATATCCGAATTTGTAATGTCGTTATGACTATAGAACCTAACCCATATGAGTGAGGGGCGGGGAAAATGGTCCCGAAAAATTAGAGCATGTTTTTTCAATCACTCAGTTCCGATTCTGGCATGATGTTTTCTTCACATTCACTGATCCCTCAGACTCTCTAGCTTGGCAATTCGCCGTTCCGGTTGACTGATGAACACAGCAGACAAGTTTCCATGATGCTCCGTATCCTTTGCTTAGATATTGAGGGCGGCTTCGGAGGGTCCTCTCGAAGCCTCTACGAATCAATTCGCCATTTTCCGAAGGGCACCGTTTCTGTTTCAGTTATCTGTTACAAAGCCGGCCCCATTGTCTCCAAGTATCAAGAAATTGGAGTTGATGTATCCGTCGCAGAGATGATGCCGAAAGTATCGGCTCTTCCAAAAATTTCCAGAAATCTAATTGCCCAAAGTCTGGCATTAGTCGGCTGGTTCCGCTCTTCCAGATTCCGGGAGAAAATCGTCACTCAGTCGCAAGAGTTTGACCTTATACACCTGAACCACGAATCCCTTTGGTGGTTGGCTCGTTGGTTACATCCCAGAATAAAGATTCCGATTGTAATGCATATTCGCACCAACCCCTGGCCAAGCATGTTCGGGACGATTCAAGCAAAATCAATTGTGCGCTCAACGGATGGAATCGTATTTATCACTGAAATGGAAAAGAAAACCTTGGAAGGCCTTGCCGGCACGCCCGTTGATGGGACGGTCATTCACAATATAGTTTCAACTTTGTCGCCGGATGACGCCCCTCCTCAAGAGAGTGAGAGACCTTATACGGTTTGTTGCTTGTCCACCTTTACGTACCACCGCGGGATTGATCGTATCGTAGATATTGCGGTTGCCCTCAAAGAAATGGGCAAAGCGGATTCTGTTCGGTTTGTCCACTGTGGAAACATGGCGATGACACGTCATGAGGCTCAGATTCTTAAGTTGCCTTATAGAACCGGTATAACGTTAGCGGATTATGCAAAGGCTCGTGATGTACAATCATTGATTGATTTTCGTGGCCACGTCAGCCATACAAATTCTATTCTGCTCTCATCCGATGCCTTGATCAAACCGACCAGAGAAGCCAACCCCTGGGGGCGGGATATTCTGGAAGGGCTAGGGGCCGGATTACCGGTTATCTCATTTGGAACCTACAATAAGTTCGTGGAAAACGGAAAAACCGGCATCCTTAACCCAGAATTTGATGCGGTACAGGTCGCGAAGCAAATCCTCACGCTTGCAAACAATCGCGAAAAAAGTAAGGCGCTGGGAGCCGCCGGGCGGCACCGCATTCAGGAATTGTGCAATGGACCTGAGCGTGCCGCAGATCTATTGCGGTATTGGCACAGCGTTCGGACACCAAAAAACGACCAATAAGCAACGTCATAAAAAATGAACTTCCGTGCAATACATCATCGACCATTCCTGTTCATCTTCGTTTCCGCGTTGTGCGTCCGGTTTGCCTATTTCGCGCTGAACTTCACAACCGGCGATATATCGAATTACATGATGGAAGATTCCCACGGCTTTCTTATCAATGCGGAGATCCTGGCAAGGGGGGGGACGTTACTTGGGTTTGATGGAATCCCTAACTACGATCCTAGTGCCATGCCGATTCCGATCACACTGCTTGCACTTTGCTTGTGGTCCGGGATTGGCCTTTTCGGCTACCTGATCATTCAGATACTCGCAGATTCCCTAGCCTGTGTCCTTATTGCTCAATTGGCAGGCGAAGCGTCGAAAAGATACCTTCTTCTTGCAGGCACCCTCGCAGCGCTCAATCCAACTCAGATTCTTCTTTCGAATCTGGTTCTGACGGACACGATATTCTTCCTATTATCGGTTCTGTCTCTCTTAGCGTTTGTGCAATTGGTAAACAGGAAGACGGGATCGAAGCACCGATATGCCGTGGTACTCGGTATTTCCGTCGGAGCCGCGGCTCTGTGTCGAACGTCGATCCTTCCGTGGGTTCCCGTTTGTGTGACAGCATCCCTCATTATATTAATGTTGCGGTTTGGCGTTATGCCGGCCATCCGAAACACAATACTGACCAGTGTTTTGTTCATCATGTTGGTCGCGCCAATCGGCATTAGGAACCATATTGCCTATGACAATTTCGCGCTCACCTCTCAAGGCGGGACGCATCTTTTGTTTTGGGTGATGCCGCTGACTGCTGACTACGGCACTGGACGTTCCAGAGAAGAATCAGCAAATGAAGCATGGCGCCGGCTACAACAGCGCCCATCCTACAAGGAATCACAGGCAAGCCCATTCGCAAGCTCCGATCTGAAAAGTGCCTTAGGATTGGAAATGCTATGGGAGCTTGGTCCCGCCGCGATCATTAAGTCTTGGTTGGTGGGCAGTACACTTAACCTCGCCCTGCCTGCCACCACTATCACGCCAGCCATTCGAAATATCCCGCACGGAAGCTTCTACAATACCAAAGGAGACACAATCATAGCGAAGGTCTGGCGTTACCTGACCCATGCCGACAACCGGGCCTATGTCTTGGTGAACCTGATTGGATTGATCGGTGCCTTGACGTGGCTATGTCTGTTACCACTTGGACTGTGGGAAATAATTCGAAAGGCACCATTGGCCGGGCTTGCCATGTTCCTATGGATTGGAGTCACCCTTGGGATTAATGGTCCTGTTGCATCGCCAAAATACAGATTGCCGATGGAATCGGCCTATGTTGTCTTCGTTGCGGCAGGGCTTCTTCGCGCCCGGCAAACCGTACAAAAGTCGTCCAGGTCACAATAGGATTCAGGCGCCTAATCCAATTCAAATGCGTCTTTGTAATCCCGCCTCAGCGCGGGATTTTGTTTTTCTTTTTCCAAGACACAGTCACCAATCGCGAGCACATCAAGCTCTGTCCCCATGAAACAGCGGAAGGCATCTTCCGGTGTCCCCACAATGGGTTCGCCGCGCACATTGAAGGATGTATTCACCACAACCGGACATCCCGTCCGGTCTTTGAATGCCGAAATCAGGGCGTGGTAGCGGGGATTGGTTTCTTTATGGACCGTCTGCAGGCGCGCTGAATAGTCGACATGGGTGACAGCCGGTATTTCGGAGCGCGGTATATTCAGCTTCTCAATCCCGAACAGCGCCTTTTGCTCTTCCGTCATCTCGACACAGCGTTCGGGCAAAACATCGGCGACCATCAGCATATAAGGGCTTTCCGCGTCATGGTCGAACCAGGCGCCTAGATCCTCTGCCAGGATCGACGGCGCGAACGGCCGGAAACTTTCCCGATACTTGACCTTCAGATTGAGGGTCTTTTGCATCTCAGGGGATCTCGGATCGCCCAGGATAGAGCGACCGCCAAGCGCACGCGGACCAAATTCCATCCGGCCTTGAAACCACCCGACGGCCTTGCCATCCGCCAAGGCATCAGCGACACGGCTTGTCATCGCATCACCTTCAAGGACATCAAACACGGCGCCTTCAGCCGCAAGGCGGCTTTCAATGTCGGACTGGGGAAAGCTTGGCCCCAGGTAAGCGCCACTCATGCCATCCTGGTTGTCTGCAACGTTCCTGGGTCGACCCAGATACCAGTGGTGGGCCGCCAATGCCGCACCCAGGGATCCGCCCGCATCGCCGGCTGCCGGTTGAACCCAGATGTTTTCAAAACATCCATCGCGATGGATTTTCCCATTCGCAACGCAGTTGAGCGCTACCCCACCCGCCAGACAGAGATTTTTCGACCCGGTTTCCTTTGCCGCGGACCGGGCGAGGCGCAGCATTGCCTCTTCAACAACCCATTGGACAGACGCGGCAAGATCCATATGGCGCTGATCCAGCTTTTCTTCCGCACGACGAGGCGGCCCGCCGAACAGCTTGTCGAACGCCGGCGTGGTCATTGTAAGCCCGCCACAATAATCGAAATACCGCATATCCATGCGGAAAGACCCATCCGGCTTCAGGTCAATCAGGTGTTCAAGAATGGTATCCGTGAAACGGGGGGCGCCATAAGGCGCCAAGCCCATCACCTTGTACTCACCCGAGTTTACTTTAAACCCGGTGTAATAGGTGAAAGCGGAATAAAGCAGCCCGAGCGAATCCGGGAAATGCATCTCCTTCAAGATTTCCAGCGCCGCACCTTTGCCGTAGCTAAGCGATGTCGTCGCCCACTCACCCACCCCATCTGCCGTCAGCACGACAGCATCCTCAAAAGGAGAGGGGTAAAACGCGCTTGCCGCGTGACTTTGATGGTGTTCGGTGAAGAGCAGCTTCTTTGGATCCGGCTTAACCCCATCGGCAAGCGAGCCCAAATCCTTAAGCAGAGTGTCTTTGAGGAAAAGCTTCTCCTTGACCCAGACAGGCATGGCCATGCTGAAGCTTTTAAAGCCGCGCGGAGCAATTGCCAGGTAGGTCTCCAGCAGCCGCTCAAACTTCAGGAACGGCTTGTCATAGAAAGCAATGTAATCAAGGTCATCCAGCGTTAGACCGCCTTCATCCAAGCAATATTGGATCGCGGAACGCGGAAAGTCGGAGTCATGCTTAATGCGCGTAAAACGCTCCTCTTGCGCGGCAGCGACAACATTGCCGTCAATGCACAGAGCCGCAGCGCTATCGTGGTAGAACGCGGAAACTCCGAGTATGCGCAGGGGCTTGCCGGTCACGGCAACGTTCCGATCCGTCCTAGAAAATTGTATAGATGAAGGGCGCTACAGCAGAGCCTTTGGTCAGAACGATCAGTCCGCCAAAGAACAGAACCATGATCATGATCGGCAACAGCCAGAATTTCTTACGGACCCTCATGAAGTCCCAAAGCTCGGCCAAAAACGACATAATCATCCCTTTCTAAACCACCACACGCGATGAAACTGCCCGTATTCTGCTCAAAAACCAAGACGTACAGACTGTCAAAACTGTTTTGTCATCGTATCCGGCGTGGGGCCCTTCGGTTCGCGATCAATCCAGTAACTTTCAACTGTCTTGGATCCACGCTGCCGAAGCGGGTCAAATCCGAATAACCGCATCGCAAACCCCATCGGTGTGAAGACACCAAAAAACATCAACCCCATCACGATCGGATTGACGATCCGATGCAGCAGCAATCCAAAGCGCGTCCATACAAAGTTAAGCGGCGCTAAGATCGTTGGTCGGACAAACGCAACAATGCCGAAAACAGACGAAGCGACTGCAAGCATCGCAGCGACTTCCATCCTTTCCGCATAGAGCTGAAAGCCAGCAATCAATGCAAAAAAAACACAGAACACCACCCCAAACGACCGGTCCGAAGCCGTTGGTGTGTTGCGATGCGATTCCAGTCGCTCGTGCATCCCTCCGCTCATGGCCGCGGCATATCAGAAGTCGTCAATCCTCACAACATTAGATTTCCCTTCGCCCCAGTGCCGGGAATGACTGCAACCTTGACAGCAGGGGCGGTGAAAGGTTGAACCCCGTTGAGGAAGGCAGATCACCTTATGTCCACTACACAAGATTCAATTCTGTTCCAACGCCGTGCTTCAGCCACATTTCTATGGGCCGGACTGTCTGCGTCGATTCTGATCTATGGTATCGTCATGGTTGGGTCGCGTGAGTTGAACTTGAGCTTGTTCGATGTCGCACTTCCGACAATCGTCATCGGCCTGTTTCTTTGGAAGCCCGGCGATATCAAGTCCTTAATAACCGAAACTGGTATGATGGCTGAGGCGCGGCTCGCAATCGCTGCCATCGGTTTAATTGCTATACATGTCTGCATTCATCTAATTGGTCCCTTTGACCCCTCCCATACAGGCCTGTTCCGTGAATCTCTGAAATCCGCAGGATTCTTTGGTCAGTTCCTTCTGTTGGTGATCTTGTTTAAGGTTTTCCTACGGCACCTTCCTTCTATCAGAATATTGAGCATATTGATCGCTGTCGTCGCCCTTGTTGCGATCACACGCCACGTGTTCGAGATCTATGGCGGGGATTGGGGGCTTGGGTCCTGGTTTCTTCCCCGGAACCTGCATCTGGCGCTCATAGCGACGCTATTGATTTGCTCCTACGCTGCCTATGTTGGCGCCAGTCCTGATCAGAAGGCCAAAGACAGACATTTTGTCATTGCCGTACATATCATCAGTACAGCAACGGCCTATATTCTTTTCAATAAGGCAATGGTCATCCTGCTTGTTGGGATACTGCCGATTCTTTGGCTACGCGTCTCTATTCGAAATGCCGTGATCGCGCTTGCATTGGCCGCAGGTCTTGCTCTCACTTTAACCATTAGCCTGTCCGCCCTCACCGACTTCGCATTTTTCAAAGGTGTTGATTCACTGGGAGAGTCGACAAAGGTTCGTATCGCGATGTGGGACGCGTCATTGAAGGCAGGGGCTGAAGCCTTTCCTTGGGGAATTGGATTGGGTCAGTTACCCCCAATTCTGTCCCAGGTGCCGGAGGGAGGATTGGATGTAGACATTGGCTCGCGCATCGTCCGAGTCCAGAATGTCTATCTGCCGCATAATGTCTTCATTGCCCATTTTTCTGAAATGGGGCTGCTCGGCCTGATCTTTTCCGCCTGTTTGATCGGACTGGTCGTCAAGGCCTGCCGTCGCTTTCCGACACGATTGGCGATTGCAGCTGGATTGCTGGTCGCCGCGCCGATGATGTTACAGGACGCGCTTGGCCTTCGGGCAATCCCCGTATTGCTCGCCTTAGCCTGTGTCTTACCCGCAGGCTCGGCCAAGCAAGATTCCGGCTTGGCGTGACCCATGGGCTTGGCTATGTGAAGGGCCAACTTCAGCCCTTCGGAGATGCGGCCCATGTTCAAGACACTCGATGACCTCGATTTTGCCGGCAAGACCGCGCTAGTGCGCGCCGATCTGAATGTGCCGATGCTGAATGGTGTCGTCACCGACGCAACCCGCATCGCGCGCTTGGCGCCGACAGTAAAAGACCTGCGCGCCAAAGGAGCCAAGGTGGTCTTGCTATCCCATTTCGGACGCCCCAAAGGAAAGCGCGTGGAAGAAATGACACTGGCCCCGGCGGCACGCGCCGTCGAAGATGTCCTGGGCGTGCCTGTGACTTTCGCGAATGACTGTATTGGTGCAGATGCTGTACAGGCTATCGCAGGATCGGGTGACGCGGTCGTTGTCCTGGAGAACCTGCGCTATCACGCGGGCGAGGAAGCGAATGATGAGGGGTTCGCTGCCGCTTTGGCAGCCTTAGGCGATATCTATGTGAATGACGCCTTCTCAGCTGCCCATAGGGCGCATGCCTCCACACACCGGATCGCCGGGCTGATGCCCGCTGTCGCCGGTCGGAACATGCAGGCGGAACTTGAAGCCCTCTCCGCCGCGCTGGGAGAGCCGGAACGGCCAGTCGCGGCGATCGTTGGCGGTGCGAAAGTTTCAACTAAGCTTGCCGTGCTGGAAAATCTGGTTGGCCGGGTCGAACTGCTCATCATCGGTGGCGGGATGGCGAACACGTTCCTCTATGCCGGCGGCGTTTCTGTAGGCAAATCTCTTTGTGAGCCTGATCTCGCTGAGACGGCCCGACAGGTGATGGCGAAGGCGGCGGAGAGCGGATGTGAGATCGCCCTGCCCGGTGACGCGGTCGTCGCACGGGAGTTCAAGGCAGGGGCGCCTTTCGAAGTCGTGCCAATTGATGCCATCCCGGATGACGCCATGATGCTGGATGTCGGACCAGAAACCACACGCAGTCTTTGCGAGAAGCTGCAGTCCTGCCGAACGCTGATCTGGAACGGCCCGATGGGGGCCTTCGAAATTCCGCCATTTGACGATGGGACGGTCGGTCTTGCCGAGGCCGTGGCAGATCTGACCGATGCGGGTTCCATGCGCTCTGTCGCCGGTGGCGGCGATACCGTTGCTGCGATGTCAGCGGCCGGTGTTAGCGAGCGGATCACCTATATCTCCACCGCCGGCGGTGCTTTTCTGGAGTGGATGGAAGGACGCGCCCTCCCTGGTGTGGAGGCCTTGGCAGAGGCAGCGAAGTAAGCCCATGCGCCGGATCGCCCATCATGTTGCCGCTTTCGCTTTATGGGCCACGCTGTGGGTGCTCGGCACAATGGTACCGCACCCGGCAGGCGCGCGGGATCTTCCCGGCCAGCAATTCCATATCCGTGCGAGCAACTTGCCAGCCCCCTATGCAGAAGACTCCGTCTCCAATTCATCGCGCACCGTCGCCAGACCGGCCGGCGCCCGCCCGCTTGTTCCCAAAGGCTTCCGCATCCAGCTC
>SPJK01109152.1_pt1 | contig 13859 bp, 12 predicted proteins | sample 3741771 | NCBI WGS metagenome assembly SPJK01 (sample SAMN10925997, study PRJNA522277) | cold seep metagenome | isolation source: Elba SIP-enriched marine methane seep metagenome, extraction at timepoint T2 | place: Italy: coast of Elba, Mediterranean Sea | reverse complement strand
TTTAATGAACCACATTTTACGGGGCATTTTCCACAACGCGTTATTATGCCGGGCGTTTTGATATTAGAAGCACTGGCACAAGCAACAGGGTTATTAGCATTTAAAACTGCGGATGATATTCGTTCAGATAATGCTTTGTACTACTTAGCTGGAATTGATAATGCACGCTTTAAAAAGCCTGTAGAGCCTGGTGATAAGTTACAACTAGAAGTTAAATTGATTAAAAATAAACGCCACCTTTGGAAATTTAGTGGTGAAGCAAGCGTTGATGGAGAAGTTGTCGTTAGCGCTGATATTATGTGTGTTAATCAAGAAATGCCTAAGTGATACATTCGACCGCAATCATAGATCCAGCTGCAAAGTTAGCTGAAGATGTAACTGTTGGCCCATACTCTATTATCGGTGCTGATGTGGAGATTGGTAGTGGCTGCGAAATTGGTTCACATGTTGTTATTGATGGCCCAACAAAAATAGGCAAAAATAATCGTATTTATCAATTTTCATCTATTGGTGCAGACCCACAAGATAAAAAATTTATTTCCGGTGAAAAAACATTACTTGAAATTGGTGACGGCAACTTAATCAGAGAAAGCTGCACGATTAATCGGGGTACGGTTCAAGGCGGTAACATTACCAAAATTGGTAATAATAATTGGATCATGGCTTATGTGCATGTGGCACATGACTGCATTATTGGTAACGATAATATCTTTGCAAATAATGCTTCATTAGCAGGTCATGTCATTATCGATGATTTTGTTATCTTGGGTGGTTTTACCTTAGTTAGCCAATTTAACTATCTTGCCTCTCATAGTTTTAGTGCGATGGGCAGTGTTATTTCTCGTAATATTCCACCGTATGTTTTGGTTTCAGGCCATATGGCAAAACCAATTGGTATAAACTCTGAAGGATTGAAGCGCCGAGGCTTCAGTGATAAGCAGATTGCGAACGTACGTCGTGCTTATAAGCTTGTATATCGTTCAGGTTTAAAATTAGAAGAAGCACAAAAAGAATTAACTGAAATAGATCAAGAGCAAACAGAAATATCGTTGTTTTTAGATTTTTTAAGTACGCAGCAAGGCGGTATTATCCGGTAGCAACGGCTACCGGATAACCATGCTTGATTTTATTGATCGTTGACCGGAGTTGAGCTGATTTTGTGGATGGTCAAATCAGCACCTTCCAGCTCTTCATCCTTGGTTAGTCTTAGACCAAATAGTAGTTTTAAACTTAAATAGACGATATAACCGCCACCGAAAGCGATAGTCACACCTAAGATGGTACCTATTAGTTGAGATACGATACTAACGCCACCTAAACCACCTAAAGCAAGCTGACCAAAAATACCTGCTGCAATACCACCCCAAACACCGCATAAGCCATGTAAAGGCCATACGCCTAGTACATCATCAATTTTCCATTTATTTTGTGTCAGCGTAAATGTGTAAACAAATAGGCTACCAGCAATCAAACCTGTTGTGAGCGCACCAAGTGGGTGCATAACATCTGAGCCAGCACAAACTGCTACTAGGCCAGCTAATGGTCCATTGTGGACGAAACCTGGATCGTTACGACCAAAGATGCAGGCTGCGATTGTACCGCCGACCATTGCCATCAATGAGTTGATAGCGACAATGCCACTAATGCCTTCTACTTCTTGAGCTGACATGACATTAAAGCCAAACCAGCCAACGGTTAAAATCCATGCACCCAATGCAAGAAATGGGATGTTTGATGGTGGATGTGTATACATTTCACCTGATTTACCATAACGACCGTGACGAGGGCCTAATAATAAGACAGCTGCTAAGGCTATCCAGCCACCGACGCCATGAACAACAACTGAACCTGCAAAGTCATGAAAGCCAGCACCAAAAGATTGTTCTAACCAAGCTTGAATACCAAAATTACCATTCCAGCTAATTCCCTCGAAGAATGGGTAGATTAGACCTGCTAGGAAAAAGGTTGCAATGAGTTGAGGATTAAATTTAGCTCTTTCTGCTATACCACCAGAAACAATAGCTGGAATTGCTGCCGCGAATGTGAGTAAGAAGAAAAACTTAACTAAGGCGTAGCCATTACTTTCGACTAATTCAGGGCCTGCTTGTAAAAAATTAATACCGTAAGCCACGCTGTAGCCAATAAAAAAATAGGCGATGGTGGATATTGAAAAGTCCATGATGATTTTTACAAGGGCATTTACTTGGTTTTTCTTACGAACAGTACCTACCTCAAGAAAAGCGAAACCTGCATGCATGGCAAGTACCATGATTGCACCTAATAATATAAATAATACATCTGTTGATGTTTGCACTACTTAACTCCTCTCTCTAACTTTTATTATGTAAAGCATTAAAATAGTGCAATTTTTGCACCAAAATAGAATATTCGCACAAAACAAGGGCTTACGGTTTGGTTAGATAAATAAATAATGAATTTGTGATATAAAATGGTGCGTTTCTTGTTTTTGGCACCACAATGGTGCTATCAATATTTATCTGATAGTCCCACAATCTGTAGATAACCACGTATAATTTATCGTTTGTTTAAAAAACTAATTTTAGACCGAAGTTTGATGGGTCGTTAAGTATATAAATGAGGGTAGGAGAAGATAATGGATATTTATGCTTCAGATGAGGAAAAAGCAGAAGCAATTAAACAGTGGTGGCGAGAAAATGGCCTCACAGTTTTTCTTACGGTTATTTTATCAATAGCAGCTGTATTTTCAGGACGGTACTGGGTTAGTTATCAGCAACAGCATGCTGAAACTGCGGCGGTGACATATCACCAAGTTGTTAACTTATTAAATGGTGAGAATACGGCTGAAGCGGATACGTACACGCAAAATTTATTGAGCGAATATGCTGATACACCATATTCGGTTTTTGCGGCAATGCAATTAGCAAGTAACTATACAAAAGCAGGTGATGTAGAAACTGCAAAAACGTATTTAAAATGGGTTATTGAAAATGCGAAGCTAGATGGCCATCAATCATTGGCAAAGCTGAGATTGGCTAACTTGTTGCTTAATGAGAGTCAGTTTGAAGAAGCACTTAATTTTGTTGAAAGTACAGAGTCTGCTGCTTTCGGTTCATTATTTTCTGAATTGAAAGGTGATATTTTTATTCAACAAGCTAAGCAAGATGAAGCTAAAAAAGCGTATTTAGATGCGATTGCCGAAGTCTCATCATCAGAACCTCGCTTCATGTTACTTCAAATGAAAATTGATGATTTAAGTTAAGCCTAACTTTTATCTCACGTTAAATTCAGGATACAAAAATGCGTTTACTCTCAGTTTTAATATTGTCTTTTATGCTGGCGGCATGCAGCTCAGTGGGAGATATGTTGTTCGATGAGTCTTATGAGGTACCACCAGAAGAGTTAACGGAGTTTACGCTTGAATTTTCACCTAGTGTTGTTTGGAAAACAGATAGTGGTGATGGTGCTAAAAATGAATACAGTGACTTAAGTATTTGGTTAGATCAGGATTCACTTTACAGTGTTGATTACGAAGGCCGTGTTACACGCATGTCGTCAGCAACAGGCAGTAAACAATGGCAAGCAGAATTAGATGTGCCTGTTTTTACTGGAGTAGGTGGTAATGCTGAACTTGTTTTTGCCGGTTCACAAGAAGGCCAAATATTTGCCCTAAGTAAAGCAGACGGTAAAGTAATGTGGCAGCAGACTGTAAGTAGTGAAGTGTTAGCACCACCGCAAGCATCAAGTAAAGTCGTTGTTGTCAGAACATCAGATGGCCGCCTTTCAGGCTTATCGACAGAAGATGGCAAAAAATTATGGAGCTATCAACGAGCGGTACCTTTATTAAGTTTAAGGGGAGCGGGCACGCCTATAATTGCAGATGATAAAGTCGTTGCGGGTTACGCAAACGGTAAATTAGTTGCACTCTCAATTGAAGATGGCAAAGTGGTTTGGGAGAAAAATGTCGCGATACCTCGAGGCAGAACAGAGCTTGAACGTATTGTTGATGTTGATGCAACACCCGTGATTAAAAATGGCATTGTCTATGCCGTGGCATACCAAGGTAAAGTGGCTGCTTTATCGTTAGAGACGGGTGATGTTTATTGGACTCGAGACATGTCATCTAAAGCAGGCTTGGATGTCGCAAGTGCTGACAGTGTTTATATAACGGATGAAAGTAGTTACATTTGGGCTGTGCAAGATGGTTCTGGTGATGCTTTATGGCGTCAAACGCGTTTACTAAGACGAAAAGCGACTGCGCCAGCTATTGTTGGTGATAATGTTTTAGTCGGAGATTTCGAAGGTTATTTACATTGGATTTCACGAGCAGATGGACGTTTCGTCTCTCGGCTGAAAATTGCAGATGCCGCCATTGTGAGTCAACCTGTAGTTCAAGACGATATTGTCTATGTCATTGCCAATGATGGCACGTTAGCAGCATTAAGAATTCAATAGTATGAAACCAGTTATTGCTTTAGTTGGCCGCCCCAATGTGGGTAAGTCGACGTTATTTAATCGTTTAACTGGTAGTAGAGATGCTTTAGTTGCTGATCATGCTGGTCTAACGCGAGATCGCATTTACGGCACGGTTAAGACCGATGATGCTCAATTTATATTAATTGATACAGGTGGCTTAACCGATCAATCAGACAATATGTCTGATTTAATGCGCCAACAAGCTGAACTGGCAATTGATGAAGCGGATGTCATCCTGTTTTTAGTGGATGGTCGAGCAGGCCTTACTGCATCAGATCAAAATGTTGCTCAAGTACTCCGCAATGTTGGTAAAACCGTTCAGTTGGTGATCAATAAGACCGAAGGCGAGCAACGTGAACTGGTCGCTGCTGATTTCTATCAGCTGGGCTTAGGTGAGCCGCAAGTTATTTCTGCAACTCAAGGTCGTGGTATTCATTCTTTAATTGATTCAATTAAAGCATTGGCTCCTGCAGTCGAATGGGTTGAATCAGAAGAAGAAAATGACGAAGATTCGGGCATTCGCCTTGCTGTTTTAGGGCGACCCAATGTCGGCAAGTCGACACTGATTAACCGCTTACTGGGCGAAGAGCGAGTGGTGGCATTTGATGAGCCAGGCACGACGCGAGACAGTATTCATATTCCGTTTGAAAAAGATGGCACTCAATACACGCTGATTGATACGGCAGGGGTTCGCCGTCGCTCTAAAGTGTCTGAAATGCTTGAGAAGTTCAGCATTGTGAAAACACTGCAAGCACTTGAAGATGCCAATGTCGTGATGTTGGTACTCGATGCACATCAAGGTATTGTTGAGCAAGATTTACATTTGGCAGGTTTGATTATAGAAAGTGGCCGAGCAGTTGTTATTGCTGTTAATAAATGGGATGGTTTAGAAAAATCAGAACGGGAATGGGTAGCAGCCAATATCGAGCGAAGACTGCCATTCTTAAATTTTGCTAAAACGCACTTTATATCTGCCTTACATGGCAGTGGCGTTGGTTTATTATTTAAGTCAGTGAAAGAAGCCTATAACTCAGCGATGGCTCAAGTGCCAACCCCAAGGTTAACGCGCATTTTAGAAGATGCTGTAGCAGGTCATCAGCCACCGTTAGTACATGGCCGACGAATTAAATTTCGCTATGCTCATTTGGGTGGGAAAAATCCACCACGAATTATTATTCATGGTAACCAAACAGCTGCTACGCCGAATAGTTATAAACGTTATTTAGAAAATACATTTCGTGAAGTATTAAAGCTACATGGTACGCCGATTAAAATTGAGTTTAAGCAGGGGAATAACCCTTTTAGTGGACGAAAAAGTACACCGGCTGAAAAAAAGGCAAACAAACAGTAGGTTTGATTACTTTTTAAAGTAACCCTTGCTCATCATCAGCAATAAGGTTGTCTAAGTGATTAATGTGGCCACGCACTTTTTCTCGATTTGATAATTTTTCTTGAGCGGCCAGCGGTAAATCGGTAAACCGAATCAAGTTTTTATCGATTAAGGTGTTGACCACATCTTCGATAACACGAATCAAAGAGTAATCAGAAGTCGATAATACTGCTTTTGCATCGTCAGCGGAATTAGCTGATTTGATCAAATATTCAAGCAGTTCAGGAGAGTCTAACGGTAACTCTTCTATCGCATCATCATGCGGCGTTTCAAATAAGGCAATGATTTGACCATCATTGTTGCGCTGAATGTATGCCATTTATAATTACCTCACCATTGATTTTAAAACTTAAGTTCTACGGATAAATACCCATATTTTTTTTAATACTTTACAGTAAACAAAAAAACTGTGAAACTCTGTCAATTGCGTGACTGACAACTAAAAAGCACAGGTATGGATTCGGAGCAGATTACAGACGTCAATAACGAGAAACAGTGGGATGCCGATGATGGGCATAACACGGTTGATGATTCGTTACTAAGTTGCCTCACCATTTTAGCTAAGATGCTCGACAAGCCGCATAGTGGCGAATCACTGACTTCAGGCTTACCGCTCGTCGATAATAAGTTAACACCTAAATTGTTTGCACGCGCTGCGGAGCGAGCAGGATTAACATCAAAAGTGGTTAAACGACCACTGCGTAAAATTTCTAACCTTGTTCTCCCTGCTGTTTTACTCCTAGAAAATACTAATGCATGCATTGTGTTAGAGATAAAACGTAAAACCGCACGAGTGATTTTCCCTGAGTCTGGTGAAGGTGAAGCTGAAATTAGTCTTGATGACTTAAAAAAGCAATATACCGGCTACGCGATATTTATAAAGACGGTTCATCAGTTTGATCAGCGAACAGAGTACAGTGAAATCCCAAGAACAAAGCATTGGTTTTGGGGAACAATTCTACGGTTTTGGCCAATCTATTCAGAAGTTTTCTTAGCATCAATTTTAGTGAATGTATTTGCATTAGCATCACCCTTATTTGTGATGAATGTTTATGACCGGGTTGTACCAAACCACGCAATTGAAACGCTATGGGTATTAGCAATTGGTGTGGGTACCGTCTTTATTTTTGATCTACTGCTACGAACATTACGTGGCTACTTCATAGATATGGCGGGTAAGAAAGCTGATGTCATTTTATCCGCAACGATTTTTGAAAAAGTAATGAATATCAAGATGGCATCACGATCAAATTCAGTGGGGTCATTTGCTAATAGCATGCAAGAGTTTGAGTCATTTAGAGATTTCTTTACCTCAGCTACGCTGACGACATTAATTGATTTACCTTTTTCATTGTTATTTATTTTTGTTATTTGGTCTTTGGCCGGTGACCTTGCTTATGTGCCTCTCGCGGCCATTCCGCTTGCGATATTAGTGAGCTTAATTATTCAAATTCCATTGAGTCGAACAATTAAAAACCTATTCAAGCATTCAGGGCAAAAAAGCGCCACTTTGATTGAAACATTAACAGGGTTAGAAACGGTAAAAAGTATTGGTGCAGAGACCCCCATTCAGCGTAAATGGGAACAGACAATAGGCTTTATTAGTAAATATGGTCAACGAGCAAAACTGTTATCAAGCGCTGCCGTTAATTTCACTACATTTGTACAGCAAATGGCATCAATTACGGTTGTCGTTTTTGGTGTCTACATGATTGCGGAAGGTGATATTACGATGGGGGCATTAATTGCTTCCACCTTATTAACTGGCCGAGCGTTAGCACCGATGGGACAGGTTGCAGGTATCTTGACTCGCTTTCATCAGTCAAAAGCAGCATTGAGCTCATTAAATAGCTTGATGAACTTGCCTGTTGAAAGACCAAGTGGCCGAGAGTTTTTACATCGACCAGAATTTAAGGGTGACATAGAATTTAAAAATGTTTCGTTCCGTTACCCTGACCAACCGATAGTTGCATTATCGAATGTATCGTTTAAAGTGAAACACGGTGAGAAAGTGGCTTTTATTGGTCGAATCGGTTCGGGTAAAAGCTCAATTGAAAAGCTAATCTTGGGCTTGTATGAACCGGCAGATGGTTCAATCTTATTAGATGGCACTGATATTCGTCAGATAGATCCCGTTGATTTAAGACGTAACGTCGGTTATTCACCGCAAGATGTGGTGCTTTTCTTTGGTAGTATTCGAGATAATATTGCATTAGGAAAACCCTTTGCTGATGATGCGGCCATTTTAAAAGCGGCTAATACAGCAGGCGTAACAGAATTTGTAAATCGACATCCTTCTGGTTTTGATATGCCTGTTGGTGAGCGTGGTGAGGGCTTATCAGGTGGTCAACGTCAGAGTGTTGCTGTTGCCAGAGCATTGTTACTTGAGCCACCGATGTTGGTGTTAGATGAACCAACTAATGCAATGGATAACAGTACGGAAGATGTGTTTAAACAAAAATTGGCCACAATTCTTGAAGATAAAACGTTGCTATTAGTAACACACAAAGCATCGTTATTAAGCTTGGTTGATAGAATTATCGTTTTGGATCAAGGTGCTCTAGTAGCTGATGGGCCGCGAGAACAAATTTTAGCCTCGCTTAAAAAAGGCCATATTAAGGTTGCAAAAGGATAAATCATGGCTTGGTTAAAACGCGTACCTGCAGAAGATGCTGAGTTTATGTCAGAAGTCAGTGCGGCGACATTAGAGTCGGCACATCGAGCGGGTCATTCCTTATTAGTGTTAACGCTATTGTTTTTTGTTGCTGCGGCATGGTGGGCATATGTCACTGAGTTGGATGAAGTGACACGAGGTGATGGCAAAGTCATTCCATCAAGTAAAGTACAAGTTATCCAAAACTTAGAAGGTGGTATTCTGGCCGAAGTACTTGTTGATGAAGGTGCTACGGTAGAAAAAAGCCAAGTGTTATTGAAAATTGATGATACTCGTTTTGCCTCTTCATTCCGTGAAACTCAATTAAAATACTGGGAATTATTAGCAAGAAATGCACGCTTGGAAGCGGAAAGTGAAGGAAAACCTTTTGTCGTTCCAGAAGAAGTGCTAACACAGCAACCAAACTTGGCAATTAATGAGCAAGCTTTATTTAAGTCTCGTAAATTAGAATTAGAAAGCTCAATAAATGTTTTAAAGCAACAAGAACAGCAACGCCGTCAAGAGTTGGTGGAACGTCAGTCACGTCAAAAACAATTAGAACGTAGTTACAATTTGAGTAATGAAGAGCTTAAAATGTCAGAGCCTTTAGTTGCTCAAGGCGTTATGTCTCCAGTTGAAATATTAAGGCTTAAGCGAAGCGTTAATGACTTAAAAGGTGACATGGATGCAAACCGCTTGGCTGTTCCTCGGATTAGATCTACCTTGCATGAAGTTCGTCAAAAAATTGATGAACAACATGTTCGATTTAAAACAGAAGCAGCAACACAACTTAGTGAAGTAAGGGCGGAGTTAGCGAGAGCGAAAGAAACCGTATTTTCTTCTGAAGATCGTGTGACAAGAACGCAAGTACGCTCGCCGGTAAAAGGTACGATTAAGCAGCTGAAAATTAATACGGTGGGCGGGGTTATTCAGCCGGGTATGGATTTGATTGAAATTGTGCCTATTGAAGATAATCTTTTAATTGAAGCCCATATTCGTCCTGCTGATATTGCTTTTTTAAGGCCAGGCCAACAAGCGATGATAAAGTTAACCGCATATGACTTTTCTATTTATGGTGGCCTGCCGGCAAAACTAGAACGTATCAGCGCCGATACGATTACCGATGAGAAAGATGAAAGCTTCTATTTGATTTATTTAAGAAGTGAGCAAAGCTTCCTTGAAAGTAATAAAGGTCAGTTAGCCATTATTCCGGGGATGACAGCATCAGTCGATATTTTAACTGGTAAGAAATCCGTGTTAGATTATTTACTGAAACCAATAATAAAAGCTAAGCATGAAGCATTACGAGAGAGATAACGAGCGGATGAAAATAGTTAGATGAGCGCCTTAACTAACACCGATACTATTTCGACGGTGCTTCTTGTTATTCCGCATCAAGATGTGCGGGAGAAGCTTGCTGGGTATTTGAGTGATACCCATGCCGTGTTACTTGCGGAGAGCATCACTGAGCTTTCAGGCTTAATCTTTGAGCAAGAGCCTAAGTTTATTTTGTGTCATCAAAGCTTGTTAGAAGGACAGCAAGCTGCTGCTATGGCAACCATTAAAAAACAATTTAATGAGAGCCTTGTGTTAGTGATTGGTCCAAGCCGTCCAATTGAAATTCAAATTACAGCTTTAAAATATGGTGCGCGCGGCTACTTTGATGAAAGTTTAGAATTTGAACGGCTAGATGATGCAATGGCGATCATTTCTCATGGCGAAGTGTGGGTGGAGCGTCATGTTATTTCAGGCTTGATTGATGAATTATCAGATGTGCCGAAAATCTCGCCTGAGCAAGAACAAGCTCTGAATAGTTTGTCACCAAAAGAAAGAGAAGTCGCTGAGCAAGTGAGTTATGGCGCAACGAATAAAATGATTGCCCGAGCAATGAACATCACTGAGCGAACAGTGAAAGCGCATTTGACGACCATTTTTCAAAAAATGAACATTGCAGATCGTTTATCGCTGGCAATTTTTTTCAGAGATATTAGATAGACGAACATAATGTTTATTTGACATTAAATAAGCAATTACATTAAATTCTCACGATAAACTAATAATTTAGTTATACTTTTAGTGGATTTATTACAAAAAATACCGGTTTTAAGGACATAACATGAGAATAAAGTCGCTCGTTTATATTTTGCCATTTATGGCTAGTATGTCGAATTACGTTAATGCTGATACCTTGCAGGAAGCGGTAGCAGTAACGATAAAGACAAATCCTGATGTTTTAGCTGCTGCTAATGAACGTGAAGCGGTTGCTGAAGAAATAAACCAAGTTAAGGCTGGCTATTACCCAACTGTTGATTTAGCTGTTGGTACGGGTTGGGAATTAACTAACAGTCCAACAACGCGAAGCAGTGGTAAAGGTGAAGTTCACTTGAATCGAGATGAAGCGAGTCTTGAGCTTCGTCAAATGTTATTTGATGGCATGGCTACTAAGAATGAAGTTCGCCGTCAAACAGCAAGAACTAATTCACGTGCATTCGGTGTATCGAGTACGTCGGAAAATACTGCACTGGATGCAGTTGAAGCTTATTTAAATGTTTTACGCCGCCAAAAGCTTGTTGATCTTGCCAATGCTAATCTAGAAGCTCATCAACGATTTAATGACCAAATTAAATTGCGAAGTGATCGTGGGGTTGGACGTAAATCTGATACCGAGCAAAGTACTGGGCGCCTTGCGCTTGCAAAAGCAAACTTAGTTGCTGAGCAAAGTAATTTACGAGATGCAGATACAACTTACCTTCGTGTTGTGGGTATTGCCTCTAATGCATTGTCTGATCCTGACTCTCCTCAGTCACTGATCCCTAGCACTGTCGATGAAGCTGTTGATACAGGTATAAACAATCATCCAACGCTTAAGACGGCAGAAGCAGATGTTGAATCTGCTTATGCACAACACGATACGGCAAAATCACCTTTTTACCCACGAATTGATTTTGAGTTAGGTACGACTGCAAATCATGATATTGATGGTGTAGAAGGAACGAATAAAGATGTGACGGCGATGTTCCGCCTAAGATATAACTTATTGAATGGTGGTAAAGACACTGCCCGTCGTGCAGAAACAGCTCATTTAATTAATCAGGCTTCAGAGATTCGCAACAATACACGCCGCCAAGTGGAAGAAAGTGTTCGCTTATCGTGGAATGCGCTGCAAACAGTGAATAATCAAATGGGCTTTTTTAAGCAGCATGTTGATTCTAGTGAACGTTCACGTGATGCATATCAACAGCAGTTCAGCTTAGGCCAACGCACATTATTGGATTTGTTGGATTCTGAGAATGAAGTTTTTTCAGCCCGTACTTCATATGTAAACGCTCAATATGATCAATTATTCGCGATGTATCGTATCTTAAACAGCATGGGCTTATTATTAGAGAGTTTAAGTGTTGTACCCCATGAAGCAGCAGCGACAATCGTTCAAAAGTAATTAGAATAAAGCTCAATCAAAGAAAGCCATATCTTCGGATGTGGCTTTTTTATTGAGTGATATTTAATGACTAATTTTTCTTGTTTTAGCCTAGCCATGCTATCATTAGCCTTTTAATTAGCAGTAATTTAGATACCTTAATGAGTAAACAATCATCTTTTAGCTACGAAGAGCTATTACAGTGTGGTCATGGCGAAATGTTTGGCCCAGGAAATGCGCAATTACCAACACCGAATATGTTAATGATGGATCGCATTGCACATATTGCTAATACCGGCGGCGAGTATGGCAAAGGTCAAATTATTGCTGAATTAGATATTACACCTGATCTTTGGTTTTTTGATTGCCACTTCCCTGGTGATCCAGTAATGCCAGGTTGTTTAGGTTTAGATGCAATGTGGCAGCTTGTGGGCTTCTTTTTAGCATGGGATGGAAATCCTGGAAAAGGTCGTGCATTGGGCAGTGGTGAAGTTAAGTTTACAGGTCAAGTTTTGCCAACAGCAAAAAAAGTAACCTATAAAATTGACTTAAAACGAGTGATTGCAAGAAAGTTAGTATTAGCAATAGCTGATGGTACTGTATCTGTTGATGGCCGTGAAATTTATACGGCAAAAGATTTACGCGTAGGTCTATTTACTTCAACGGATGATTTTTAGGAATAAATAAATGAAGCGAGTAGTTGTTACAGGTATTGGTATTACTTCTTGTCTTGGACTTGATACAGAGGCAGTGACTGAGTCTCTTCGCACTGGCCGTTCAGGTATCAGTTTTAAGCAAGAATATGCAGACATGGGATTTCGTAGCCATGTAGCTGGCTCTGTTGATATTGATTTTAAAGAACATATTGATCGTAAAGTATTGCGTTTTATGGGTGATGCAGCTGCGTATAGCTATATCGCAATGAAACAAGCAATTGACGATGCTGAACTTACTGATGAGCAAGTATCCAATATTCGCACAGGCCTTATTATGGGGTCGGGTGGCGCATCATCATCTAATCAAGTTGAAGCAGCAGATATATTACGTAACAAAGGCCTAAAGCGTATTGGTCCATATCGCGTCACTCAAGTTATGGGTAGCACGACTTCTGCGTGTTTAGCGACACCATTTAAAATCAAAGGTGTTAACTACTCAATGTCATCAGCATGTGCAACAAGCGCACATTGTATTGGTACTGCGATGGAGCAGATCCAATTAGGCAAGCAAGATATTGTGTTTGCTGGTGGTGGTGAAGAAGAACATTGGTCAATGAGCTCATTGTTTGATGCAATGGGAGCATTGTCGACGAAATATAATGAAACGCCAGAAAAAGCCTCTCGTGCTTATGATGCAAATCGTGATGGTTTTGTTATCGCTGGTGGTGGTGGTGTTCTTGTTCTTGAAGAATACGAACATGCGAAAGCCCGTGGCGCAAAAATCTATGCAGAACTAACAGGCTACGGTGCGACATCAGATGGTTATGACATGGTTGCACCTTCAGGCGAAGGCGCGCAACGTTGCATGGACATTGCTATGTCAACCGCACGTAATAAAGTGCAATACATTAATGCTCACGGTACAAGTACCCCAGTAGGTGATATGGCAGAGCTAAATGCGATTAAAAACACATTTGGTGATGATATCCCGTATGTCGGTTCAACAAAGTCTTTAAGCGGCCATTCATTGGGTGCTGCAGGCGTACAAGAAGCAATATATAGCTTGTTAATGTTGCAAGAAGACTTTATTGCAGCATCAGCTAATATTGATGAATTAGATGAAGCAGCAGCAGGAATGCCTATCGTTCAAGAAAGAATTGATAATGCAGGATTAACCACCGTCATGTCGAATAGTTTCGGCTTTGGTGGAACCAACGCCTGTTTGGTATTTGAAAAGTTAGTTGATTAACAAAAAAAGCCGCCTTTAAGGCGGCTTTTTTTATGTTA
>SPJK01046654.1_pt1 | contig 13865 bp, 13 predicted proteins | sample 3741771 | NCBI WGS metagenome assembly SPJK01 (sample SAMN10925997, study PRJNA522277) | cold seep metagenome | isolation source: Elba SIP-enriched marine methane seep metagenome, extraction at timepoint T2 | place: Italy: coast of Elba, Mediterranean Sea | reverse complement strand
TCGGGCTGCCTGGCTTCAGCAACTGAAAAAGTATGTCGGGTATGGCAGCCATCACATTTATTCTGCTGGTAATGACACATATCGCAACCTTGAGCGATTTCCCGTTCCGCCATGCCCGCCCAAATCGCATTCTCGACATTAGCCTTCCATGAAACCGCATGGGAAGGATGACCTTGCCCCCATTGTTCCTTCGGCCAAGTTTGTTGCTTTTCCGATTCTGCTTCAGTGAATTCGGTAACGTGACAAGTTCCGCAAACCGCCCGATCCGGCATTCTTAAATCACGTTCATGACGAATGCTAGAACCGCCCACTTTGCCATGACAATCAATACAACTGACCTCGGTTAATTTATCTTGCCCCTTCAAAATCCCTGCTTTGCGCAGGTTTTGAGTGATTTTGGCCAGCTTATCTTTTTTATAAGCACGCACATCATCGGCCGGTAGGCTTAACAAATCATTTAAATTAGCGTGTACGCTGCCTTTCCAAGCGTGAAAAGCGCCCGGCGTGATCGCCTGATGGCAATTAACGCAATCCTGACGCTTAAATTCCCCGGTAACCGTCGTCGGCGGCGTATAAAAATCCTTTGGATTCCAATATTTTTGAATCGGAATCGGCTCCCATAAATGCCCGTATTTGCCCTTGCCCGGATGACTATCATGATATGCCTTGATGGCCGCCGTATTTGCTCCGGCATTCATAGAGAACCATCCAATACAGAATATCAAGAGGTTTATTGTTATTTTTTTCATTATGTCCCTCATTAATTCATTTGAATTTTCAACGCCTAATCCACATTTCGCATATCATTCGCGAAACAAGCATCAACTTAGTATAGTTTTTATATAGAAGAAAACAACAACAGTCAAATTAATTTTGTATCGCTATCATTTTAAAAGAGGCTCTAACCTTTATTTCGGATGTAATCCAACCATTGTAGCGCCGCTTTCTTTTGCGCCTGATATTGCGCAGCTTTGCGAAAAGCGCTTTGCGCTTTTGTGAAATTATTTAATTCAAAATAACTCATTCCCATTAATAAATGCATAGATCCGATTTTTTTCAAACCGCCTTTTTGTAATGCATTATTAAATGCGGCAATCGCTTTTTGCCATTTTTCCTGCTCTATATAAATCTGTCCCAATTGTTGATACAAGCGTCCTTTGGCATTCAATTTAGAAGCCTTTTCCAATGCTCCAATTGCTTTATCGAATTCTTTCGCTTGCTGCCAAATCTGAGCTAATGTTTCCCAGTTTTTGGAATTGTAAGCGATAGACTTATTTTTTACCGAATCTTCCAACAAGCGCCCCGCCTTATAAGGCGAACCCACATAAGCGAACAAATTAATCAACGCCATCAGCTCTCGTTCGCTATTCAACAAACCTTTCTTATAAGCAAGATGTTGAATGCTGACCGCTTTTTTGTAGTTTTTTAATTGTTGATAAGCTGAAGACAACTGATTCCAATAGCTTTTTTTATGTGGATAAATGCGTATCAAGCGAGTGAGGATTTTACTCGCGGAGGCATAATCATTCAGCTCATAATACAAAGCCAAATTAAGCTGATACCAGTTTTCAGGCGGCTTTTTGCGTAATGCGATAGCTTTCTTGATATGCGGAACAGCCTGACGATAACGCTTTAATTGCGCATACGCATTCGCTAATAGAGCGCTGATTTCAGCATCCGCCTTATTACTCGCCGTCCACGGCTGCAATACTTTAACCGCTTTAGCGTATTGCTGTGTCGCCAGATACATTTGTCCCAAATTCAGCAGGCTCTCTTGCCGTTGTTTGGCCGTCAGAACATTCAAATCCAGCGCTTTTTTCAAGCTCTGCGCAGCCATCACATAATGTCCTTGGACAGCGTGCAGGGTGGTCAGAGAACGCAAAACGACGGCATGCTCATAACTACCTTTTTCCACTGCCGCCAATGCTTTCTGCAAACTACTTCCCGCCGAAGCATAAGATTTCTCTCCTATCAACTTCTCAGCCTGACTGATTCGTTTATACAAACCCGGCGAAATAGTCGGCGCTTTTTCCTGAGCAGCCAACGCCGCACAATTGAGACTCAGAAGAATGACCAATATTCGTATCATTTTGATAACTTGAAATTTAATATTTGCGCAGCTCTCTGTTCAAAGGCGACGCCATCGATGATTTTTGCCTTAAATTTCCACTTGGCTATCGCCCTTAAAGCCGCCTGATTAAAGATGTCGGAAGGATGAGACTCAATCACTTTAGCGTCTTTCACCGCCCCGGATTCAGTAATGGTAAATTCCACTTTCACCCAGCCTTCAATTTTTCGGCGCATGGCGCGCATCGGATATCGAGGCGGTATCCGCACCAAAGGAATCACATTCGTGCTGACTTTCCCTCTGCCCAAGCTGATGCCGGATAACGCTGAACCGCCAAAACGGCTGCTGTCTATCGGAATATCCAAGGTCGGCATATCCAGATCAGGCGCAGCGACATTGGCAACATTCGTCTGCTGCACATGCATTTGCGGCTTAGGCGGCGGCCTTTTTTCCGGTTTCGGCGGTTCGGGTACTTTGCGATCACGCGTTTTGACCTGAGATTCACGCTTCAAGCGCACAAACTCGGTCATTCTCAACTCTTCAGTCACCTGAACAGGCTGCTGGTTTTGACCAATCATAAATTGCATTAACCAAAACAAAGCGAGCGAAATAACCAGACCGGAAAACAAAGATAAAATCAATCGCTTCACTGTGATTCGGTCTCTGTTGCGATTGAAGCATTGGTAATTCCCGCCATACGAATCTGGTCCATCACTTTAGTCAGTACGCTGACACGGGTATCTTTATCCGCAGCTATAACCACTGAACCTAAGGGCTGTTCGGCATGCAAACGCGCCACATTGGCTCTCACCGCGCGAATATCCACCTGCCGTTTATCTATCCAGACATCGCCATTGGCTTTAATACCGACAATAATATTGCCTTGTTCTTTACGAGTGGCTGTTTGTGCGCTGGGGCGATTGACATCAATGCCCGACTCTTTAACAAAAGAGGTGGTGACAATAAAAAAAATCAACATGATAAACACGATATCCAACATCGGCGTCATATCGATCTCGGATGTTTGTTCTTCGCTATGTCGGCTAGATCTACGTTTCATAATTAATGGTTTTGTAACAAATCGGCCAGATGATGGGTTTCATCATTCACCCTTTCTTCAATCAATTGACTAAAATACAATCCGGCTATCGCGATCACCATACCCGCCATAGTCGGTATCGTGGCTTGCGATACCCCGTCCGCCATCGCTCTGGCATTGCCGTTGCCGGTTACCGCCATCACATCGAAAACATGGATCATGCCGTTTACAGTGCCCAGCAAGCCCATTAAAGGACATAAGCGAATCAACATTTTGATAATCGCCAAACTTTGCCGCATGGCGATTTTGGCCTCAGAAATAATCAGCGACCGGATTCTTCGAGAATGTATTGAAGCCTTATCATCCCGTTGCCCCCATTGCTCCAACCACTGTTGTTTCAACTGGGGATAATTGAACTTGAAAAACAAAAAGCGCTCAATAATCAAACACCATAAAGCCAAAGACAATACTGCAATCAGCCATAAAATATTGCCGCCTGCGGAAAAAAACTGTTGAATCCCGCTGAATTGCTCAAGCAATAGTTCCATTATTTCCCCGCCCGCCGACTAATAATACCGGCAGATTGCTCATCCAAAATCTGCACCAAATTACGGCTGCGGGAAGCGATTAAACTATGTAGAAATAATAATGGAATCGCAATGCACAAACCTAACATAGTAGTCACCAAGGCTTGAGAAATACCATTCGCCATCAACTTGGGATCGCCGGTGCCGAACAAACTGATCGACTGAAAGGTGGCGATCATGCCGGTTACGGTGCCCAACAACCCTAATAAAGGCGCCACAGCAGCCAATAATTTAATCATCGACAAGCCTTTTTCCAATGCCGGCGCCTCACGGGTAATCGCCTCATCCAGCATCAACTCCAAGGTTTCCAAGTCGCTGGCGTTGTCATCTTCGCCGGCGGCAATCACTCGCCCCAAAGGGTTGTCTTCAATCACTTGTTCGGTTTGGCTTTGCTTATTCATTTTGCGCCCGGTCAGGGTCAAAACTATTAACCGCCATAAGGCATACACAAACCCGACAATACCCATTGCGATAATGATATAACCAATCACCCCGCCCTGATGAACGCGTTCCAGCAAATTCGGCGTTTGAATCAACATCGCCAAAATCACCCCGCGGGTCGGATCAATCGCCATTTTTACCGGTCCTTCGGTGGCTTTTTGCAGACTTTCCGCCAAATCCAGATACTGACTCTCCGGTTGCCTGGGCAACTCGGTCAAAACGCCGGTCTCCCGAGAGTACTCCAAATAACGCCCGTCGGCGATAGAATTGAATGCGCCGATTCTGACTACTTCAGTTTGGCGAGGCTCACCGGACGCCGCTTGAATTTTGGCATTATAATGAACCACCTTTCCCGACTCGGTCATTTCCTGCTGCATCATAAACCATAACTTTTCCAGTTGGCTGATATTCGGCAAGGCTTTGCTGTCGATTAAACCGCTTAACATCTGCTGGCGTCCGCTAATTTGCGCAGAAATAATCGAATTATCAAAATCGGCTCTTAAATCACCGGCAGCCTGCTTGGCCACGCCAAATAATTCACCCAGTTCGCCGCTTTGTTCTTTCAGGTTGGTTTCCAAATCAGCCAACAACTGCTCATTTTCTTCCAAATGCGCCTTCAATTGCTCACTCAAGCGCTGCTGCTTATTGAATTCAGCCTGGGCTGCGCCCAACAACTGCTGTTGCTGCTGTTTTTCCGCCAGAAATTTTGCTTCGCGGCTGCGATTAATCTTGGCTTCCAGTCCCTGCGATTTTTTAACCTCCCGCAACAGCTGATCCAAATCCAAGTGTTCCGCATATGACAAGGGACTGATCAATACAATAAAGGCAACCCATAAATATTTCATTTTGCCGCCTCCGCCGCCGGAATCGGCAATATTAATAAATCAGGCGCAGCTTCTTTGCGAGCAATGCGCAAACCCTGTCGAACAGGATTACGATATTCAACGGGCAAAGTCCGCCATTGTTTGCTTTCTTTATCCCAAAAGCCGGTTTCACTGCCATCCAAACGCTGAAAATACAAAGCAACCCGTCCTAATCTCAAAAAGTCGACTGAATTTTTGACACTATCAATTTCTAATTCCGCCCGATAGGATTCGATGGTATTCCCATATTCATTTTCAATTTGGAAAGCCTCCAATATTCGGCGATATTTCTCAGCATTACTGACATCTGCTCTTTTAACCATCAACTTAAGCTTATCGATGCGTTGCCGACGCTCCTCCGGCAAAAAGGGCAAATCCAGACGCACAAATTGCTCCAGACTATCCAGCATCTTAAGAATTAACGGTACAATTTCCCTTTGCGTCGTTTCTATTTCCGTCAATTGTTGCTGTAAAGATTGCTTTTCCAATTCTTGCGAATTGAGCAAATCCTGCAAGTGTTGATTATAAGTCGCCAAACTTTCCGCCTGATGGGTGGCGGAGCGATATTGATCCAACATTTTGCGGGTTTTATCGCTGAGCGCATCAATTTTTCTTTGTGATTTTATCGCCGCGCTGTTAGTGGAAGAATCCACTTTAATAGCTTGCGACAAAGGTTCGGAATAAGCCGAACCGGAAAAAGAACCGATTGCCAACAGGGCCGCCAGCGGCCAAGCTTTAGGCGTATTTGCTAAATTAGTCGATCGCATCATCATTAAAATTTTCTAAAGTCCATTATCACATTAACAAACGAAGGCCAACAATTCAGTGACGCAATAATTACAAGATTGTCATCTTACACGTTGATCGCTATGGAAGAAACTGATTGAAACGGTTTTTTCGTCCCTACAGATGAAAAGTTTGACATCCTTTCCGCCCAGAAACACTAACATAAAGCCTTCCATGCATCACATATTGATAACATTCATTTGCCAAAACAGTTAAAATAACAGGCTTAATATAATTTTCCAAATAATAACTGATATTTCACACTCATGGTCAGTAAAGATAACACCGATGATTTAAGAATTTGCGGTACTCAGGAAGTTACGCCTCCCGTACAAATTCATGATGAAATTCCGATGACGGAACAATCCATCCAAACCACGCTGCAAGCCCGAGGCGAAATCCATAATATCCTTTGCGGTGAGGATGACCGCTTGTTGGTAATCGTCGGCCCATGCTCAATCCATGATACCCAAGCGGCTATCGAATATGCGCAAAAGCTGAAAACAGCAAAAGACCAATTGAAAGATGAGCTAATGATCGTGATGCGGGTTTATTTTGAAAAACCCCGCACCACCGTCGGCTGGAAAGGTTTGATCAACGATCCTGACTTGAACTCAAGTTTTAATATCAACAAAGGCCTGCGCATAGCGAGACAACTCTTGTTGGATATTAACAACATGGGCATTCCCGCCGCCACTGAATACCTGGACTTGATTACTCCTCAATATGTATCGGATTTAATTTCCTGGGGGGCAATCGGCGCTAGAACGACGGAAAGCCAAGTCCATAGAGAACTGGCGTCCGGCATGTCTTGCGCGGTAGGCTTCAAAAATGCGACAGACGGCTCAACCCGCATCGCCATTGATGCCATCGGCGCTGCGATGAGTCCGCATCACTTTTTATCAGTCACCAAAGAAGGAAAATCAGCCATCTTCTCCACCACCGGCAATGAAGATGCGCATATCATTTTACGCGGCGGCAATGATGCGCCGAATTATGACGCCGTGAATGTGGAAAAAGTAGCGGAAGGCTTACAAAACGCCGGTGTGGCTCAAAAAATCATGATTGATTTCAGTCATGCCAACAGCTTAAAACAGTATCAACGCCAATTAGTGGTGGCGGAAGATGTCGGAGATCAAATCGCCCAAGGCGATAACCGCATCATCGGCGCGATGGTCGAAAGTCATTTGAAAGCCGGTCGCCAGGACATTGTTGACGGCAAAGCTTTGGTATATGGGCAAAGCATCACCGACAGCTGCCTGGCATGGGAAGATACCGCCGATTTATTAAATAACCTGGCTGCATGCGTTCGTAAGCGCCGCACAGTTAATGAAAAAAACAGAGTGGAAGAATGAAGATTTTAATTAACGGGGAAAGCAAAGAATATCGCGAAAACTCCGCAGTCGCCGATGTCATCGCCGACATGGGATTATCCGGCAAACGTATTGCCGTGGAACTCAATAAAGAAATTTTGCCTTTCAATCAACATGCAACGCAACAATTGGAAGAAAATGACCGCCTAGAAATCGTTCAGGCAATAGGCGGCGGTCAAGATGACTTTTTCGCCATCGCCGACAAACAGTACACATCACGTTTATTAGTCGGCACCGGCAAATATAAAGACATGGAAGAAACCCGCATGGCGATTGAAAAAAGCGGCGCAGAAATTGTTACGGTCGCCATTCGCCGCACCAATATCGGACAAAATGCCGATGAACCTAATTTACTGGATGTCATATCGCCGGACAAATATACCATATTACCTAATACCGCCGGTTGCTATACCACTGAGGATGCAGTCAGAACCTGCCGCCTGGGCAGAGAATTACTGGGTGGTCATAATTTGGTCAAATTGGAAGTTTTAGCCGATCAAAAGACTTTATTTCCCAATGTCGCGGAAACTTTCGGCGCGGCGGAACAACTGGTTAAAGACGGCTTTGATGTCATGGTTTACACCAATGACGACCCGATCGCTGCGAAAAGATTAGAAGAAATCGGTTGTGTCGCGGTTATGCCTTTAGCTGCGCCTATCGGCTCCGGCCTCGGCATCCGCAACCCTTACAATATTCTAACCATTATTGAAAACGCCAATGTACCCATTTTGGTAGACGCCGGCGTCGGCACCGCTTCAGACGCCGCCATTGCAATGGAGCTGGGATGCGACGGCGTATTGATGAATACAGCTATTGCTGCAGCTAACGATCCTGTTTTAATGGCCTCGGCCATGAAAAAAGGCATTCAGGCGGGGCGCGAGGCATTTTTGGCCGGGCGCATGCCGCGCAAGCGCTTTGCTTCGGCTTCATCGCCAATTGACGGTTTGTTTTTATAGGCAAATTTTCAGTATTATCTCGAATACTGTTTACAAAACCAGCCAATATTGATTTGACGTACACCATAAATCAGATTTTCCATACTTAGGTCTGAGGAAAATCTGATTTGCATCGTCCCACGCCAATAAGGCGACTTGATTAATCTCTGTATTTCAATAACGCTCTGAATTAGCAGTTATTAAAGTAATGAAAACAACAGAAAGAATAGACCCTTCCAAAATCCGCAGCTATATTCGTCGGCAAGGCCGCGCAACGGTCGGCCAAAAAACCGCATTGGAGCAGCACTGGGATAAATATTGCATGGATCCGCAACAAAAATTTGAACCCGAACAGGTCTACCCGAATTATGCGCCGCTGATTGTTGAAATCGGTTTTGGGAATGGTGAAGCGCTGGCGACTATGGCGGAAAACAACCCACAAAATAATTATCTCGGTATCGAAGTACACCGGCCTGGCGTCGGACATTTAATGATGTTGCTGGCTCAAAAAAACATTAATAATGTGCGCATTTATCATCATGACGCCATAGAAGTGTTAGAAAAACATATTACTGACAATAGCTTAAGCGGCATTCATTTGTTTTTCCCTGACCCATGGCATAAAAGAAAGCACCACAAACGTCGCATCGTTCGGCCTTCGTTTATGGAATTATTGAATAAAAAGCTAATCACAGGCGGCTATTTTCACGCAGCCACCGACTGGGAGCACTATGCAGGCGCCATGCTAAAAGTTCTCTCAGCCAACAATCAACTGAAAAACCAAAGTGTTACCGAGGACTTTTGCGAGAGACCCGACTATCGCCCGCTCACTAAATTTGAAAAGCGCGGATTGCGCCTGGGTCACGGGGTGTGGGACTTGATTTTCAACAAGATTTAAAGAACTTGCGCCGTTTGAGCTTTAACTTACAACAGCTTCATCCTCTAGCACATCCTCTTCATACTGCAAATTTTTAACAATTAAATTCAATTCTTTGCGCTGCTGCGTTAATAATTTTAACTCATGCTCCAGTTGGGCAATATTTTCCGTCACATCGCCTTTAGACTCATTAATTTTGCGCAGCATCTGCAATCTACTTTCAATTTGTTTTTTATGATTTTTAATCTGATGCATCAATGGCGTCAAAACCGTACCACTCCAGGAAACGGCTTCTTCGTGCGCTCTGTTTAAAACATCGCGGGCATTAAAAATCAAAGTGCTATAGAGTTTATTGATAACCAAGCTCTGCTCGGTCATAGTCGTTTTTGTACTGTTGCGAAAAGCCTCGCCTTCTTCAAAAATCTGTTCTAATTCAAATTGGTATTGCTTAATTGAGAAAAATTTCGGCTCTATTTCTTTAAACCCATATTCATCACGGAATTTCTTATGGATGGCTTTAACCAGTCGGCGAGTTTCATTAGACATATCCACCGACTCCTGCAATAAATCGCGCAAATCATCAAATAACTTACGAATATTTTGCTTCATACCGTATGTGGTCAGACTCTTTTTCATTTCCATTCTTGCCGAGCGAATAACATCATCCACTTTATCTTTGGCGAAAGAGTCAATCAGCATCTTCGCCTGCACACTGAATACTTTACGACTGGCTTGAAAATTCTCTACATTAGCTTGATAAGCGCTTTGTTGATCCCTGGCTTCCGCCATCAATTTGCCGGTCATTTCCTGGTTTTCAAAATCGACTTTTTGAAACTCGTCCAATTGCATGGCGAGACTTTCCAGGCGGGTATCACAAACGCCAACCGACTCATTGACCAAAAAGCCGATATCTTTCTGTACAATATCCATCAAAATCTGACGTCGCTGCTTTAATATATCCTCGGATAAATAATGCTCCAACAGATTCAAGCGACTTTTTCCCAACAAATCATTGTCTGATTTCACTTTCGCCAACAAACCCTGCTTGGCGGAAACCGGAAAAATACGCGATTTATCCAACCCCAATATATCCGCTGACGATTTAATCTGCTTTTCGATAGACTCTTCATAACCGTCTTCGCCCGCCAAATCGTCCCACATGGAATCGATTTTATTCATCACCACAGCCAAACCTTGTTTGTTCGCGCCTCTGGAAACATTAACATGGTTTTTCCACATTTCCATATCGCTTTTAGTCACCCCGGTATCGGCCGCCAAAACAAAAATTATCGCTTGAGCATTCGGTAACATGCTAAGCGTCAATTCCGGCTCGCTTCCCAAAGCGTTTAAGCCCGGCGTATCCAAAATACATAAGCCTTCTTTCAACAAGGTTTGCGGAAAACTGATCAAAGCATGCCGCCAACAAGGAATTTCAACAGAATCGGGATTGACTATGCCTTGCTCAGCCGCTTCACGTTCACTCCACAGCCCCAGATCTTCAGCCATTTTTCGGGAAACGCGCTTGGTCGCCACCAGCTCTTTAAAAGCTTTTTGCATTTGGGTAGGCGATTCGCAATCCAAATCGACCTGAGTCCAACGATCCGGATTTTGTTTATGCTCCATTAAGGAAATATCTTCTAAACGACTCTCTATATTCAATAAACGAATATAACTGCCGCCTTCTTCATCCCAAAAGATCTCCGTCGGCGACATGGTCGTTCTACCCGGTGAAGAAGGCAGTAGCCTGACCCCGGTATCGGCAAAAAACAAAGCATTAATGAGTTCGGTTTTACCTCTGGAAAATTCAGCGGCGAACGCCAAGGTAATCTGGTCGGATTGTAAATTACTCATGATGCTGAGTAATTTTTCGGTGCTTTGCGGGTCATTAAATTTATAACGGCCGCGCCACTCCCTAAACATTTCAATGGCCTGAACAATATCTTCACGCCATTGTGAATATTCATGCAGTTGTTCTTTGAATTCCAGATTCCTCATGGCACGCCTTTATCTGATCACTTAATCTTGTTCAGGAACGGGGGTAAAATAACATCCGAAACCAGCGCAGGTTTTCTGTTCATATTCAACGACTGCAAGGATGCAGGAGGTAGAGCAACGCATGGAGCAGTTGCCGAGTCGCGGAAACAAACGCATAGCAAGCTATGTAAATGTTTCCGCAACACCGAAGATGGACAGAAAGACAAGTCAGTTTCGGATGTTATAAAATTCACGTTCCTTAGTTCGCTTTGATAAATATTATTTCTCATCTAGAACAATAGCCGCTTGAAGCATACACAAATATTGTAGACCAAAAAATCAGTAACGATGTGAGAATTTTTACTCAAATTCCATATTCTTGACGATATTGTTCGATAATTCTCAATTTTTCCGCAGATGTATCCTGATTTATCTTTAAAAATTCAATGATTTCCGCTAATGAAATTATCGGTATAACCGGAATTTGGTAGCTTTGCTCTACTTCCTGCACAGCAGAAAGCACATTCTGACCTTTCTCTTGTCTGTCTAAAGCAATCAATACGCCAACAGGCTCTGCCCCGGCATCCTTAATAATTTTTACGGATTCTCGCACGGAGGTGCCGGCGGTAATCACATCATCTAAAATCAACACTTTACCTTGCAAAGGAAAGCCGACAATCACGCCGCCTTCGCCATGATCTTTAGATTCTTTTCGATTAAAAGCAAAAGGTATATCTTTTTCCAGCCTTGAATACGCAATGGACGCCGCGCTGACCAACGGGATCCCTTTATACGCGGGACCATATAGCACATCAACCTGCAATCGGGACGCCGCCAATGCTTGCGCATAGAATGATCCTAGTTTATCAAGTTGTGCGCCGGTATTAAACAAACCGGTGTTAAAAAAATAGGGACTGACCCGGCCTGACTTCAATTGAAATTCGCCGAATTTCAAAACTCCGCAATCCAAAGCGAACTGAATAAATTGTTGTTGATATGCTTGCATGAATAAATCCAAAAGGCGCGAATAGCGACTAAACCGCTAACACATTGATAATTAGAATATTTATTTTAAAAAAGACAGTATAACATTGAGCTCTTAGTGAATAACTCCAGCAAGCGCATTATACTAAGAATCTTTGCAAAATTTCGTCCAGAAAATACCAACCTCGTTCGGAACAAACAATCCTTTCATTATTCTTCACCAATAAGCCCTCCTCAATGCAGTCAGTTAACGCCGGTTCTAAACGGGACTTTTTCAACCCTGTCATTAAACAAAAATGATTCAAGTGAAATCCTTTTTTCAAACGCAGTTGATTCATCAAAAATTCCAACGGTAATTGCCGATCTTCAATATGGTTGACTTTCGTCGCCTGGTCTTGCTGATATTGAAGCGGGTTTTTATGCTTTAGGGTTCTAATTATTCCCTCGCCATCCGGTAATGACAATTTTCCATGCGCCCCGGCGCCTATTCCTAAATAATCGCCGAATTGCCAATAATTGAGATTATGTCGGCAATATTGTTGATTTTGGGCATAAGCCGAAATTTCGTATTGTAAATATCCCTGTTCGGCCAATTTTTCCTGACAAACCGCCTGCATATTGAAAATCTCATCATCTTCCGGCAAAGACGGCGGAAATTTATAAAACCAAGTATTAGGCTCCATGGTTAATTGATAAAAAGAGATATGACCAGGCTTTAATGCAACGGCGCGCTCAATATCCATTAATGCATCACTGACGCTTTGTTCAGGTAACCCAAACATTAAATCCACATTGATATTGCTGAAACCGGCTTGAAAAGCAATCTCCACCGCTCGCTCAGCTTCTTCCGCATTATGAATGCGCCCTAATTGCTGTAAATGATCATCATTAAAACTCTGTACGCCTATTGATAATCGATTAATGCCCAGAGCGTTAAATTCGGCAAATTTTGCGCTTTCAAAAGTCCCCGGATTTGCTTCTAGCGTTATTTCCAATCCATCCGCCAATAATAAGTGGTCTCGAAGTCCTTCAAATAAACGCCGATAAGCTTCAGGCGATAACAAACTGGGCGTACCGCCGCCGATAAAAATACTATCGATCTTCGATTTATTAACAGCCGAAAAAAATTGATTCAAATCCTGTTGTAAATCATTTAATAAGGCATCCACATAAAGCATTTCCTGAATATCGCCGTCTGCTGCATGGGAATTAAAATCACAATATGGGCATTTTTTTACGCACCAGGGAATATGTATATACAGCCCTAAAGCCGGGGAAAAATCTGTCACCATAAAATTCTTCAGGCAAAATTCAGTCTTAAATCATCATTTTAAGTTATTATCCTTATAAATGTTGGTAAATTCTCCACAAACCCCAAAACCACCCAAAATGATGCTTTCTTATAAACGCACCCAATTCGGCCGGACTTCATTGTGGATCATGGTTATACTGCTGACCGCCATTCTTGGCGTCTATTTTTTCACACAACCAAAACCACTCACCGTTAAGGCCCATCAAATTAATCGCGGTGAAATAATCGCCAGCGTCGCCAACACCCGAGTCGGCACCATTAAAGCCTGTCGCCGCGCTTATCTTGCCCCGGCGGCGGCCGGTCAACTTGCTTAATTACGCGTCAAAGAAGGCGAAAGAGTAAAACAGCGCCAACTACGGATGGAAATCCGCAATGAGGATTTAAAAGCCAGGGTGAAGTTTGAAAAAGCACAAGTCATCGCTCAACAAGCGAATGCTGAACAGATTTGTCTGCTCGCAGCCGGAGCACGACGTGAAGCCATTCGTTTGGCCAAATTAAAAAAACACAATCAAATCATTTCGGAAGATCGCTTAGATCAAGCCGAAACCAACGCTAAAGCTCAACAAGCTCATTGCCGGGCCAGCCGTCAAGCCATCATCGTACAACAAGCGCAATTATCAATTGCT
>SPJK01005170.1_pt1 | contig 13867 bp, 12 predicted proteins | sample 3741771 | NCBI WGS metagenome assembly SPJK01 (sample SAMN10925997, study PRJNA522277) | cold seep metagenome | isolation source: Elba SIP-enriched marine methane seep metagenome, extraction at timepoint T2 | place: Italy: coast of Elba, Mediterranean Sea | reverse complement strand
GGCAGCATCTTCGTCCGCTCATCCGGAGACAACGCACGGATATTGCCCGGCCCAAGCACCACGATCAGCGCATCACCAAACGACGACGGATCGTTCGTCACGATCTCCCTGCACGCCATCGAGATGATCGCCCCGCCCGAGTGGGCTTCCTCGTTCACCCACGCGACGGTGTTCTTAATCGACGAGGACTTAATCGCCTGCGAAATCTCAAGGCACGAGTACAACACTCCGCCGGGCGAGTTCACCTCAAGGACAAACGCATCGAACCCGCCACGCTCCGCTTCCTTGATCCGGCGCTGCACACTCGCGGACGTGATCGGATCGATCGCCCCCTCGACCGTGATGACCGCGATCCGATCCGCCTGACGCTCCGCAGGGATCGACGATACCGTCACCGGCGTGATCCCCGAAGGTATAAATCCGTCCTGCGCCATCGCCCCTGTCGAGACGACCGCCATGACCGCCGCCGTCGCCGCGATGACCCGAACCCACAACCGAAACCGATTCAACCAAGATGGATATTGAGCTTGCACAACCCATTATAAGGGATCGGGGCCGCTCGGGTTCACTCTTCGCAGGTCCCATTCAGGGATGCGAGCAATGAAATCGCGTCCTGCTTATCGACGACTCCATCGCCATTGGTGTCCGCTCGGGCTGCATTCGCGTAGTAAAACGAGAGCCAATCAGAAAAATCGAAGTAATCCACTCGCCCGTCCCGGTTGATATCCGCCCGGCACACCGAAAGGCAATCTCGATCGAAGGAGATCACTTGGTACCCCTCGCTCCCATCCGCGACAACGCTGACCGAGCCGGTCCAGGTGATCCCGCGAGCTTGACCTGGAGTGTGGATCTCTCCCAGCAGGCGGGGTACGCTCGGGTCGATGACATCAAACGCAACGATCAAGTCGTAACTTGCAACCAGTAGCGACCGCTCGACGAGCAAGAGATCCCAGGCCCTTCCTCCGGTATGTATCGAGCCGATCAACTCCGCCTGCCTGGGATTGCGAACATCTGCGATCGCGATCCCGCCGAGATTGTCCGCGATGTACGCGATCCCGTCTTCAATGATCAGATCCATCGCAAAGCTCGGCGTGATCAGCTCGTCAACATACTCTGGGTTGAGTGGGTCGCGCACATCAACGATCACAACACCATCCTGAATTGAGCTCATCGCAAGATAAACGTAACCTTGGTCGTGCTCGATCCCAGCCGGAAATCCTTCGGTCGAAAACCATGCGACATCCGTGATCGACGATGGGTTAGAAACATCAAGAATGACCAGCCCGTTTTGCTGATCTGCAACGTACGCAAAGGATCCATCGACAACGAGGGTGTCCGCGATACCCAGGCGAGGGTCGTCGAAGTGATCCAGCAGTTCGGGTGCTGCCGGGTTCGCGAGTGAGTACACGAAGATGCCATCGAACCGGTCGCACACGTAGAGAATCTCGTCGACAACGATGACATCAAAGACCCAATCAGGGAAGCTCAGCGAGCTCAACTCTTTTGGCTTGTATGGGTCGGAGACATCAAGAATGATCACGGAGTACGAGCTCAGATCCGCGACGTACGCAATGTGCCCATACGAAGCCACACCCGAGCTCTGCCCCTTCGTGTTCGTGGCAAATAGGGTATCAACGCACCCATCCGCAAAAGCGTGCGTGCCATGAAGGAGCACGAACAGAAGAGCGCACAATGTCAGATACGAACGTGGGATCGCTGTGTGAACTTGCTTGAACATGAATCTCAATATATTGCAACGAGTGATGAGGTTCAAGATGCAGAGATCGATACCTTCATGATCCAAACCGCACCCGGTTCTTCAACACCCCGATCCCCTCAATCTCCACCTCGACCTCATCCCCTTCATCCAGCCACACTTGCGGGTCCCGCGCCATCCCCACCCCGCTGGGCGTTCCCGTCAGAATCACCGTGCCCGGCATCAACGTCGTCCCCTTGCTCAACTCCTCAATCAACTTCGCGATCGGGAACATCATCTGATCCGTCCGCGCCGATTGCATCGTCTCACCATTCACCCGGCACTCGATCTTCAGATTGTTCTCGTTCAACCCCTTCATGACCAGTTCCTCGCGCGTCACCACACGAGGCCCAATCGGGCAGAACGTATCAAACCCCTTGCCCCGACAGAACTGCCCGCCCGAGCCCTTCTTCTGCCACCAACGCGCCGAGACATCATTCGCGCACGTGTACCCGAGCACACAATCCAGCGCGTCATCGCCCGACATGTCCTTGCAGAAGTCCCCGCCCGAGTGCACCCCGATCACCACCGCGAGCTCCGCTTCAAAGTCCGTCTGGTTCCCACCAAAGTCCGGATGCCGAGCAATGGGGGGGATCACGATCTCATCCCCATCCGCGATCACCGATCCGATGTTCTTCGCAAACACCATCGGATGCTCAGGCGCCTCGAGCCCCTGCTCATGCGCATGCGCCGCGTAGTTCCGCCCAATCCCAAAGATCTGTGAAATGGTGACCGATCGTCCGTCAGAAGTCGTAAGTTCCATGCTCCTATTCTATCAAGCCTGAGCCAGTCATCGGAGGACGTTATGCGCGAGACCAGTGGTATGCTCAAGGACAGCCAGAGGCATACCCGAATATGAACGCGCTGACATCGAAGAAGTCGAACACACCGTCGCCGGTGAGATCGGCAGCAGGATCGTTCTGAGCATAGAGATTGATAAAGGCCGAAACATCAAAGAAGTTCAGCACACCATCAGGTTCGAAGTCAACCTCACACTCGCATCCGTCAGTAACATCAACAATCAGAAGATCGTTACTCCCGACAACATACGCGAGATCCGAACGGACGAGGGTGGTTTCCCTGCCGGGATTTGATGGCAATGAGATCCAGTTGATCCCACGCAAGGAGGCCGGGTCAGCCGTATCGATAATCCCGAAGGAGAACGCAATAGTCGCGTCCTGCCCATCAAAGTCTTCGCTGAACTGAGAAACATACCCTCTATCACCAACCACTGCGAAGTCGACGGCGACGGTATAGATACCAGACGTGCCGAAGAAGAAAGCTGAATCAAGGAGAGTGGGATTGGTCGGATCACTCACGTCAACCGTCGAGAACCCCGCTTGCCCGCCAGCAAGATACACGGTCGTTCCCTGCAACTCAATATCGAGCACTTCGCCGACCTCGGAGCCCGTCATCCCTGAGATCAGATGAGGCGACGTTGGAACGGAGATGTCATAAATCTCAAGGGCGTAGTCCGCAGCTGTTTGCCCAATTGTGCTCAGATAGAGATGGTCTCCTTGCGCAGCAACACTGCGCGGAAAACTGGATTGAATGCTGCTCATCAAGGCCGGGCTCGAAGGGTCGTGAACATCGAAGATGTGCATCGAGTTATCCTGCGACTCAGAGAGAAATAGAAAACGGTCATAGGAGTTGATGTAAGTCACATTGTCCGTGAGCGATACATCCATCTCAGTCAGGAAAACCGGGTTCGTCGGGTCCGAAACGTCATACACCCGTATGCCACCCGGCGAAATCAGCGGCGACGCAAACAAGGTTGACCCGTGGATATACATCATGCCCAATGCACCAGGGATGCTGGTCACGAATCCCGGCGATGTCGGATCGCTTATGTCAAAGATCTGTGTTCCGTCGGAGTAGTTGCCGAGAAGGACGTACTCGTCGATGACGGTGACATTGTTGTGCCCGCTGCCACCAAGCGGTGTGGAACTCTCAATCGATAATGGGTAGCACCCCGGATCTCCCGCGAGCGCACCGCTCGCCATTGAGACGGAAATCAAGCCCAAAACGGCGCCCGAATGGAAATGATGCAAGCTCATAACGTGGTCCTCCTGAAGCATGTATCTACATCTGGCACTAAGTTCATAATCTATCACACACTGGGCATCGATCACACCATATTCTGGTACATATCTCAGGGCGTATCTTCAGAATCTCGTTACGGGATCTGTCACCCGTATAGGTCCAACTGAGTTTGACCAGTGCATGTTTCACAGACGCAGCGAGAACACATTCTCTTCATCTTCAGCAACTGAAATGAACCACATCCGCCACTCCCGCGCCAACAATCCCCCGTGCGTTCCCCCCTCTTCTCTCCAGACTCCTCCTCCCCCGACACCGTGCCCGGCAAGGTCCTCTACCACGCCGCGACGCCCGTGCGCTTCGTCATCTTCGCCTTCCTCTCATTCCACCCCAACACCATGCCCTGGCTCTCACGCGCCAACTACGCGCGCGAGCTCCGATCCGCATTCTTCATGCCCTGGGCCATCGCCGCGACAGAAGGCGGCGTCATCGGGTTCATCGTCCGAAAGCTCTACGACGGGATCGTCGAGGACAACGTCCTCAACTACGCCGCGGGCGCACTCATCGCGGCGCCCGCCCTCGCCAACATCACCTCGTTCCTCTGGGCCATCCTCGCACGAGGCAAACGCAAGATCCCCTTCATCACCGCGCTCCAACTCGCGCTCATGTTCTGCATCGCCGGGATCGCCTCTGCCCCCAACACCCCACGCGGGTTGATCATGCTCGTCGCATCCGCGTTTGGCGCGCGCATCCTCCTCGCGGGGATCGTCACCGTCCGCGCCACCGTCTGGGGCGTCAACTACCCCGCACAACGCGCAAAAGTCACGGGCAAGGTCCAAACCGTCTCCGTCACCATCACATCCATCATCGCGATCGGGCTCGGCTACGCGATGCAACTCTACGAAGACTCCTACCGCATCTTCATTCCAGTGGGGGGACTCATCGCGCTCATGGGTGTCTCAAGCTTCGCCCAGATCCGATTGCGCACCGAACGATCGATCCTCCGCGAAGAGGAATGCGACGCGAAACGAAACGAAGGCTCACGCTTCCGCGCCCTCATCCGTGTGCTCATCGACGACAAAAGCTATCGCAACTACCAGATCTGCCAGCTCCTCATCGGCATGGGCAACATGATGTCATGGACACCATTCGTCATCATCGCCAAACAACAGTTCAACCTCGACTACCTCCCCGGGATCCTCCTCACCCAGGTCGTCCCCCTCGCGATGATGCCCTTCACCATCCCCCTCTGGGCAAAGCTCCTCGACGCCGTCCACGTCATCCAGTTCCGCGCCATCCACTCATGGATCTTCGTTGTCACCATGCTCCTCGCGCTCATCGCCGGACAAACCAACACCCTCTGGCTTCTCTACGCAGCCTCCGTCCTCCGAGGCATCGCCTTCGGCGGCGGCGCTCTCGCCTGGAACCTCGGGCACCTCTCCTTCGTCAAACCCGAGAAGTCCCAAGACTACATGGCCGTCCACGTCACCCTCACCGGCCTCCGAGGCCTCACAGCACCATTCCTCGGCGTCGCCATCTACAACGCCATCGAAAAGCGCTACCCCAACGAGGGCTCGTGGTCCTTCGCGATCGCCCTCGTCATCACAACAGTGGGGGCGCTGGGGTTCTACTACCTCTATCGCAAGCTCATATCGAGAGATTCCTAAGCGCACGGAGTGACACAAACCGAAGCCGCCACGCCCGATAACTTCGTCATTCTGGTGACATGAATCAGTTTGAATCGAACGTCATGTTCACAAGATGCAACTCAGAGTCTGAACACTTTGAGGGGGTCAACTCTGTAAACCGGGCCGTCTTCCCGTTCAAAGAACGGCCTCGGACGGATTTTGAGTCATTTATCATTTCCCCCTCGCGGTAATCCCCGTTCCGTGTTAGAGTCTAATCCTCTGTAGGGGTTCGCTCGCTGTGTGCGCGTGGAACTATTGTCCCATATACGCACATATCGGTCGTAAACACCCTCTCCACTCGGAGAGCAATCTGTATGTGCGCTCCTACGAGGCAGGGGAGCGAGCATTGTGTGCAACTGCCTCAGTGTGTTATAGAGAAAGAGAGAAAGAAATGAACAAGATTGCAATGATCGCAGGTACCGCTGTCCTCGCATCCGGCGCAGCAGCTGGCAGTAACCTCGAAATCCTCCTCGAGGTTGACCTCTCCGTCGAGAACCAGGTAACTATCAGCGCGACCGACGGCCTCGCTGCGGTTTCCGCATCCGCTTCGAACTTCACCGGGTACCTCCTCGCTGACTTCTTCGCAACCCCAGGCGCAGGCTTTGGCGGCGTCCTCGGTGCAGACTCCGGCGACCTCACCACCTTCAACAACGCATCCGACGGCACCCCCTCCGGCTTCGTCGGCTCCTCCAGCGTCGGCCTCAACATCTGGAGCTTCTCCTCCGACTCAACAGTCACCGTTGACGCAGGTGCACAGGCATTCGTTGGTTCCGCAACATGGACCCTCGACGCAGCCCAGTACGCTGACTTCCTCGCAGGCGCAACCTCCGGCGACATCTACTTCGGTGCAGACACCGACGACGACATCGCAGCCGGCGCAGTCCTCATCGGACAGTACAGCGTCGTTCCCGCACCTGGTGCACTCGCACTCCTCGGCATGGGCGGCATGGTCGCAACCCGTCGTCGTCGCTAAGACACGACCCGATCACCGCCCATCCACAACGGGCACCATGTGATAAAACTTGAACTCAGAATCGCAACAGAGACCCGCAAGGGTCTCTGTTGTCTTTGTTATCACACCAAGCTCGGCTCATATCGCATCGTTCTCGCCAAAACCTCGATCGTGGGGGGGTTTTACCCATTCCGTTTAACCACATCCCAGACCTGCACGAATACACTCCAGCGCGAGGGGCAGATACGTAGAGCTCCTCTCTCTATTTTCGCACTGGAGCAACCCAAATGAACATCCGGACCCTCTGCGCCGCATCGATCCTCGCTGCATCGACATCAATCGCATCCGCCGAACCCGTCCCCGAGAACTTCACCTACCAAGGAGTCCTCGAAGTCGACGGCGACCTCGTCCAGACCGACGCCGACTTCATCGTTCGTCTCTACGACACAAGTGGTGTCGTGGATACCTCGATCCGCCTCGGAATCCCTGTGAACAACGGACGATTCATGCTCGATCTCGGGTTTGACCCAGATAACTTCGACGGCACCGAGTATGAGATCGAGTTCCTCGTCCGCTCACCCGCGGGCGTTGGTTCCTACGAAACCCTAGGAGATCGCCAACCACTCTCGACCGTTCCATACACATACCACGCGAATACAGCCGATTCGTTGCTCGTGCCCTCGGTTGTCGAGAGTGGGAGTGAAGGTATTCTCCTGACCCTCAACCAGACCGATACCTTCTTCGAGCACGCCGCGCTCCGAGTCACATGGGACTCCGTCGTCTCGATATTCGCGCCCTTCCTCAATCGCGCAATGGAAGTCGAATCAGATACCGCACCGATCGGTATTCTCTCAAGAGCAAGCCAGTTCCCTTTCGCGGGAATCCTTGACGATACTGCAGCTGGCTCCAACACCGCTGCGGTGCTCGGTGAGGTGCGTTTCGATGCGCCCGCCTCGAGCAGAGCAATCTGGGCGCTCAACTCTCAATCAGGCAATCACGCAGAGCTTGGTACAGAGAACTATGCAGGCTTGTTTACCGGCGATGTCCGAATCACGGGTGACGTGACCCAACAGTACGCATTCGGCTCATACGACCTCGCAACCCCGATCGCCTACGGCTACATCAGCGGCTCAGGTGCAGTGGCAAGCGGCACCCCCAACTTCTCGTGCACCTGGAATGCGGGTTCGGATCGGTACGAGATCGAGATCGATAACGAGTCGTACTTCTTCAATGACTATGTCACCGTTGTGACTGTAAACGCCAACAATGTGCAAGCGCGTGTAAGCTCTTCAGGTGGACGGATGCTTGTCTATCTCGAACGCATCTCAGATCAGAGCCGTACGACGGGTAACTTCCAGTTTGTGACGTACAAGCCTGACGGCGCCGCAGCGGTTGCGGGCTTTGCTCGCCCCGCGATGCAGCCCCTTCACCCATCGGTCCCTGACGATCAGGACATCGCCCGGGTTGCTGTGCCTGCACCCCGCATCCCGATCTTCGAAGAGACGATCACCAAGAGTCCACTCGAGTCCGCAGGCAAATAAATCACACGTCAATCTCACCCTCAAAACACCGCATTCCGTGCGGTGTTTTTCATGTAACCTCCGGAAACAACCTGCTAAGATCGACGCTCAAACAATCCGTTCAATGCAACGAGAGGGAAATCATGAACACCAGAACAACATTGGGCGCACTCTGCGCCTACGCAATCGTGGCCGCAACCGCGAGCGCTGAGCCATTCACCTATCAGGGGTCACTCAACGATAACGGCGCACCCGCAAACGGTGAATACGACATCCGATTCGAGCTCTACGACGCACCCGTCGGAGGCACAATGATCGGAGGAATCCAAGGCGTTGAAAACACCCAAGTCACCGACGGCCTCTTCACCGCAGAACTCGACTTCGGATCCGGCGCATTCGATTCAGGTCCCCGATTCCTCCGCATCGGTGTTCGCCCAGGCGACTCAGGAGGGCTCTTCACCTTCCTCGATCCACGCACGCCCATCAATCCCACACCAAAGGCCCAGCACGCGACCACCGCCGACGCGCTCACCAATCCCATCTGGAATCAGTCCGGATCAGTCATCACTGCGGGCGATGGGCTCAACCGTTTCTTCCTGAACCGCAACGACTTCATCACGGACGCAGAATATTTCGGCGTCCACGCGGACACCACGGGGTTCGTCGGGATGTATGTCTCCGGACCAACCAATTCCTTCCCCTTCTATGGGTACTCCGTCAACGGTGATGTCAGCGCCTTCTCATACTTCAACGGAAACGATGACTCACTGAACTTCGTCGGCGCACTCGGAGTCAACGGGTTCCGCCTCACCGCGGAGAACAACCTTGAAGTCGCCAATGACGTTCAAGCAGAGTCGTACCGCTACGAGACTCCAAAGCTCAACTACTACTCCATCTCAGGCGACTCGTTCCACTCCGCATCGGGCGACCCCTTCCAAGCATCATCCGGCACCGGCGGGGCCTTCATCACCGCACCCACAGTCGGCTGGCTCGTGGCACCAGTCAACCTTCCGCACGGGGCGGTCGTCACACGGATGCGTGTGTACTTCGATGATACAATCGCCGCCGATATGACGGTCCGACTCAACCGCAGGAACCACGGCGGGACCGCCTCCAGTGCGCTCGCCGCAGTTGACACGGCGGGCTTCTTCGGCACCAGCATCGAAGCGATCGACAGCTCAATTGATCTCTCGACGATCAACAACAATCTCTATCACTATCACATGCGTGTGTTCTCCTCCGGGTGGCCGGGAAACTCGAACCTCCGCATCAAGTCCGTCGTCATCGAGTACACCACGATCGAGGCAGACTAACTCCTTGATCAACTCGCCACCCCAATCGCCCCAACAGTGGGGCGTTTTTCATGGATTCCCCAACCCATCTGCTTAGAGACACCCGCCCAGATACCCCTCAACAAACGCCGCGACATCAAAGAACGTCAACGCCCCGTCCCCGTTCAGATCCGCATCGTCTGCGCCCGCCGCATACGCACCAAGGAACGCGCTGGCATCCTCATACGTGTACCTCCAATCGAGATTGAAATCACCCGCGCACGCATCCAACACATACGCCATGCCGTGATCGTTGTGATAGATCGATGCCGCCGCGATCCGCCCCGCATCAATCGCGATCGAGAAACCCAACCAATCCTGCGCCTCGCCATTCGACGCCGCCAATCGACCCAACTCCTCACCGCTGATCGCATCGTACAAATAGATCACGCCGCTATTAAGCGCTTGCTCATCCGAACGCGGACACGCAACAACCAACACCCCATTCTGAATCGCGATCGAACTCCCAAATGCTTCCCGATCCTCGCCGTCGTCCGGGATGATCCGCATGAGCTCCGTACCGCTCTGCACGTCGTACACATACACCGAACCAGAGGAAGGCCCATTCACCCCGTCCCGCACGGCGCTCACATACAAACGTCCTTCCTCGATCAACACCTCGCGCCCAAAGTAGTCATCCTCCTCGCCGTCCTCCGCATAGATCTCCATGATCTCCTCGCCGCTCACCGCGTCAAAGAGATACCCCGACCCCGTGTTGTACCCGCCGTCATCATCCTGATACGCGCCCACCGCGACGAGCCCGTCCTCGATATCAATCGAACTCCCAAACAGGTCATACGCCCGCCCGTCCTTGGGTTTCAACGAATGCGTCTGCGCCCCCGTCTTCAGATCAATCAGGTATGCCTCGCCCGCCTCAAGCCCATTCGACGAATCGCCCGGCCCACCAACCGCGAGCACCCCGCCATCAATCGCCATCGACTCCCCAAAGTTCGAGAACCGCCGAGGACGTCTCGGCCGCGCCTCTCGCAACAACACGCCCGTATGCAAATCGTACAAATACACCGTCCCCGTCAGATCATCCGTGTTGTGCGCCGCGATCGCCAGGACCCCGTCCGAGATCACCATCGCGTTGCCCACCTGATCCACCGCACCGCTCCCCTCAGGGACGATCTTCATCAACTCAACACCCGTCTCCGCATCAAATAGATACACGCTCCCCGAGTTCAACCCGCGATCATCATCACGCATCGAACCCACCGCGATGATCCCGTCCCCGATCGCCAAGGAGGACCCAAACAGATCGCCATTCGCCACCCCATCCCCCAACAATCGGCGGCTCTCCTCCACAACCTGACCCGACGCCGCGCCAACAACCCCCGCAATCACCATCCCAACGCAGACATTCCTCATCATCACCCTCATTTCAACCCGATTCACATACTGATCACATTCCACATCCACACCAAACAGACTACCATACAACCACCAACACACAACACCCACATATCGGGACGGAGCCCAATCATGAAGATCCACGAATACCAGGCACGCGACCTCCTCTCCTCCTACGGCATCCCCGTCCCCGCAGGCGAAGTCATCACCGCCGCCGACCAGGCAACCCAGGCCTACAAAACCATCGCCGCCTCACAGGAATCAACCCTCGCCGTCGTCAAGGCCCAGGTCTTCGCAGGCGGCCGCGGCAAAGCCGGCTTCGTCAAGCTCGTCAACTCACCCGACGAAGCACACGAAGCCGCAAAGTTCATGCTCTCCAACAAAATGGTCTCCGTCCAGACCGGACCCGAAGGCCTCGACGTCAACAAGGTCCTCATCGCCGCCGGCGTCGACATCGCCGAGCGCGAACCAGGCAAAGCCGATGAGTACTACATCGCCATCACCACCGATCGCAACACACGCCAGAACATGATGATCGCATCACGCGAAGGCGGCGTCGAAATTGAAGAAGTCGCCGCAAACACACCAGACGCAATCGTCAAAACCCCAATCCACCCAATCCTCGGCCTCCAACCCTACCAAGCACGCGAAGTCGCATTCAAACTCGGATTCAAGGGCAAGCAAATCAACCAAGCCGTCAAGATCATGCTCGGCCTCGCAAAGCTCTACACCGACAAAGACTGCTCACTCGCCGAGATCAACCCACTCATCGTCACACCCGCAACCGAGTCCGACCCACACGGCAAAGTCATGGCCATCGACGCCAAGTTCGACTTCGACGACAACGCAACCTTCCGCCACAAAGACATCGCCGAGCTCTACGACCCCTCCGAGGACAACCCCGCAGAAGTCCGCGCCTCAAAGATGGGACTCTCCTACATCGCCCTCGACGGCAACATCGGCTGCCTCGTCAACGGCGCCGGCCTCGCCATGGCAACAATGGACACCATCAAGCTCGAAGGCGGCGACCCCGCAAACTTCCTCGACGTCGGCGGCTCCGCAACCGAAGAAGCCGTCACCGAAGCATTCAGAATCATCCTCTCCGACGACGCCGTCAACGGCATCCTCGTCAACATCTTCGGCGGCATCATGCGCTGCGACATCATCGCCCAAGGCATCGTCAACGCCGCCAAGGAAATCGGATTCACCATCCCCCTCGTCGTGAGGTTGGAAGGCACCAATGTCGACGCCGGCCGCAAGATCCTCGAAGAAGCAGCGGGGGACCTGCCAACCCTCCAGGCCGCGACGGACCTGGGGGATGCGGCGCAGAAGGTTGTAGCGGCGGTGGGTTGATGATAGAATATAAGCGTGACTTCTATCGCTGGCTCACATATTGAAGGGGCGTTGTGGACGGATTCCTGAATCCACTTGCTGCTGATGTCATTGCAGTACTCGGGTTGCTGGGTGTAGTTGTGACAATTGCGGCCTTTGTAGCTGCAGTAATTCAGTTAAACAAAACAGCATCGGCGGTAAAAGCCGCAAGCGAAGCCTCGTCCCATGCGTTTAGCGACGCTAAAGCAAAGTTCTCTGAGTACATTGTTTCAAACTGTAGGTTGCTAATTAGAGAGCTTGGGTTGCATGTGTCCGCGAAGCGTTGGGGTGCTGCTGCTATGAAGGCGAATGATTTGGCTGACCATTTGGTTCAAATGTCTCATTTGCTTCATATTACCGGGGATGAAATTTCAGCAAGTGTTTCAAGACTTAGAGTTTGGTCTACTACTTTTGATGAACTCGAAACCGGCGACTTGGAGTGGGAGCCAGGGCTAGGTAAGAAGTGGCAGCGAGAAATGGCGAAGTCAAACTCGCTAATTGATTCTCAGTTCGGCCCATTCAGAATGGGGGCGCATGATGGAGAAGAGTGATTTTAGTGGCGAAATGAATCGAATATTCGATCAGTTAGTTGATCGTACTAGGAAGGGTAGTGTGGTATGGAACTTAAATCCTAGTTTTGGTGCACCTACTACTGAGTCTTTCATACTTAGGTTGCCTAAGTCGTCTGTAGTTGTTTTTTATGACAATCCGCCTTCATCTGTAGACACCTGCGGAATTTGGCTGCTGAATTCTAGCGGAATTGCTGTCGACAGAGTTATACTAGATCCGTCTGATGGTTCTTTTGGTGAAGTCCGTAGTTTTTTTCAGCTGATTAAGCGTCGGGTAAAAAAAGTAGATGAGACATATAATGATATTTTTGACCAACTGGCTAGGGATGATGATATAGGTTATGATGACAGGGATATTTCTTTTTAGTCTATGGGATTAGTGTTGGTGTCCTTCTTTAGTCGCCGGGTGCCCTCCTTCGACTCGAAGAGCGAAGGAGGCCGTAGTGCAACTCATCTTGTGACCCTCTACACTCCCCCATGCTCCTCCGCACGATCCCATTCATCACCCTCTTCATCCTGATGTTCATTACCTTCAGAATCCTCAACGCACGCCTCAAGCAAGGCCGACTCACCATCCAACAACTCAAGAAATGGATGAAGGCCTTGCTCATTATCTATGTCGCCCTCTTTGTTGCCGCCTACATCGCGATCGAATGGATTCTCTATCTGCGATAAAATGAAGTCGTGACCACCATCCTCCTCATCATCCTCGCCTTCGTCCTCCCGCCCCTCGCCGTCGCCATCAAAGACGGCGTCCGCCTCCAGTTCTACGTCAACCTGGTCCTCTACATCTTCGTGATCGCCCTCGCGATCGCCGGCAACCCGCTCTTCGGGATCATCCCCCTCGCCCACGCCATCTGGGTCATCTGCACAACGGAATGAACCTCGGTTGCCCCTCCCCAACACTCCCCCGTGCAGCTCTACTCCATCCTCGTCATCACGATCATCTTCCCCCTCGCCGTCCGCGCCCTCATGGCCAGACTCGGGCTCAACGAGCTCGCCTACATCATGCTCTTCATCTACGCCCTCGCCCTCTTCACCCTCGGCTACCCCCTCGTCGCCACCTTCTCACTCATCTACATCACCGTGATCTTCATCACAGACTACACCTCCCTCAAATAACGCCTGCAAAGACCGCGTGCATGACCGCGTGCATGACCGAGCGCCTATATGCACAGAAGGAGCCCTCGGCGATCCAAGGGCTCCCTTAGGCGTATCAGATGTGATCTCAACTATTGCAGTTCGACCTCGACAGGATCACCAAACACGATCTTGTTCTTGTCATCC
>SPJK01072885.1_pt1 | contig 13870 bp, 12 predicted proteins | sample 3741771 | NCBI WGS metagenome assembly SPJK01 (sample SAMN10925997, study PRJNA522277) | cold seep metagenome | isolation source: Elba SIP-enriched marine methane seep metagenome, extraction at timepoint T2 | place: Italy: coast of Elba, Mediterranean Sea | reverse complement strand
GGTTTAATTAATGATACCTATTGCGTCACAAGCGGAAACAAACGCTTTATTCTGCAAAAAATCAACGCTAATGTTTTTCCAAAGCCTGAACAGCTCATTGAAAATCATTTGAAATTGATTAGCCATGTGGAAACCCATCAGTATCAAAATATTGAACTGCGTATTCCAAAACTCTATTCAAGCAAAAACAATCAGCCTTATTATATAGACAAGCACCGGGATTACTGGCGTTTTACTGAATTCATCGAGAATACTTTTAGTTGCGAAACTTTGATTTCCAAACATCATGCAGAGCAAACCGGCTCTATATTAGGTCGCTTTCATGCTACTTTTCACCAGCTTGACACACACAGCTTACATGACACTTTACCCGGTTTCCATATCACGCCCAATTATTTGAATCAATATCAACAAATCGCGCTGCCCGATAATACCGATCCCCTGCTTGATGAAAACCACCAATTTATTATCAACTTTCAAAGCCAGGCTGATGTCCTGGAAAAAGCTAAAACAAGTGGCATACTTCAAGAACGTGTGGTACACGGAGACCCGAAACTTAACAACATCCTATTTGATATTAACAGTGGCAATGCCGTAAGCCTAATCGACCTGGATACCGTCAAACCTGGATTACCGCATTATGACCTAGGTGATTGTTTGAGATCCTGTTGTAATATCGGCTCAGACGAGCAACAAGTAGCAGAGTTTGAATTGGATATCTGTGAAGCAATCATGAAGGAATATGTCAGAGCAGCAGCACCTATTTTGAACGACAATGATTTTAGGCATTTTTATGATGCTATCGTTTTAATTCCATTTGAATTAGGGCTACGCTTTAGTATCGATTATTTATCGGGCAATAATTACTTCAAAGTCGATTACCCGGAACAAAATCTGCACCGGGCTCGTTGTCAATTCGGACTAGTAGATAGTATAAAAAGGCAACAAAAACGCCTCAATCAGCTCATTAATGATTGTCGGCGAATATCCTAGATAAATCAGTTGCCCACCTTAACCATCGAATGGATTTTCCAGAACAATGGTATGTTCCCGGTCGGGACCGGTTGACAGTATCGCTACCTTCACTCCAACCAGGGTCTCGATTCTACTAATATAGGCTTTAGCATTTTCAGGTAAACGCTGGTAATCTGTTATTCCAGCTGTACTTTCGCTCCAACCCTGCATTGTTTCAATCACAGGTTCACATTTAGCGTAATTATCCGCCCCTAAAGGCGCTACATCAGAAACCTGCTGGTCAAATTTATAAGCGGTACAGACACCCACAGTTTCCATTCCATCAAGCACATCCAGTTTAGTCAGACAGATTCCGGTTAAACTGTTAATTTGCGCGGATTTACGCATAGTGACCGCATCAAACCAACCGCATCGGCGCTGTCTGCCGGTAGTTGCGCCAAATTCATTGCCTTTCACGCCCAAATGCTCCCCCTGCTCATCAAACAACTCAGTAGGGAAAGGCCCATTGCCAACCCGAGTTGAATAGGCTTTGGTAATGCCTAACACATAATCAAGATGCATAGGACCAACGCCACTGCCTGTAGCCGCACCTCCGGCGGTGGTATTTGAGGATGTTACAAATGGATAAGTACCATGATCGATATCCAGCAATGCGCCCTGAGCGCCCTCAAATAAAAGGCTATCACCATTTTTTTGATATCCATATAACTGCTCGCTGACGTCGGTTAACATGGGCTTAATTTGTTCAGCATAGGCCAGAGTCTGTTCTAACACTTGATTATAATCCAGTGCATCAACATGATAATACTGCGTCAACATGAAATTATGAAAATCCATCAATTTTTCAAGTTTTTCAGCAAACCCGTCCGGATTTAGTAAATCGCCTGCACGAACGCCGCGTCTGGCTACTTTGTCTTCATATGCCGGCCCAATACCGCGCCCTGTCGTACCAATCGCCTGCTTTCCCATAGCCAGCTCTCTTGCCTGGTCAACCGCAATATGAATAGGCAGTATCAAAGCGCAGGCTTCACTGATCGAAAGACGCTCAGCTACCGAAATCCCGGCTTTTTCCAAATAGGAAATTTCATCAATCAGTGCTTCAGGCGACAACACAACACCGTTACCAATCAAACAGTGCACATTTTCTCTTAAGATACCTGATGGAATTAAATGCAATACGGTTTTCTCACCATTGATTACCAAGGTATGTCCGGCATTGTGACCACCTTGAAATCTAACCACCGCAGCAACACGATCAGTCAATAAATCGACTAACTTACCTTTGCCTTCATCACCCCATTGGGTCCCAATAACAACTACATTTTTTCCCATGCGTAATCCAGTTTTACAAAGTGGAGACAACCCAGCTTTGATTTTCTTTTCTTAAAATTGAGGTGAAAGGGTGATTCGTATCGGTCGGTTTCTGACCCGGTAATAACTGTAAAACCACTCGGCCTTCGGCACGTAAATCTCGAATTTTTTCTGATAAACCCGGGTCACTTTCCCAAGGCGCACAAATTCGTTCTGAAACCTGATGGGCTTGTTGTTTAGATAAACTGGAAAGAACCTTCAAATCGGCACTAAAGCCGGTTGCTGGACGAGATTTTCCAAACACTTCGCCGATATTATCATAACGTCCGCCTCTGGCAATCTCACGACCCACTTTATCGATAAATGCAGCAAAAACGACTCCGGTATGGTAGTGGTACCCTCTTAGCTCCGCCAAATCAAAACTGATCGACAGGTTTGGCAGAGACTTTCTAAGTGCTGCAAACAAATAATCCAAATCTAATAAGGCTTGATCTATTGGCGGCATATCCTTGGGCAGGACTTCGCGAGCAGTATTTAAAACATCCAAACCGCCATTTAATAATGGCAATTTAGTAAATGCCTGTCTTAATGAGTCGTCGATTTTGAATGAGCTGCATAATTCATGCAACTCGGTTTTATCTTTTCTTTGCAGGATATCAAACAATAATGCCTCCTGATTGATATCCAGCTCCGCGCGCAGACATAAGGCTCGATATATTTCAACATGCCCCAAATCCAGATGAACGGATTGTAACTGAGCGACCGCTAGCATCTCAAGCATTAAGGAAATGATTTCCAAATCACTCTCAATACCTGCATGACCGTAGAGTTCCGCACCAATCTGCATTGGAATCCTGGTTTTCTCCAAACCCTCGCCACGGGTATGCAAGGTTGTCCCCACATAGCATAGCCGCGAAGGACAATCAGTGCCTAAATGGCGCGCATCAATTCGCGCAACCTGGGGCGTCATATCGGCGCGTACTCCCAGCATCCGTCCACTTAGCTGATCAGTCAATTTGAAGGTTTGTAAATCCAGATCATGGCCGGTACCGGTCAGTAACGAATCAAGATAATCAATCATTGGCGGAATAACCAAATCATATCCCCAAACCGAAAACATATCCAGCAAACTGCGTCTTAAACGTTCAAGTCCCTGAGCCTGCTCGGGTAGAACTTCTTCGATACCTTCAGGCAATAACCAGGTGTCTTTCTGTAACATTTTATCAATATCCACACAAACAAAACGCCCCGGAAATCGGGGCGTTGTTTAAATCCAATCCGGTTGAAACTGCAACCGTTTATTGATGACTTTTAAAGTATTTAAAATAGTCCGAATCAGGATCTACAACCAACATATCGCCGGAACGCTGAAAGGTCTTCTTATAAGCATTCAAGCTACGATGAAAAGTAAAAAACTCAGTATCTTCACCAAAAGCTTTTGCATAAATATCGGCAGCGGTCGCGTCTCCGTCACCTCGCATAATTTCCGAGTCACGATAAGCATTGGCGATAATAATCTCTTTTTGTTTATCGGCATCCGCTTTGATACGTTCCGCGGCCTCAGCCCCCTGTGACCTAAACTCCCTAGCCACTCTGGCACGTTCCGCCTCCATCCGACTGTAAACCGAATGACTGACTTCGCTGGGCAAATCAATGCGTTTTACCTGAACATCAACCACTTCGATACCTAATTCAGCCGCTAACGGTGTGGTGTTTTTAATCAGTTCTTCACGAATAATGCCCCGGTCAGTGGATACTAATTGACGTATATTACGTTTACTGAATTCGCTACGAAATGCGTCTTTAATAATTTGATCCAAACGAATATTGGCCTGCCTATTATCACCGCCGACCGCAGTATAAAAAATATCCACATTGCCGATTTTCCACTTAACAAAAGAATCAACAATAACATTTTTCTTTTCTGCGGTTAAAAACCGTTCCGGTTTAGCATCCATCGTCAGGATACGCCGATCAAATTTCTTGACGTTATTGACAAATGGAAACTTAAAATAAAGTCCCGCTGTATAGTCTGATTTCACAATCTCACCTAATTGAAACTTAATTGCTTTTTCAGTTTCGGTCACGGTGAAAACGGACATAAACAAGATCACAAACAATACGGCGAAGCCGATTAAAATTTTATTCTGTATCATTAGCGTCCCCTTCCATCACGTCCACGCGTTGTGGTTCGTATCTGATGACCGGTATCACCGCTACGAATAGGCTGAGTGAATTTATTGACCGTGCTATTACTTGGTTGGGCAGCGGTCGAACCGGATTGAGTGAGTTTATCTAACGGTAAGTACAATAAATTATTACCGCCTTTTACATCGATCATAATGGTTTTGGTTTTACCTAACACCGATTCCATCGATTCGATATAAAGCCGCTTTCTTGTTACCTCAGGCGCTTTACGGTATTCCGTTAATAATTTAGTGAAACGATCAGCCTCACCTTCCGCAGAAGCAATGACTCTGGATTTATAACCTTCAGCTTCCTGTAATTTTCTGGATGCCGCACCCCGGGCTCTTGGGATGACATCATTGGAATAAGCTTCCGCCTCATTAATTAAACGTTGCTTGTCTTCCCTAGCTTTAATGGCATCTTCAAACGCACTTTGCACCTGTTCCGGTGGTTGCGCATCTTGAAGGTTCACACTGGTTACTTGCACCCCTGATTGGTATGCATCCATAACCTGCTGAATTTCCGTTTTGATTTCCGCGACTATTTCACTTCTACCTTCGGTCAATACAAAATCCAGGTCGCTATTACCGATCACACCCCGTTCAACACTTTCTGTCACTTGTTTCAATGTACTGTTAGGGTCACTGACATTAAATAAAAAATCTTTAGCATTTTTAACCTGATATTGAACCGCCAATCTAACATCAACAATGTTTTCATCTTTGGTCAACATCAAAGCTTCTCTTGGCACAGAGCCTAAAGTTTGCTGTCTGCCACCGGAGCGATATCCCACCTCGATGAATCGCTGCTGATCAACGTTGATGATTTCAACCTGTTCTATAGGTGATGGTAAATGCCAGTTCAAACCAGGATCAGTAGTGGCGATATAACGGCCAAATCGGGTTTCAACACCCCGGGTTCCCTGATCGACAGTATATAAACCGCTAAACCCCCAAACGATTAATGCCACTAAGATAATGACACCAAAACCTATAGAGGATCCGCCGGAACCGCCGCCGCTATTACCTCCGCCGCCAAAGATTCCACCTAATTTTTCTTGCAATGAACGAATCGCCTCATCTAAGTCAGGTGGCCCTTTTTCGTCATCTCGCCCACTCCAGGGGTCTTTTTTATCGCCGCCAGGCTCATTCCAGGACATATACCATGCTCCAATTTGAGTAACTTCAAAAAAATATACACACTGCCCTACAAAGGCAACCGTGTATTATATAGTAAAACGTTAATAAGGTTAATGCCTTAATTCATATATTGGGCTAAAAACAATCAATAAACTCGACTGCGCTAACACATCTCTACTGTTTCAATGGCTTCCAATAATCCTAAGTGTTTTTTTTCGATCTCAACGACCATATCCCATCCGCCTTGCTCGTTGCTCTCATCATTAAGAATTTCGGCATACTTAAATAACCTGGCTCTTAATGCCCCTTGTGCCGGATTAAGACGACACAGTTTTCTCACCTTAGTATTAGCAAACTGTTCCGATAATGCCAATAGTAATAAGTCAATTCCTTGTCCGGTCTGCGCTGAAACCCAAACTCGAACCACTCTTCCTGAAGCATCCCGGTCAATGCGCGGTTCAAATCCATCCAGTAAATCAATCTTGTTAAACACCATGAGCTGCCTAATCTTAGCGGCACCGATATCGTTCAGAACCGAATCGACTTGCGCAATGGTATCCTCACGGTCTTCGGCGCTGGCATCAACTACATGCAATAACAAATCGGCTTCACCAGCCTCCTGCAATGTCGACCGAAATGCCGCGACCAATTCATGAGGAAGGTGCCGAATAAACCCAACTGTATCGGCCAATATAATTTCAGAATTATTCGGCAAATCACAGCGCCTTAATGTTGGGTCAAGCGTTGCAAACAATTGATCGGCTGCATAAATATCAGATTCTGTGACATAATTGAATAAAGTCGATTTACCGGCATTGGTATACCCGACCAAAGAAATGGAAGGAATCTCCCTTTTTTTCCTTTTACTACGCCCTTGATGACGTTGCTTAGAGACTTTTTCCAAACGCTTTTGAATCTGCTTGATGCGCCCACCCAGTAACCGACGATCGGTTTCTAACTGAGTTTCACCTGGACCTCGCATGCCAATACCGCCTTTTTGTCTTTCAAGGTGGGTCCAACCCCGAACCAAACGTGTTGACAAGTGCTTCAGCTGCGCCAACTCAACCTGCAATTTACCTTCAAATGTTTGCGCTCGTTGAGCAAAAATATCAAGAATCAAACCGTTTCTATCTACAACCCTGACCCCTAAACTTTGCTCAAGATTTCTTTCCTGGCTAGGAGATAAGGGGTGATTAAACAAGACAATATCAGCATTATGTAGATTAATAACCTCACCCAGCTCCTCCAATTTCCCTGTTCCAACAAAATATTTCGGATGGGGAGATCGGCGCGCGCCAGTCACAATATGAACCGGATCCGCGCCCGCTGACTTTGCTAATTCATGCAATTCGTGCAGATCTTCCTGACCGCATTGTAGAGTGAGGTGAACGAGCACAGCCCGTTCACCTGCATCGGGACGTTCAAACAATAAAAAAACCTATTTGTAATTAATTTTGGCCTTCAGCCAAGTCATTATCCCGGGTCATTTTGACCGGCTTTCCAGGTACAATAGTTGAAATTGCATGTTTATATACCATTTGATTGACTGTATTTTTCAACATAATCACATACTGGTCGAAAGAATCCACACGACCCTGTAATTTAATGCCATTCACTAAAAAAATTGATACAGGGGTATGATCTTTTCTCAAAGTATTTAAGAAGTTATCCTGTAAATTTTGACCTTTTGACATCCGCTTTCTCCTTATTATTATAATGTTGGAAGAACACCATAACGCAAAAAATTTAATTCATAATTGCTGACAACATGCTTAATGTTCAGGCAAAACACTAAATACAGCAGCAACTCACCATATTAGTCTACTTAATTAATAGTAAGGTTTGATTTTTAAAATTCAAGTTTAGTATAGAAACAGGTTATAAATCATTATAACCACCTCTCCAATAAAACAACATACTCCAAATTGAATTTTCATATTACTGAAACCAGCGCAAGGCGTCAGAATTTAAATCTATCATCACCCATATCAATGACATTTAGATAGTTATTCGGTTCAAGAAATTTATCGTGGCCTAAATCATGGGTAACGCTGCCGATATACTCTTACTGAGTTTTCCGGCAAAAACGCATCACTCGCCATATTTCCCTCAGGCCTATTTGTACACTAATTTCCCTTGGTTCACAATACTTTTAGCGGAGTTTTAAGATAGCGCACTGCATTCAACGACAGTAAACACTGCATTAATCAAATATCCCTTCACAGATGAACATGCAGCCGCTTTTCCGGTCTAAAATTACATTATTCCTAATCAACTTGCACACAGTAGATTTTAATTAGTATGACCATCAGTGTTTTTGAGATTTTTAAAATCGGCATCGGCCCTTCCAGCTCTCATACGGTTGGGCCGATGCATGCTGCCGGCCGGTTTGCCCGACAATTGCAACATGACCAGCTGCTACATCAGACTTATAAAATAAGCATTGATCTCTATGGTTCTTTAGGCGCCACCGGAAAAGGCCATGGCACCGATAAAGCCGTATTACTGGGACTCGAAGGGGAATTACCGGAATCTATAGACCCTGATTGTGTAGAGCACCGGATCGACACCATAGCAAACCATGGCCGGCTAAATATTTTGCAGCAACACAGCATCACATTCGATATCAATGATCACCTGGTTTTTCATCGTAAAGCACTACCTTTTCATGCTAACGGAATGCGCTTTAATGCATTCCTGAATAAAGATTCTGCACCTTTTTCAAAAAATTATTATTCGGTTGGGGGTGGCTTTATTGTCGGTGACCAATCGGCTTCAGCCAACCGGGTCATCAATACTAAACCCGATCTGCCTTACTCTTTTCTAACCGCTGAATCGCTATTAGACCTATGCAACCGTCATCAGGTCTCTATCAGCGACATTATGTTAACCAACGAAAAGAGTCGCCAGAATGAAACAGAAATTCGTAAACAATTACTCAATATCTGGTCTGTAATGAAAAATTGTGTACAGCGGGGCATCAAGCAAACCGGCACACTGCCCGGCGGTATGAAAGTAAAACGACGTGCCGCTGGCCTGTATCAACAGTTGACAGAAAAACAACATACCTTACCCACCCCAATGGGCACCTTGGACTGGGTCAATTTATACGCTTTGGCAGTCAGCGAGGAAAACGCAGCTAGCGGACGAGTAGTAACCGCTCCCACCAATGGGGCGGCGGGCATTATTCCAGCCGTATTACATTATTATCGTCAATTTTGCAGCGACGCCAATGATGAGGGCGTGATGCGTTTTTTACTGACAGCCGCCGCTATTGCAATTCTTTATAAAGAAAATGCCTCTCTTTCAGGCGCAGTAGTCGGTTGCCAGGGAGAAATCGGAGTGGCCTGCTCAATGGCTGCCGGCGCTTTGACTGAAGTGTTGGGCGGTACGCCGCAGCAGGTCGAAAATGCTGCGGAAATTGGTATGGAACACAATCTGGGCTTAACTTGTGACCCGATAGGTGGCCTGGTCCAGGTTCCGTGTATTGAGCGCAACGCAATGGGTGCGGTAAAGGCCATCAATGCTTCCCGTATTGCATTAAGGGGAGATGGCACGCATTTTGTCTCATTGGATAAAGTTATTAGAACCATGCGTCAAACCGGCGCCGATATGCAAAGTAAATACAAGGAAACCTCCCGAGGTGGCTTGGCTGTCAATATTATCGAATGCTGAACCACAATGCATATAATTTAGTTATAATCCTAGGTTGTTTGTGAACAATGCTCTTCGCGTTTAAGAATATCTCGCCTCAGTGCTAGAGTTTTATGCTGAGCTGGGAGGGAGTAACGCAGAGGGTATGGTTTCTGATCCAGCATAGCGAGATCATTATTATGCTCAAATCCCGCGATCCAGTTAAAATCGCTTTTAAAACAGAAATTGGCATGGCGCTGATAATTAAAGCATTACTGTTGTATTTATTATGGCACTTATTTTTCAGAGCCCCTGTAGACGAGGCTATCAGCGCTGCCGATATATCACGGCAATATTTTTCGCTTGATTCCGTTTCCAGCACACAACATAAAATCACGCCCAAAGGACAGCCATGATCTCAGAGCAGCTTGTTGATCTTTCTCGTTTACAATTCGCCATTACCGCCCTTTATCATTTTTTATTTGTACCGTTAACCTTGGGCTTGTCTTTTATCCTGGCCATTATGGAATCGGTCTACGTGATGACCGGTAAAGTGATATACAAAGACATGACCCGCTTTTGGGGAAAACTGTTTGCCATTAATTTTGCCTTAGGCGTCACCACCGGACTGACACTTGAATTTCAATTCGGTACCAACTGGGCTTACTATTCCCATTATGTCGGTGACATTTTCGGCGTACCTTTAGCCATTGAAGGGCTATTAGCGTTTTTTCTTGAATCAACCATGATCGGGGTGTTCTTTTTTGGTTGGGATCGAATCAATCCGGTACAACACGTCATATGCACCTGGCTATTAGCATTGGCATCAAACTTGTCGGCATTAATGATTTTAATTGCCAATGGCTGGATGCAATCACCCCTAGGAGCCGAATTCAACTATCACACCATGCGCATGGAGGTCACTGACTTTTCTGCAGTCCTCTTCAACCCGGCAGCACAGGTTAAGTTTGTTCATACCGTCGCAGCAGGCTATTGTACCGGCTCCATGTTTGTACTGGGCATCAGCGCTTACTATCTACTACAACGCCGCGACATGGCCTTTGCAGCGCGCAGTTTTGCCATCGCTGCAGGCTTTGGGCTGGCATCAGTATTATCGGTGATCGTATTAGGCGACGAAAGTGGCTATACCGATGGCCGTGTACAAAAAGTGAAACTCGCAGCCATAGAAGCCGAATGGGAAACGCAGCAACCACCCGCAGACTTTACCTTATTCGGATTTCCCGATCAGGAACATATGCAAACTCATGCACGCATTCAAATTCCTTGGGTATTGGGTCTGATAGCCACACGCTCCATCTCCGAACCGGTTATCGGTTTAAAGGATTTTGTAGTAACCAATGAAAATCGTATCAGAAATGGAATTAATGCTTACCAGCTATTACAAGCTTTAAAAAACGGTCATGACGACCCGGACACCCGCCAAGCATTTGATCAGGTCAAAGATGATTTAGGTTACGGTTTGCTACTGAAAAAGTATACGCCGGATGTGGCAGATGCCACTGAAACACAAATAAAAGCTGCGGCTAAGAACAGCATTCCCCGAGTAGCACCATTATTCTGGACCTTTAGAATCATGGTGGCTTCGGGTTTTTGGATGTTGCTGATTTTTTCCTGGGCATTTTATGTTTGCTCCACCCATCAGATCACACGCTATCGCTTATTACTGTGGCTGTCGGTATTTTCAATTCCAGTACCCTGGATTGCCAGTGAAATGGGTTGGTTTGTTGCTGAATATGGTCGCCAACCCTGGACTATTGCGGAAGTACTGCCCACATTTCTCAGTGTTTCCAGCCGTTCTGTGAATGATCTTTATCTGAGCCTGTCGGGATTTATCCTATTTTATAGTCTGTTATTTGTTATCGAGGTGTATTTGATGCTTAAATACGCACGTTTGGGACCGAGCAGTTTACATACCGGCCGCTACTTCCATGAAAAAATCGGAGGCGCATAATGCTTGACTACCCAACTTTAAAAGTGATCTGGTGGTTGTTTATCGGCATTCTGATCATTGGCTTTGTGGTAATGGATGGATTCGACTTAGGCATAGCCACATTATTGCCCTTTGTCGCCAAAACTGATGATCAACGCCGGGTGCTGTTGAACGTGATCGGACCCACTTGGGAAGCCAATCAAGTGTGGCTGATTACCGCAGGTGGCGCGTTGTTTGCAGCATGGCCTATCGTTTATGCAACAGTTTTTTCCGGGTTTTACTTCGCTTTATTATTGGCATTATTTGCTTTGTTCCTGCGTCCGGTAGGCTTTGATTATCGTAGCAAGTTAGAACACCCCAGATGGCGTCAAGCCTGGGACTGGGCATTGTTTATTGGCGGCACCGTGCCGGCTATAGTGTTTGGCATCGTTTTCGGCAACCTGCTACAGGGTGCACCGTTTTATTTTGACCTTGATTTGAGATCTTATTATTCAGGCAACTTCTGGATGCTATTAAACCCTTTTGCATTATTATCCGGCTTAGTAAGTTTCAGCATGTTCACCTTGCACGGCGCCGTTTATCTACAAGCGCGAACTGCTGCGGAAATTCAAAATCGCTGCCAAAAAGTGATCCCCTGGTTTGCGCTATTATTATTGATGAGCCTGACGCTGGCCGGCATCATGATAGCCACCTGTATAGATGGTTATCAAGTGGTTTCCAGCATCGTACCGGAAGCAGCACCCAACCCGCTATCAAAACTGGTTAACAAATCCACTGGTAGCTGGATGTTGAATTATCAGCGTTTTTCGTGGCTATGGATGATACCGGTCACAATACTTATCTGCACTTTGTTAACAGTGCTGTTTTCGCGACGCAGTCACTTCATCAGCGCCTTTATCACCAGCAGTCTGGCTCTAAGCAGCATTGTATTACTGGCGGGGTTTTCCATGTATCCATTTTTGTTACCATCAAGTACCCACCCTAATAGCAGCCTTACCCTATGGGACAGCAGCTCCAGTCATACCACTTTATTAGTCATGTTTTGGGCGACAGTAGTCCTGCTACCGATTGTCATTGCTTATACCAGCTGGGTTTACCGAATTTTACGCGGCACCATCACCACGGCTGATATAAACAAGAACCAACATAACGCGTATTAAGGAGAACACTATGTGGTATTTTGCCTGGATATTAGGCGTATTATTAGCCTGTTCATTTGGAATTATCAATGTGTTATGGCTTGAAGCACAAGAAAGCCTCGACCAGCATACATCGGTTTTAGACCCTTTAACCAAGTTACCAAACCGTGTCGAGTTTCTTACCCGATTGGAGCATACAATCACTGAATTATCTTCAAACCAAGGCCGCTTTAGCTTATTAATGATCAGCTTCGATGAATTTGAGTGGGTGTCAAAACAACTTGGCGAGAAGGAATTGGATACCATGCTGTTTAAATTCAGCGACATCATCAAACATGAAATTCGCACTGACATTGATATAGCAGCCCGGTATGATGCCAAAACCTTTGCGGTCATATTACCCGGAGCCAAGCAGGCAATTGCCGAAGTAACCGCACAACACATTTGCCAAGCGTGTATCAAGCAATTAACAGCAGCCCAGGATAAATCCATAGTCAGTATTGGAATCTCGGAATATCAAAACCAGCCCGGAACCAACCAACAAAAAATCAAATCGCTATTATTAACCACAGACCAACGGCTAAAAGCTGCACAAAAAATTACCAACAATCAATATGTAAGCAGCTAATTTTTATCAACCACCTTATCTGGCTTAAACCCTAACCACGGTTTCACTAAAGCAGCATCTTGCATACCTGCCAATACCAAAACCCGACCTAAGGTTTCATCAATTTGGGCGGTTATGGTATCGCCGGTATGATAAAAAGCCGGGAAAGGAGGAAAAATGATACCACCCATTTCGGTCACACTTGCCATATTACGAATGTGCGCCAGATTGAGTGGCGTCTCTCTAGGCAACAGCACCAACCGCCGACGTTCTTTCAACATAACATCGGCCGCCCGGGAAATCAGATTATCGGCAAAGCCGTGGGCTACCGCAGCCAAGGTTTTCATTGAGCAGGGAACAATCACCATTCCATCGGTCTTAAAGGAACCACTGGCAATAGGTGCGGCAATATTATTTACATCATAACAATAACTAGCCAGTTCACTTAATTGCTGCTTGTTTACGGTCAATTCATGCTTTAAATTCATCATACCTGCCGTAGAGACCACCAAATGACTCTCCCAGTCCTGTTGTTGTTTAATAATCTCCAGAAGGCGCAGCGCATATATCGCCCCTGAAGCCCCGGTTATTGCAATAATTAAGCGTTTTTTAGCCGTCATAAAACTGTTCCGCATAATTATCAGCGGCCGAAACCAGAGCACCCACCATATCCTGCCCTTGGGCAATATGCCCGCCATTGGGTAACACAACATAATCAGCCTGCGGTAACTCTTGATACAAACTGTATGCTGCTTCCATAGGACATACCATATCATTTCGCCCGTGAATAATACTAACCGGTATCTTCTGTAAGAGGTGGCATCCCGACAAAACCTCGCCTTCTTCTATAAAATAATGATTTACAGCAAAATTAACTTCCATCATCACTTGCTGAATCAGCTTTTTATTGCCGTGTAATGCATTTTTT
>SPJK01067118.1_pt1 | contig 13880 bp, 6 predicted proteins | sample 3741771 | NCBI WGS metagenome assembly SPJK01 (sample SAMN10925997, study PRJNA522277) | cold seep metagenome | isolation source: Elba SIP-enriched marine methane seep metagenome, extraction at timepoint T2 | place: Italy: coast of Elba, Mediterranean Sea | reverse complement strand
TAATTTTGCAACTTGTAGGTTGCCGGTGAGGCACGAACCGCAACATGAAAACGACAGAACGAAGTAAAGCCCATCTAACGGGTATACAAGACTATATAATTACTAGAGATGTTTGTAACGTTATGAGTAAACACACTGTTTAATATATAATTTATGTTTACAAATACTCAACATCACTATTTAATATTAATACTTAATCCCACAGTCAAACTACAGGATCAGTAGTGACTAACATCAGAATTATTTATTTTTATCAAAGATTTCGATATGAAAGATACAGCGCATTCGCCCCATCAACAACTGCAAGCGAATACCCAACAGCTTAAGCAAATTTTCGATCAGGTGTTACATCAAGATGATGGCCCGGATATCTCTGCGATTATTGATGATCTACAGGCACAATTCCTAGAATTTCAAGAACATGATACCGATGCAAACAAACAAATGCTGCTCGATATCATTGCAACCTTGGATGAACCTGTTTTAAGTAAAGTCATACGCGCTTTCAGTTTATATTTCAATTTATTACACATCGCTGAAGAATCAGCCAATCTAAAAGAACGGCATCAGCTCACCGAAAAAAATGAACATTTCTGGCCGAATTCATTTCACGATACCTTGCTGGATTTTAAAGACAACGGGGTTAGCGCTTCAGATCTGCAAACCCTGTTAAACGACCTTTGCTATATGCCGGTAATGACCGCTCACCCCACGGAAGCCAAAAGGCGTACGGTCCGTGGTGCATTAAGAAACGTTTTTTTGAGCCATAAAAAACTGGATCAATATCCGGATGACGGATATTTCCGTAATCAGGCTTTGGACCGGTTGCAAAACCGTATTCAGTTATTATGGAAAACGGATGAAGTCAGAACCCGAAATATGGGGGTCATCGATGAATTGAATTCCGGATTGTTTTATTTTCCACTGTCTCTGTTTGAGTCCACCGTTCAGGTGTACCGGAATATGAAAAAGGCGATAGCCGATGTTTACGGTACAGAAACCGCAGAAAACATTAACATTCCAACTTTTCTGCGCTTCGGTTCCTGGATAGGCGGTGACCGTGACGGCAACCCTAACGTAAAGCCGGAAACAACGGTACTAGCTCTACGCTTGCAGGCTATCACCATTCTTGAGGAATATATACGCCGTGTCGAAGCATTAAGCCAACAATTAACCTTTTCCATTGGTTTAACTCAACCTTCCGCTGAATTCCTTGACGGCCTGGGAAACGACTGTGAATTGCTCGGAGATCTTGGTGCCACTGCAGCCCGCAGCTTTCAACAAGAACCTTACCGGCATAAACTGGCATTAATGAAATTACGCCTGGAACACACTCTGTTCCAAATTCAACAGCGCATTGATGGCTATAACAACCCTGCCGATGCACATAGCTACCGGGATGTCTCTGCATTCCAGGCTGATCTGGAGAATATCCGTCAATCTTTGATCAGCCATGGCGACAAAGCCACTGCAGAGCTTGATCTAAATGATTTAATTCGTCTGGTTGATAGTTACGGTTTTTATCTAATGCAGCTCGATATTCGACAAGAATCCAGCAACCACTCCCATGCGGTTGCGGAAATTTTGTCGGCTTCGCTGAATCTGGACTACCATGCATTAGACGAAACCGAGCGGCTTAAGATCTTAGGCGAAGCGCTCGCGACGCCCAGCATCATGATTTATGATGCCAGCAAGCTATCCGAAGCAAGCCGGGAAACCTTGCGGGTTTTTGAAATAATGGCTGAAATGCATCGCGAATTAGGTGGTTCATGTTTTGGCAAATATGTGATCTCGATGACCCATCAGGCCAGCCATATTCTGGAAGTGGCCTTTTTGGCCGCTCAAAATGGGCTTGCCGGACGCATTGGCGGACAGTGGTTTTGCCGGGTCGGAATCAGTCCATTATTTGAAACCATCGAAGATTTATCCCATATCGACAGTGTTTTAAGAAACCTTTTCAAACAACCGGAATACCGAAGCTTGTTAGAAGCGTCCGGTATACGTCAGGAAGTTATGCTGGGTTACTCAGATTCCTGTAAAGACGGCGGCATCATGGCCTCGGCATGGAATTTATACCGGGCACAACAGCAGATCATGGAAATTTCCGATGAACAAGGCATACCTTGCACCATGTTCCATGGTCGCGGAGGTACCATCGGACGTGGCGGTGGCCCAACACACGAAGCGATATTAGCGCAACCACCGGCTACGGTTCGTGGTCAGATCAAATTTACCGAACAAGGTGAAGTGCTGTTTTACCGGTATAACAATCTTGAAACTGCGGTTTATGAGCTCACCTTAGGAGTCACTGGCTTATTGAAATCCAGCTTGAGCTTGGTCCAGCCAGCTCGCAGCGACCAGCCGGAAACGCTGGATATCATGACCGAGTTAGCTGCAACCGGAGAGCAAAGATACCGGAAACTCACGGAACAAACGCCGGCATTTCTGGATTATTTTTATGAAGCATCACCGGTTTCCGAGATCAGCCAGCTCAATCTTGGCTCAAGACCTTCACACCGGAAAAAACAGGACCGATCTAAAAAATCAGTGCGGGCAATCGGCTGGGTTTTTGCCTGGGCTCAATCCAGACAGACTTTTCCTGCCTGGTATGGCATGGGCAGCAGTTTGCAGTCTTGGTGCGGTGATGACCCTGACCGCCTGGAAACCTTGAAAGCGCTGTATCGTGACTGGCCATTTTTCCGAAATCTGTTCAGTAACGCACAAATGGCGTTAAGTAAATCAAACATGAATATCGCCCGTGAATATGCGGCATTATGTCTGGACCCGGAAGTTGGCAAGGCGGTTCACGCAATGATCGAAGCCGAATACCGCTTGAGTGTTGAATGGATATTAAAAATTGCCGATTCTGACCGCTTAATTTCGGAGAACCCGAATTTAGCGGAATCACTACGCCGAAGGAATGAATTATTGGGTCCCTTAAATTTCATTCAAACCGGTTTGCTGCGTGAAGTACGTAACCAGAACAAGGAAAACAACCCGCTGATGAAACCTTTATTGGGCACAATCAATGCTATTGCTGCCGGGATGAGAAATACCGGTTAAGCCCTCAAAAAACGACACAGCTTATACAAAGTTGTGTCGTTTTATATATTTATTATTAACCAACATAAAACTGCCGCATCATACCCATATCTTCATGTTCGAGATTATGGCAATGGTATAAAAACAGGCCCTGATAATCCTGGAAAGGTTTAATGATCTCAATTTCCTGACCCGGCATCACCAACACAGTATCTTTCCAGCCATGATCTATAAAACCGTCTTTCACCGACTCGTAAGCGGACTGACTCATACCGGACGTATCTCTGGATAAAATCTGATATTGTTGTCCATGTAAATGTATCGGATGCGCCATATTCATCAACATGCCCATACGTCCATGACCACCGCGTTGATGAAAAATTTTAAGCTTCTGATAGGAATTCAGCGGTACCTTCTCATAATCCATTACCCGATTCATCGAAAAAGACATACCGTTTAATCGTGCTGACATCGGCCCCATACTCAAACCAATTGGAATCACCCGATTAGGGTCTGCCTTTTGAGAAGACCAGCGCTGCATTGTAACCAACTTATCAGGCAACCGCGGCGAATCTGAGACTTTGTGCTTAACAGTAAACTGTGCAATTTCAAAACTTTCGGACAAACCCGACATGCCTTGTCTATGGCCTCTCATCATGCCCATGCCGCCCCCCATTCCATGCATCATGCTCGGCATCGCGCCTGAGAAAGGTAAATTACGCAAGGTCATGGTACTGCCGATAGCCCGATCACTAAAATCAACCCATAATTCCAGCCTTTCTCCAGGTGCCAGCATTAAATAGGGCCTGGTAACCGGTTTCGGCAATAAACCGGCATCGGTACCGATTGCAATTAACGGTGTTCCATCATCCCATGCCAGTTTATAGATTCTGGAATTGGATGCATTCAAAACTCTAAACCGATAAGCCCGGGATTTCACTTTAAACCGGGTATCTGCTTTACCATTCACTATTATTTTATCGCCTAAAAAGCCCGTCATACGCTGATGCCGTCCATGTAAATATCGCAATTGATTGCTATAAGTGAAAGACTTATCCTGGATGATCAATGGCATATCAAACTCACCATCCGGCAGACCTAATTCTGATTCCTCCTCATCACTAACGGTAATCAAACCAGCCAGTCCCTGATACACTTGGGTGGCAGTCATGCCATGAGTATGGGAATGATAAAAACTAGTACCGGCACGATTCAGTACTTCAAATTCGTATACATAACGTTGCCCGTTTTCAATCGCATACATGGGATGGCCATCACTTTTTTGCGGCACATGCAGACCATGCCAATGCGCAATGCTAGGCTGACGCAAATGATTATTAAAAATTATTCTGACTTTTTGTCCTTGAATCAGTCTGAAAGTAGGACCTAAATAACTTCCGGGCAGTTGATATAAGGTGTTTTCCGGTCCCTTCAACAATTTACCAAAATATTTGAGGACCCGTGTTTTTGGGCCTTGAGTCAAGATTTGTACATCTGTTGCGGTGGCAGTTAATTCAATTTCCACATCCGCTTTAAAATGGTTAGAGACAGAATTAATAACCGTATTATTCCGGCCTGAAACAATTGCTGGTAAACCCAGCGCTGTGATACCAAGCCCGGCTTGAAGAACAAAGCGGCGGCGAAATGGATTGATTTTTTGGTTCATTTTAGCCCTCCTTTATTTCGACTGATAAAGTGACGATATCGAAAATTTTATAGATAGGTATTAACATACATGGATTAACTGTAAGAAGCTTTGATATGCATCAATTAATTATAATATAACATTTTTCTAATATTGATGCGCATCGTACCTCACAGTTTACACCTTAACTTGATGGTATTAACACAGAACGTGGGAACGATCTTCTGGTGTTTTATTTAAAGTGTAATACCCAAGCAAGCACTTGGTTATGTATACTGAAAGAAGCGAACATTAAAAAAATTAGATCTAATAAAATTATCTACTTTCGGCGTTTAACATCAATAGCGCCAACGATCAGCAAATTAACAACTCAATGACTTTAGAACAAATTATTGCAATAGGGATAGCGGCCATTATTGGCGGTTTAATCGGTTTTTTTATCAGCCGCGCTATCGCCGCCGCTAAATCAGGTAAACAGCGTGCTGATATCGAACTACAGCAAACTCAGATCGCTGAGCTTACCGCTCAAAAACAAAACCTTGAAAGCCGTTTACATGAGAGTGATGGGCAAATTAACCGTCAAAATACGGATTTGGCGTTATTAAAACATCAAACACAATCCTTGACTCAAGAGCGAGATCAGTATCAACAACAAACGCAAACTAAGCAACAAAAGCTAGATACCCTCCAACAGCAAATTGCTGAATCCAATGAACAGATTGCTACAAGCAAAGCGCAGCAGGACGCTTTGCTTGAAAACCTAAACGAAGCCAAGCAAAAAAACCAGCAACTGGAACAGCAGCTGCAGCAACAACAGGCTAAAACTGAGTCGGTTGAACAGCAACGTCACGTTGTTTCAGAACAACTAGCGGCACTAAAAACCAGCCTGGATGAAAAAAAACAACACTTTGAACAACAAAAGCAGCATCTGGATGAACAAAAAGCGATAATGAAACAGGAATTTCAGGTGTTGGCCAATGAAATCCTCGATTCCAAAGGCAAAGCATTTAAGGAGCAAAATAAAGTCTCAATGGATGCCTTATTAAATCCATTCAAAGAACAACTAGAGGGTTTTCGTAAGCGTGTCGATGAAGTGCATACCCATCAGACCGAAAGCAATGCAAATTTAAAAACCGAACTGACAAAATTACACGAATTAAATCAACGCATCACCGATGAAGCCTCCAATCTCACCAAAGCGCTGAAAGGTGATAAGAAAAAGCAGGGCAATTGGGGTGAATTACAGGTCGAGATGATTCTGGATCAATCCGGTCTACGCAAAGGCATTGAATATGAACGCGAAGCCAACCGCAAAGATGAAGATAATAAAAACTGGCGACCGGATTTCATTGTCAACCTGCCGGAAGGGAAGCATGTGATTATAGACTCCAAGGTTTCCTTGATTGATTATAATGATTTTGTCGCCACGGAATTGGATTCGCAGCGGGAAACCTGTCTATTACGCCATGTCCAGGCGGTACGCAAACACATCAATGATCTACACCTACGCGATTATTCGCAATTACAAGGCGTCAACTCTCCGGATTTTGTGTTCATGTTTATGCCCATCGAACCGGCTTTCATTGCTGCATTTGAAAAAGATCCCGGCCTATTCAACAATGCCTTTGAAAAACATATCGTGGTGGTTACGCCAAGCACCTTATTAGCGACGTTACGAACCATCGCAAATATCTGGTCGATAGAACGTCAAAACCAGAATGCCAAAAATCTGGCCGAACAGGGCGCCAAAGTCTATGACAAACTGCGGGTTTTTGTTGAAAAAATGGATAAATTGGGGAATCAATTAGTCACAGCACGCAATACCTATGATGATGCTTACAACACCTTAACCGGTTCACGCAGCTTAACCTCAACAGTTCAGAAATTCGCTGATCTGGGGGTCAGAGTCAAAAAAGAGTTACCGGCTACTGTCGTAGAGTCCGCGCAATTGGATGACGAAGCTGTTAATCAACTGGAACTGCAAACTCAGGATAAAAGCATCAATTAAACTGTCTGGGTTACGACTTAGGTCAATCTGAAAACTCACGTAGGATATTGAATTTTTAACTCGCTTTCGTATTTAAGTTGGTCAATCAAAGTTTGAATTCGGTATAATCATTTGCGGGTTAACAATCAATATTTCACTACCGAATATTTATTTTAGATCGGTTACATAAGCACCGGTATCGAAAACCATAATGCAGCATTCAATGACCGGATATCGCTAATTTAATAAAATTTCGTTTAACTTTTCAAAGAGGGGGTTAAAATGAAAGGTGTCGTTTTTACAGAATTTCTGGAATTAGTCGAAGACAAATTTTCACCCGATATTGCCGATAACATTATCGAAGCATCTAATCTTGAGTCACAGGGCGCATATACCTCGTTAGGCACCTACAGCCATGATGAGATGATTCAATTAGTAAGCCATTTAAGCGAACAAACCGATATTCCGATTCCTGACTTGATACGCAGTTTTGGTGAACACTTGTTTACGCGATTTTCAATCAACTACCCATATTTTTTTGAAGATATCCACCACCCTTTCGATTTTTTAAAAAACCTGGAAGACTATATACATGTCGAAGTACGCAAGCTGTATCCGGATGCCGAACTGCCTAAATTTGATTATGAAACACCCGCACCGAATTGTCTAGTGATGGTGTATAGCTCTTCACGTCCTTTTGGCGATTTAGCTGAAGGACTGATTAATGGATGTATTAAGCATTTTGAAAAACCGGTATCGGTATGCCGTGATGACCTTGAAAATGATCCAATCACACGTATTCGTTTTACTTTAAAGCAACTTGACAATTAAATGTCCGATCTGGAACGACTACAAAAACGCCTGGAGCGGGAAAAAGCGGCGCGCAAATCAGCGGAAAATATTGCTGAAACCAAAACCCGGCAGTTATTCGAAAACAACCGGGAGCTTTCCTCTCTAGGCGAAAGTATTAAAAACCGCAGTATTCAATTACAGGAAACTTTAGGCTATCTGACCGCTATTATCGACAACATGGCCGACGGTTTACTGGTTGTCGATACATCGGGCCGGATTAAACGAGTAAATCAGGCATTTATCGATATGTTCGGCTTAGATCAAAAGGATTTCACCAATCAAGCCTGCCATGAGATATTCGACCATCATCTATTGGAATTTATTGAAAAAGTTCAGGCTTTTAAATCGGCCGATCCAATTCGAATGGATATCCCTATGCCGGAGCACAAAACCGGACGCGCTGTTGCCAGCCCGATCTATGCAGGTCAGACACAAGACACCGGAAGCACCGACCTGATCGGCTCGGTGATTATTATCCGGGACTTTACCCAGGAAAAAGAAATCGACCGGGTGAAAACGGAATTCATCTCCAATGTTTCCCATGAACTGAGAACACCATTAACTTCGATTTTAGGTTTTACCAAAATCATCAAAAAGAAACTGGATAAAACCTTATTACCCGCCCTGGATGGCAATTCCAACCCCAAAATTAGCAAAGCTATCGGCCAGGTGAAAGGCAACATCGATATCATTATTGCCGAAGGAGAAAGGCTGACTAATTTAATCAACGGCGTTCTGGATATCGCTAAAATGGAAGCTGGCAAAGTTGACTGGCATTTGGAACCGCTGGGGGTCCCTACTTTAATCGAACGCGCCGTAGCTGCCACGCAAAGTTTGTTTGAACATAGTCCCGCGAAACTGGAAATCGACATTGACCATAACCTGCCTGAAATCAATGCCGATCAGGACCGGATGATACAGGTTTTGGTCAACCTGATTTCCAATGCCAATAAATTTACCGAACAAGGTACGGTGACCTGTCGCGCCACCAGCAATGGGCAGGAAACCATCATCAGCGTCATCGACACCGGCGTCGGAATTGCGCCCGAGGAACTTGGTCAGGTATTTGAAAAATTCAAACAAGTTGGCGATACCTTGACTGATAAACCCAAAGGCACGGGCCTGGGTTTACCGATTTGTAAACAAATTGTCGAACATCATGGCGGCCGGATCTGGGTCGAAAGTACAGTTGGGGAAGGCAGTGTGTTTTCATTTTCACTGCCTGTTGCTGTAAAAGACGTTCCCGACTCTACCAACACCCGGCATATGAATGCCTTTTTACGTCAGGTGCAAGGTCAGGTCCAGCTTGATAAAGTCGCGATAGGTAGCGCACAAAAACTGGTTTTGGTTGTTGATGATGAACCCAATATCCGTGAATATTTAAGGCAGGAATTGGAAGGTGCCGGTTATCAGGTACGGGAAGCTGAAAACGGATTGGACGCTGTCACCCAAGCCAAACAGCTGATGCCGGATTTGATAATCCTGGATGTCATGATGCCGATGATGAACGGCTTTGATGCTGCGGCAGTTTTAAAAAACGATCCGCAAACCATGAAAATCCCGATCGTCATTCTGTCTATCATCGAAGACCTGGAACGCGGCTATCGGATCGGTATTAACCGATATTTAAAAAAACCCATTGAAGCCGATGTATTGCTCGACGAAGTGGCCAACCTAGTTGCGCAAAAAGGCAGCCAAAAAATGGTGCTGCTGGTCAATCAGGATCCGCAGGCCATAGCCTCATTAACGCAAACTTTATTATCGGCCGGTGATACTCAGGTCGAAGTCAGTGACGGCAATCACTGCATCGATAAAGCGATTCAAATTCACCCGGATACCATCATATTCGATACCTCGATTCCCGGTTATCAAGCCATCGAAACCACCTTAAGAAAAACACCCGGTTTTGAGGACGTATCATTTATTTTATTGGGCGAAGGTGAAAATTTGACCCTGTAAATCTTGTTCCGCCGAAATTTCCGGCATTCAAATTTGAATATTCTGCATTTTGCGCACATTTGACAATTCGGTTTGATGCCAATTAAAGGTAGAATTATCCTATAACCCAAATCTTACCGCTAATACTACAAATCATGAACGCAGAGGCAAACAAGAAACTGATCTTGGTAGACGGATCTTCATTTTTATTCCGGGCCTATCATGCTGTCCCTCCCTTAACCAGTCCCGAGGGATTGCCGACCAATGCCATACATGGCGTTACCGGCATGCTACGGAAGTTAATAGAAGATCATCAAACCGAGTATTTTTCGGTGATCTTTGATGCACCAGGCAAAACCTTCCGAAATGATCTATACGATCAATATAAGGCCAACCGTCCTCCGATGCCCGATGATTTACGGGTGCAAATCGAGCCCTTGCACCATATCATCCGGGCGATGGGTATTCCCTTGATCATGGAATCCGGTGTCGAAGCCGACGATGTCATTGGCGCATTAAGCCGTATGGCTGAAGCTGAAGGTTATGATGTAGTGATTTCAACCGGCGATAAGGACATGGCTCAATTAGTCAATGAACAGGTCAGCCTGGAAAACACCATGTCCAATACCCGAATGGATATTGACGGCGTACAACAAAAATTCGGCGTGATGCCGGAACAAATTATCGATTATCTGGCTTTAATGGGCGATTCGGTGGATAACATACCCGGTGTGCCCAAAGTGGGTCCAAAGACTGCAGCCAAATGGTTAAAGGAATATGGCAGTCTGGATGCGATCATTGAACACGCGGATCAATTTAAAGGCAAAATTGGCGAAAACCTAAGGGCCAGTCTGGATTTTCTGCCCTTATCAAAAACCTTAACCACCATAAAATGTGATCTTGATTTACCCTATTGTGTCGCAGACCTGAAACAGCAAGCTTCAGATGTTGCCGAGCTCAAAGCGCTATTAACTGACCTGGGCTTTTCCACCTGGTTAAAAACATTAAACAATAACAAGTCTGAAACAACAGAACCTAAGGTACCTCAAGCCATAGAACCCGAATATGAAACGGTTTTAGATAAGCAACGTTTTAATCATTGGCTGGAGCAAATTAAACAAGCGGACATATTTGCCTTTGATACCGAAACAACCAACCTTGATTATTCCAAGGCAGAAGTGGTCGGCGTATCGCTCTCGGTTAAAAGCGGTGTGGCCGCCTACATACCGGTTGCACATAGTTACACAGATGCGCCACAGCAATTGTCACGCGATCTGGTCTTAGGTGCATTAGCTCCGGTCCTTGAAGACCCAAAGCAGGCCAAAGTTGGGCAAAACCTGAAATATGATGCTAATGTTTTAGCGAATCATGGAATTGAGCTGCGTGGCATTCAACATGACACCATGTTGCAATCCTATGTCTACAATAGCACCGCGACCCGTCATAACATGGACGATCTGGCTAAAACCTATTTGGATGTAGACACCATTCACTATGAAGACATTGCCGGAAAAGGCGTAAAGCAACTGTCTTTTGAAGAAATTGATTTAGAAACCGCGGCACCTTATGCCGCAGAGGATGCCGATATTACTTTACGTCTGCATCAAGCGCTTTGGCCCCGGTTGCAACAACAGGACAAATTACAGGCTCTTTATAACGATATAGAAATACCCTTGCTGCCGGTGTTATCAGCTATGGAACGTAATGGGGTGTTATTGGATACCGATATGCTTGCCCATCAGAGCATGGAGCTTTCAAAAGCCATTGTACATCTTGAGCAACAAGCGCATGATGCGGCCGGGCAAGTGTTTAACCTGGGCTCACCCAAGCAAATTCAAAGCATTTTTTATGATCAATTAAAATTACCGGTATTGAAAAAAACCCCTAAAGGCCAACCTTCAACAGCGGAATCGGTATTACAGGAACTGGCTTTGGACTATCCCCTGCCTAAATTAATTCTGGAATACCGCAGTTTAAGTAAACTCAAATCAACATATACCGACAAGCTCCCTATACAGGTTAACGGCAAAACCGGCCGGGTGCACACATCTTATCATCAGGCCGTAGCGGCAACCGGACGCCTTTCTTCAACAGATCCCAATCTGCAGAACATTCCAATCCGCACCGCCGAAGGGCGAAAAATCAGGCAGGCGTTTATCGCAGCACCAGGCAATCAATTACTGGCCGCCGATTATTCTCAAATAGAATTACGCATTATGGCGCATTTATCCGCAGACCCTGGTTTGCTTAAGGCTTTTTCCGAAGGCCAGGACATTCACCGCGCCACCGCCGCCGAAGTCTTTGCAGTGGCGCCGGATCAGGTAACAAATGATTTAAGACGCTCTGCTAAAGCCATTAACTTCGGGTTAATATACGGAATGTCAGCTTTTGGACTTGCACAGCAACTTGGTCTGCCGCGCAATCAGGCACAAGACTATATCGACCTATATTTCAACCGTTATCCCGGTGTGAAACAATATATGGACAATATCCGCCTATCCGCCAGGGAGCAGGGCTATGTGGAAACCCTATTCGGCCGCCGCCTGTATTTACCGGAAATTCACTCAAAAAACGCCGCCCGCAGACAATACGCCGAACGCACCGCTATCAACGCACCCATGCAGGGCACCGCAGCCGACATTATTAAAAAAGCCATGATCGCTACAAACGATTGGATACAAAACCAACAACCGGACGTAAAAATGATCATGCAGGTACATGACGAACTGGTTTTTGAAATAGCCGAGCCACAATTGGAACAAGCCGCTAAACAGATAAATCAGCTAATGTGTTCAGCAGCCAAACTGGATGTTCCATTGGTCGTAGATATCGGAACCGGACAAAATTGGGATCAGGCGCATTGACCCTAAAAATAGTTGAACGCGGATTGATAGTACAAAATATTGGTTTCACGGTACTTTAAATAAACCTTAGCTTCACCTTTAGGTTAAGTGGGTTTTTTTTGATGTGCTGTGCAATCAAGAGCGTGTGCTATAAAACGTGGGCAACTGACTTTCTAGGTTTATATTACGTGACTTCAAGAGGTAACGGTCGTAACGCTATTTACCTGGAAGAAGCATGACGAGGGTATGCAACATTGCAGCTTTTACGCTAGAATACCAAAGAATTATTGATCCGTAGCGTGCCAGCAAATGCTTTCCGAAACCAACGTAAAAAGATTTCGTGTAGCCTTTTCCTTTGCCGGAGAAAAGCGCGATTTTGTCGAAAAAACCGCGCAGATTTTAGCGCAGCGGTTTGGTGAAGATAGGATTTTGTACGACAATTTTCATGAAGCGGAGTTTGCTAATGCTAATCTTGCTTTTGATCTACCCTCGTTATATAAAAATGATGCCGACTTAATTGTGGCCGTATTCTGTCGTGACTATGAACAAAAAGAATGGTGCGGACTGGAATGGCGAGCGATTTTTTCGTTAATCAAAGAGAATCAGGCCAAAAAAATCCTGCTTAGTCGTTTTGATTCGATAGAAGGCAAAGGTTTAGATGGGCTCGCTGGCTTTATCGATTTGGATGGGAAAACTGAGGCGCAATTTGCCGACCTCATTCTTCAGCGGCTGGCAGTAAACGAAAACCAGCCAAAAAATCATTACCTAGAAATTGATAGCAACGAGGCAATTCGTACGAAGCCCACGATTGACCATCTCGATGTTCACCATAAAAGACTGGCGGCAAAGTTTTTAAGGGAGGCGCCGGATTTTTTCAAAGCGTTGCAGCAAGACTTTACAGACTCTATTTCAGCCGATGCTATTCCCGCCTCAGAAAATGAGATGGTGGATTATTTTGCAGCTTGCGCGCCGGATTATGTGCAGGAGTTGTTTTACTCGGTTCGCCGGGCATTGAAGGCGTTGAAAGAGCAGGGAATTGAAACCGCCGACGGAAAACCTACCAGTGAAGCCGCTTCGGCCATGTACTGTCTGGCGGCTATTCGATTGGTAGACAAAGCGGCTCAAGAGTCGGGCGATGCAATTTTGCAGGTTCCGCTTAGTGAAAACGTCATTTGCGCGATTATCGCGACCGCATTATTCGGTGGCGCATTACGCCTTCAGGCCGCGGAAAACGGACTGCCAAGCGCGGAATGTGTATTCGAAGTTCAGGTGCCCGCCAGCGGGGATCAGATTCAATTTGGTTTTGAACGCGCGCTCTATACGGCCTTGTTCGAGAATAAACAACAGGCATGTCTTGATGCGATGGATACTCAGCCTCTGACGAAAGACGAACGTAAACAACTGGCCGCACATCTTCGAACCATAAAAAACGTCAATCGCGACTGCCTAGCATTAATAGTTCATGGCAACGCAAATCAAGATTCCGCCAGGGCCTTTAATGAAAAACATGAAGTTCCAGTCATGTTTCCCTCAAGCGAAGCGGCTACCATCATTGTAGGAATGGACGCTGACG
>SPJK01014240.1_pt1 | contig 13885 bp, 15 predicted proteins | sample 3741771 | NCBI WGS metagenome assembly SPJK01 (sample SAMN10925997, study PRJNA522277) | cold seep metagenome | isolation source: Elba SIP-enriched marine methane seep metagenome, extraction at timepoint T2 | place: Italy: coast of Elba, Mediterranean Sea | reverse complement strand
GTTAAACCCGCTTGACAATGCACAAGTGACCAGTCAGTTAGCACAACTTTCTACTGTCACAGGTATCGATAAAATCAACAACACCTTAGAAACATTTATGGCCAATATGCAAGGTAGCCAATCGTTACAAATGGCCAACTTGATTGGACATGACGTGTTAGTTGACGGTAATGATATTAGCTTTGACGGCACTAGCGGCTACTTTGGTGTGGACGTACCCGCCAACACAGATGATTTAAATATTTCAATTACCGATGCTGCAGGCAACCCGATTAGAGAACTTTCTCTCGGCAGCCAACCAGAAGGTGTTTTACGCCTCAGTTGGGATGGTTATGGCGATGCTGGCGATCAAGTCCCTAGCGGTAACTATAAGTTTAATGTGACAACGACGATTGGTGGTGAAACAGGAACCGCACAAGGGTTAAGCCTCACCCAAATCAACAGCATCACGACCAGTGGCACAGGTATCAAACTTAACTTAAATAATGCAGACACTGTCACAAGTGCAGATTTAAAACAGATTTTCTAATGTTAACGCAACATCTTTAACGAGATTGAATAGGAGTAAACCATGAGTTTTCAACAAGGTCTAAGTGGTCTAAATGCCGCTTCAAAAAATTTAGAAGTGATTGGCAATAATGTTGCCAACTCAAGTACGATTGGATTCAAACAATCCCGTGCAGAATTTGCCGATGTATACGCAAACTCACTCACAGGTGGCGGTGCTTCACAAATTGGTATTGGTACCAAACTTGCTACGGTCGCACAGCAATTCACTCAGGGCAATATTTCTGCCACTAGCAATTCATTAGATGTCGCGATTAATGGTGATGGCTTCTTTCGTATGAGTAACAACGGTGAAATCAGCTATACCCGTAATGGCCAATTTCAAATGGATAAAGAAGGCTTTATTGTGAATGCCAGCAACAACCGACTAACGGGTTATACCGCTGACTCCAATGGCGTGCTGTCAACAGGCTCTCCTGCAGAAATCAATATTAACACTGCCGATATTGCGCCGATTGCCACGTCAGAAGTGACGGCCACTCTCAATTTAGATTCGACCAATGGCACATTGACGGCTGCAGGCTTTGATCCAACAGACCCTGCCACCTATCACAACTCAACAGCGCTCACTATTTACGATAGCTTGGGTAATGAGCATGCCTTGCAAAGTTATTTTGTGAAAACAAACCCTGGCGAGTGGAATGTATTTACCACTGTTGATGGCAATTCAACCACCACGTTACCAGCCTCATCCGCTGTGCTCACATTCACAGGTACAGGTATTTCACCAACATCGGTGCCAGCAGCGCCAACCTTTAGCTACACACCAACAACAGGTGCGACGGGGCCGCAATCTATTGCATTAGATTACTCAAACAGCACACAGTTTGGTTCCGCATTTAGTGTGACCACACCAACGCAAGACGGCTATGCTTCTGGTACGTTAGCGGGCTTTAATATTGCTAAAAATGGTGAAATTATTGGTCGATATACCAATGGTCAATCACAAACCCTCGGGCAAGTTGCTTTAGCTAGCTTTACGAATCCGAATGGCTTACAACAACTCGGCAACAACTCTTGGTCAGAAAGTGCTGACTCTGGTCCAGCTGTCGTTGGCGCGCCAACATCAGGTGGTTTAGGCGTATTACAAGCGTCTGCTGTTGAAGACTCAAACTCTGATTTAACGGCAGAACTTGTGAATATGATTACCGCGCAGCGTGTGTATCAAGCCAATGCGCAAACCATTAAGACACAAGATCAAGTGTTACAAACACTGGTTAACCTACGTTAATTAATGGTTAACATGAAATAGGACTGACCAAAGGAGAACAGTATGGATCGCTTAATATACACCGCGATGACAGGGGCAAAACATATCCTTGAACAGCAGGCGACCAACTCACACAATTTAGCCAATGCAACCTCCACTGGCTTTAGAGCACAGGTTGACTCGTTCCGTGCTGTTCCCGTGGTTAGTCAAGGTTTACCCACTCGCGCATTCGTCGTCGATGCAACCGTTGGCGCAGACTTTAGAGCAGGCGCCATCCAAAGCACAGGACGCGATTTAGATGTGGCCGTACAAGGTCAAGGCTGGCTCACTGTACTGCGTGATGATGGGTCTGAAGGCTTCACCCGTAATGGCGCACTTAAGTTAAGTGAAAACGGCATATTACAAACCGCGACTGGGCAAACGATAATGGGGGATGGCGGCCCGATTAGTATTCCACCTGACGTTGCGATTACCATTGCCAAAGACGGTACTATTTCTGCGGTCAACAATGGCACATCACCAGGCCCATCCAATGTCTTAGGTCGATTAAAACTGGTCAACCCTGATGTCAATGGTTTAGAAAGAAAAGCCGATGGTTTATTTGGCATGCGAGACAACAGCTCGGTAGAAGCCGATGCCAATGTCACGATTGCCAGTGGTGCTCTTGAAGGCAGCAATGTGAATGTGGTGGATGCCATGGTGAACATGATTAGCTTGGCAAGACAGTTCGAAACACAAATGAAGTTAATTCAGAGTGCTGAGAATAACGCTAATAAAGCCAGTCAACTCTTCAATTTAACTGGCTAGTGCTTAAGTTAGCATAGACCTTAACGATATTATCGGCTAGCAATAGCCAAACTTGAGATGAAACAACATGATTCGCTCATTATGGATTTCAAAAACAGGTTTAGATGCACAGCAAACACAAATGGATGTGATTGCGAATAACTTGGCAAATGTCAGCACCAATGGCTTTAAACGGACACGTGCTGTATTTGAAGATTTACTTTATCAAAATATTCGTCAACCAGGTGCCCAGTCATCTCAGCAAACACAATTACCTTCTGGTCTACAGTTAGGCACAGGTGTGAGATCGGTTGCCACCGAGCGCAACTTTTCACAAGGCAACTTACAAGACACGGGCAATAGCAAAGATGTTGCAATTCAAGGTCAAGGTTTTTTCCAAGTATTGCTGCCTGATGGGGAAACTGCTTACACGCGTGACGGTTCATTTCAAGTGGATAGTCAAGGCCAACTGGTCACTGCCAGTGGTTTTGCCATTCAACCAGCCATTACGATTCCTGCTGATACCACCAGCGTTACAGTTGGTCGTGATGGCACTGTTTCCATTACGCAAGCAGGCTCTGCCACCGCCACTGAAGTTGGCTCATTACAGTTAGCTACTTTTATGAACCCAGCGGGTTTAATGGCAAAAGGTGAAAATCTATATGTAGAAACATCTGCTTCTGGTAACCCGAACACCAATACACCAGGCACCAATGGTTCCGGCACATTGGCACAAGGTTTTGTAGAAACATCAAACGTGAATGTTGTAGAAGAGTTGGTGAATATGATTCAAACCCAGCGCGCTTATGAAATTAACAGTAAATCAATTACAACATCTGATCAAATGTTACAAAAACTAGCGCAAATGTAATATGGGCTAAGCAGGATGTACGAAAGCAGTGAAGGTTAAAGGATAAACATGTTGAACAGCAATCAAAATCAAGTCATGGCAAACACGTTAAAGCACGCCAAAGGATTACTTGTCTTTGTTTTCGCTTGTTTTTTAAATGCTTGTGCCATCACTCCAAGCACGATTGTACAAACGCCTACCACAGCGAAGCCAGTCGCACCGAAACCAGCGGCTGCAACCAGTGGGGCTATTTACAGTGCCTCTTCACATCGCGCGCTCTTTGAAGATAGACGTGCTCGTTTAATTGGTGACATCCTCACCATCAGTATTGTAGAAAAAACAACCGCGAACAAAGCAAACAGCAGTTCCAAAGCAAAATCTGGCTCAGTTAGCGCCAGTGCGGCAGTGCCGACAGGCTTGCCAGTAGACTTCATGAAAGAAGCTATTGGTATATCAGCAGACTCTGCAATTGATTATGAAGATGAAGCGGATGAAAACGCCAGTAACAATTTCACTGGCAATATCACCGTCACCGTGATGGAAGTATTGGCTAATGGCAATCTGGTTGTTAGTGGTGAGAAGCAAATTGCACTTGATAAAGGCACTGAATTTGTCCGCTTCTCAGGTGTGATTAACCCCGACGACATTGCACTGGGTAATTTTGTTTCTTCAACCAAAGTGGCAGATGCAAGAATTGAATATCGTAGCAACAGCAAGTTAGACGCTTCGCAAGTTGCCTCTATTCTCACACGCTTCTTCTTAAGCTTTATCCCGATATAAAAAGGTCACTTTAGCATGCTAGACACACTCAAACATTTTAAAACATCTATCCACCAGCACTGGGCAACCATTGCGGGTGTGTTGTTGCTAAATGTGTTGATATTTGTCATTAGCCTAAGTGTTAGCCAATTAGCCCATGCTGACCGTATTAAAGATTTAGCGACGATTCAAGGTGTCCGCAGTAATCAATTAGTCGGCTATGGCATTGTGGTTGGTTTAGATGGAACAGGTGATCAAACCACTCAAACCCCATTTACCGTGCAAAGCATGATTAATATGATGAAACAAATGGGTGTGAGCTTGCCAGCAGGAACAAAGCTACAGCTTAAAAATGTTGCTGCTGTAATGTTAACCAGCTCTTTGCCACCTTTTGCGCAGCCTGGTCAAACATTAGATGTCACCGTTTCTTCTATTGGTAATGCAAAAAGTTTACGTGGTGGCACTTTGGTTATGACACCATTAAAAGGGGCTGATGGGCAAACCTACGCGATTGCACAAGGCAACTTAGTCGTGGGTGGTGCTGGGGCCTCTGCCAATGGTAGCCAAGCGCAGATTAACCATTTAAGTGTGGGCAGGATTTCTGGTGGTGCAACAGTAGAACGCGCTTTGCCTAACTCTATCAATGTGGCAAACACCGTTACTTTAGAGTTAAAAGAAACAGATTTCTCTACCGCAAGTAGCATGACCGATGCGATTAACCAATATTTTGGTAGCAATACGGCAACCGCACTTAATGGGCGTGTTGTACAAGTGAACCCACCTGCTAACAAAAGCCGCATTGGTTTTCTTGCTGAGTTAGAGTCTATCAATATGGAGCCAGCGCAAACCAATGCTAAAGTGATTCTGAATGCACGGACAGGCTCTGTTGTCATGAACCGCGCGGTACGCCTCGAAAGCTGTGCCATTTCACATGGCAATTTATCTGTATTAATCAGCTCAACACCTGTGATTAGCCAACCACAAGCATTTTCAACAGGTGAAACCGTTGTAGCAGAAATCTCTCAAATCGAGATTAATAAAGAGCCAGGCAAGATTGTACCAATCCCTGCGGGCGCCTCATTATCTGACGTGGTCAAAGCGCTCAACGCAATTGGTACAACGCCACAAGATCTATTAGCGATTCTTCAAGCCATGAAGGCAGCGGGTTCATTACGTGCTGATTTGGAGGTCATTTAGTCATGATTAATGAAAGTGAACTTTCAGGCAAACTGGCTTTTGATGCAAACAGTCTTAACAAGCTAAAAGTATCAGCAAAAGATAACTCTCCAGAGTCCATCAAAGAAGTTGCCAAACAATTTGAAGCCGTATTTATCAATATGGTGATGAAGAGCATGCGGGCAGCAACACCGCAAGATGGTATTTTTGACAATGAACAAAGCCGCACATTTACGGCCATGCTGGATCAACAGCTCAGCAATGACTTGGCAAACAAAGGATTAGGATTAGCAGATATTTTGGCGCGCCAACTCACGAAAGTGAACGGTAGTGACACAACGGCCATGACACAAGCCGTCTCTGGTGACATTCGCAAGGCGGATAGTCCAGTCGGTGTGAATCCTTACATCCCAGCGTTATTAAAAGATGTAGGATACACCACAACACCAACCGTCAACCCGCCAGTGACGAACAATGCAATTCCCAAAGTACAAACACCTAGCCACCTTTCTGGACATGCTGCCACATTCCATGAGCGTTTAGCTGGGCACGCGGCCAAAGCAAGCAAAGAAACAGGGATGCCTGCCAACTATATGTTGGGCCAAGCCGCACTAGAAACAGGCTGGGGTCGAAAAGAAATTACAGGACGAGATGGCACCAATAGTCACAACTTATTTGGCATTAAAGCCACAGGCGGTTGGAAAGGTAAAACCGTCGAAATCGTCACCACAGAATATATTAATGGCGTCAAACAGAAACGGTTAGAAAAATTCCGTGCTTACGATAGCTATGCTGACTCATTTAAAGATTTTGCCAATTTGATTCAAAAGAATCCGCGGTATCAATCCGTGGTGCAAAACATTGGCAGCATTCGCGGTTATGCCCGCGCGATGCAAGATTCTGGCTATGCAACCGATCCGAAGTATGCCAATAAGCTCGCCAGTGTAATTAATAAATTAACGGCATGATTAAAGTTTTACGGTGAGTAGCCGTTAATGAAACTATAAGGCTAGAAAGAACAGATTATGGGAAGCAGTATTCTTAACATTGGCAAGTCCGCTCTAAATGCAGCGCAGGTAGGTATTAGCGTTGCAGGGCACAATATTGCCAATGCATCAACAGAAGGCTACTCTCGTCAAGAGATTGTGCAAACTGCTGCAATGCCACAAGACTTTGGCTTTGGCTTTCTCGGTCAAGGCACAGACATCTCGCAAGTTAAGCGCCAATACAATGAAATCTTAGCCAAACAGTTTAATAATGCACAAAGTGCTAGCAGTGCCAATACGGCTTATCTTAGCCAAATGCGTCAAATTGACAATGTGTTAGCAGATGAGTCTGCAGGGCTGTCTCCAGCATTCCAACAATTTTTCTCAAGTGTGCAAGCGCTCTCATCAAACCCAGCTGATAACGCAACAAGGCAAGCGGTCATTTCCTCTGCAGAAGCATTGGCCAACCGTTTCCAAGACATTGGTAGTCGATTGCAAGATTTACGCACTGGGGTAAATGCGCAGCTAACAACTTATACAGAACAAGTCACCTCTTATGCGCTGCAAATTTCCAAGCTGAATGACACCATTAGTAAGTCATTAGCCGCGGACAGCCTTAATGCACCAAATGATTTAATGGACCAACGTGATTTAATGGTTTCGCAATTAAATCAATTAGTCAAAGCAGAGGTGCAACCCCAGCAAGATGGCTCTTATAACGTCATGATTGGCAATGGCATTCCTTTGGTGATTGGTAATAAACCTTATGGCTTAAAAGCGGTGAGTTCCAGCAATGACCCTGCGAGATTAGAGGTTGCCTATGTGAGCAATGTCACTACTGAGTTGAGCCCGAATAGCGTGACCGGTGGTGCCATTGGTGGTTTACTACAATTTAGAAGTAACTCATTGGATGGCATCCAAAATCAACTGGGGCAGCTTGCGACTGTTTTCGCATCCACATTTAACACCCAACATCAAGCTGGCTATGATGCCAATGGTGTTGCAGGCACAGCACTATTTAACGTGCCCAGCCCACAAACTTATGGCAATGCCAACAATAGTGTGACGGCAACACTCAGTGCCAGCATCACCGATGCAACCGCATTAACTGCCAGCGATTATCGCGTGCAATATGATGGTAGTAATTACAACATCACACGACTCAGTGACAACAGCACGCAAACTTTTGGTAGCTTGCCACAAACAGTCGATGGCTTGAGCATCAATGGCACACTGGCATCGGGAGACTCCTTTTTGGTACAGCCTACACGCTATAGCGCCACTGCAATCTCAGTCGCCATTAGCGATGTGAATAAAATCGCCGCCGCTGATGTTGCTGGCGGTAGTGCTAATAACCGCAATGCTTTATTACTAGCCGACTTGCAAAATCAAGGCACGCTCAACAATAGTAGTGTCAGCTATGAAAGTGCATTTGCCCAAATCGTAAGTGCCGTCGGCAATAAAACCAATGAATTAACCATCATTGGTGATGCAAGTGAAGCATTGCTCACCCAAACAGCCAGTGCGATGCAGGCTGAATCTGGTGTTAATTTAGATGAAGAAGCTGCTAATTTATTGCGCTATCAACAGGCGTATCAAGCGGCTGGTAAAGTGATGCAAATCGCGAATTCATTATTTGACATACTACTCACAATCGGTCGATAAGGTTAGAGCCATGCGTATTAGTACAAACACAATTTTCCAAACAGCGATTGCTAAAATCAGCGACTTACAAACTGCACAATCGAAATTGCAACAACAGATTTCAAGTGGCAAGCGTGTGCTCACGCCTTCTGATGATCCTATTGCTGCATCACGTGCAATTGAAATCTCGCATTCGAATAGTGTCAATACGCAGTATGCAAGTAACCGCCAGGTTGCCAACACCCATTTAACAGGTTTAGATAATTCATTGGCAAGCATCACCGAATCGCTCACCGCGACACGCACCTCATTGGTTGGCAATGCAGGGACAATCTCGGCCGATCAAAGAAGTGCCCTATCCACCAACATCAAAGCGGCACTCACCACTTTAGTGGGTTATGCCAATACCAGAGATGCCTCTGGCAACTTTATGTATGGTGGATTTAGTAACGATACCGCACCGTTTACTGCGACGGCTTCTGGCGCAACTTATAACGGTGATAACAACCAGTTACTATTGCAAGTTGACCATCAACGCCAAATGGCAGTCAACGTGTCTGGTAGCAGCTTGTTTCAAGCGGGTGGCAACGATATTTTCAGCACCTATAGCGACTTAGCTGCGGTATTGGACAACCCAGCGTCGACTGATGCTGATGTGGAAACTGCCGTTGCAACAGCACTGACAAGCCTCGACTCTGCGATTAGCACGGCTGCCAACACCCGTTCTGCGGTCGGTTCTAGATTAAAAGAACTTGATGCGCTCAATGAGGCTGGTGCCAACCGTGAATTGCAATATGCGCAAGCGCTTTCAGAGCTACAAGATCTCGACTATGCACAAGCACTTTCTGACTTGTCACAACAAACCGTCATCTTAGAAGCCGCGCAAAAATCGTTTGTACAGACCACTGGCTTATCTCTATTTAACTATATTAATTAGTTAAACCATTTCATTTTTTATTCCGCGCTTTCACCAGTGAATACTGGTGCGGCGATTTGTTGCATATAAGTAATACCATCTTGCGTAATTTGTTGCATGGGCAACAGCATACTTTGCATAGCAAGCGCAATCACAACAAAGCCGATGGACAAGGTCACAGGGAAACCAATCCCAAATAAGTTGAGTTGTGGTGCCGTCCTAGTCAGAATCCCCAGCGCCATATTCGTCACCAATAATGCAGTAATCACAGGCAAAGCCAATAGCATGCCCGTACTAAAGATAACAGCACCCCAATCGACAATTTTCATGGGGTTAATCCCTTGCCCATCGATTACGATAGGCATGCTCTCAAAGCTATGCGTCAACACACTGACCATCATTAAATGACCATCTAAGCTTAAAAAAATCAACATCAGCAACATCGTAAGAAACTGACTAATGGCCGTATTCTGCCCTTGTGTTTGCGGATCAAAAAAGGTGGCAAAACCCAAGCCCATACTCATGCCAATCATCTGCCCGGCAATGCCAACAGCGGCAAATATGAGCCGCACAGAAAAACCCATGGCCAAGCCAATAATCACCTGCTGCACTAGAATGAGCAAGCCTTGCAAAGAAAATATTTGAAACTGAGGAATTTCTGGTAGCGTCGGGATAATCACCAAAGTGAGTGCCAAACCCATGCCGAGTTTCACTCTAATTGGAATCGCACGGTCACTCAAAATAGGGGCTGTTGCAATCACCCCAAGCACCCGAGTTAACGGCCACAGCAGGCTAATAATCCAACTATTAATTAGCTCGCTACTAAATGAAACCATGTTCGCAACCGATGCATCAAACCTGGCTAACGCGCCATTGTCGGAATATTAGTAAAGACAAGATTCATATAATCCACTAACGTCGTTAGCATCCATGGCCCTGCAATCAGCAACACAAGAAACACGCCGACTAATTTAGGAATAAAAGACAATGTCGCTTCATTAATTTGCGTTGCTGCTTGAAAAATACTGACCAATAGACCAATTAACAACACCGTTAACAGCATAGGACCCGCTACCAATAAAGTGATTTCCATGGCATTTCTGCCATAATCCATTACGCTTTCTGGTGTCATCATATTCCTATCCTACGCTTTCGGTGCTAAAAGAAACTTTGTACTAAAGAGCCCATCATTAATTGCCAGCCATCCACTAATACAAACAGCATCAATTTGAATGGCAATGAAACAATTGCTGGTGAAACCATCATCATCCCCATCGCCATCAACACACTGGCAACCACCATATCAATGATGAGAAATGGAATAAAAATGGCAAAGCCAATTTGAAAAGCTGTTTTCAATTCACTGGTGATATAAGCGGGTACCAGCACACGTAGTGGCACGTCTTCTGGTGTATCAACCGCTTCCATTTGCGCCATATTGGCAAATAAAGTCAGATCGTTTTCTCTGGTTTGCTTGAGCATAAATTGCTTTAACGGCACGGCACTTCTATCAAGCGCCTCCTGCATGGTAATCTTATCCTCAGATAAAGGCTGATAAGCCTCCGCATAAATCTTATCGATCACTGGCGTCATCACAAACATGGTTAAAAACAGCGCCAACCCAATCAACACTTGGTTTGGTGGCGCAGATTGCGTACCGAGCGCTTGCCTCAATAATGAAAGCACAATCACGATGCGTGTAAATCCAGTCATCATCAACACAATGGCTGGTAAAAAGGTCAGCGAAGTCAGCAGAATTAGCGTCTGCAAACTGAGTGTATATTCTTGCCCGCCTGTCTCAGAAGGAGTCGCGTTGATTAAAGGTAAGTTGTTTTCAGCGAATCCTGCAAGCGGTAACAGCAGCAGCCCAAATAACAAACTCACCAGATAGATATGCTTTTTTTTCATGGCTAGCTTCAAGATTGCGACCTCCCGAGTCTTGCCTTTGCGGCGTTAGTAGATCGCTTCAACCATGCTGAGAATGGCTTACCAACCGCCGCACTTGAGGCCGCATGTGCGACATCTGCATCCACACCTTCTGTTTTAGTTGCCATTGTCGCGGCCGCAATATCAGCACCCGCTTCCAAGTTTGCAATGGCATTCACTTGCCCTTGCGCAACGCCAACCACTAACCAACGGTCTGCTACTTCTAATACCACTACTCGCTCGCGGGAACCAACACTTGCACCACCAATCACTTTAATCACCGCATTTTGTGAAACCGCATTTGGCAACATGCGCTTCACGGCCCAACTGATGAGTGCCATCACAGCCAGCACCACAGCTAAACCAAGCACCATTTTCAGAATACTCCCTGTTGGTGATATCGGGGCGACTTCAGTGGCTGCCAAGGCAGTGGCTTGATAAGTAGTGAAGCATAGTGCGGCCAGGCTGCGTTTCATTGATTGTTCATCTTTACTTGTTAATTTTTCGGATACGTTCTGCTGGCGTAATAATGTCCGTTAGGCGAATACCAAACTTATCATTAACCACAACCACTTCACCTTGTGCAATCAAACAGCCATTCACCAATACATCCATCGGTTCACCAGCCAATCCATCAAGTTCAACCACAGAACCTTGCGCCAATTGCAGTAGGTTTTTAATAGCAATTTTGGTACGGCCAAGCTCGACCGTCAGCTGTACAGGAATATCTAAAATAAAATCGATATCGTTTTCTGTATCCGTTTCAATCCCTTTACCACTCAACTCAGAGAACACTTGCGCTTCTGCTGTCTGCGTTTGCAAAGCACCATCGCCAGCTTGCTGTTCAGCCATGGCATCACCCCAGTCGGCCTCGCCGCCTTCTGCAGCTGCTTGCGGCTCTGCGGCGGCCTGCTCAGCCATCGCATCACCCCAATCTGCTTCACCACCTGCAGCTTCCGTGGTGTTTTCAGTCGTTTCTGTGGCTTCTTCTGTATCAGTCGCCATGATTCTCTCCTTTGATGTATTCAGTCGCGTTCGACCTTAGTAACTTTTGTACACGCAATGCATATTGGCCATTAAACAAACCATATTTGCAGCGCATGACTGGAATATTGTCGACAACCGCGTCGACCTCTTCACTAATCGGTAATGGCACCACATCGCCCACTTTTAGGTCTAATACCTCATTGAGCGTTAATTTCTGTTGTGCTAAATCAGCAACAATTTCCACCTCTGCGGCTTGTATTTGCTGCGTCATTAAACGTACCCAACGTTTATCAACACCCAGCACTTCACCTTGCAAAGTAGACGTTAAAATATCTTTAATTGGCTCCAACATGGAGTATGGGAAGCAGAAATGCATTTCACCACCCACTTCACCCAGCTCCACGTTAAATGTAATCGCGACAATCACTTCATTAGGTGTGGCAATATTGGCAAACTGCGTGTTCATTTCAGAGCGAATATACTCAAACTCAACGGGGTAAACAGGCTCCCATGATTTAGCATACGTTTCGAATAAAATATCAATCACACGGCGAATAATGCGTTGCTCTGTTTGGGTAAACTCACGTCCTTCTACACGGGTATGAAAGCGTCCATCGCCACCAAACATATTGTCGACCATTAAGAAAGCCAGTGATGGGTCCAGCACTATCAAACCCGTGCCCCGCAGCGGGTTCATGTGAATTAGATTCAAATTGGTTGGTACTACTAAATTGCGAATAAAGTCGCTATATTTAGAAATGCGAACAGGGCCAACCGAAATCTCAACGGAACGTCTGAGAAAGTTAAACAAGCCAATCCGCAATAAGCGCGCAAACCGCTCATTAATAATCTCAAGCGTGGGCATCCGACCACGCACAATCCGCTCTTGTGTCGCTAAATCATAAGGGCGGACCTCGGATGGATCAGCCTCATCCTGCTGAGCATCATCCTCGTCTCCATTAACGCCCTTTAATAAAGCATCAACTTCATCTTGAGATAGAAAACTGTCCGTCATCGTCTACGCCACCAACTGATTATTGAATCACAAACGAAGTGAAGAATGCTTCTGTTACCGTTAAAGGCTCACCACCTTCACTATAAGGCTCATTCACACTCTCGGTAATCTCTTCAGCTAACATTTGCTTGCCTTCCATATCAGAAATCTCACTCGCCAGCTTGCTGGTGAGTATCATCAAGATACGGTTTTTCACTTGTGGCATCCGCTTTTCAATTTCATCCGCATCATGTGCGCCAGATGCATTTAAAGTGATATCCACTTGCAAAAACTTTTCACCCTCTTCTGGGTTTAAGTTGACAGTAAATGTATCGAGTTTTACAAATACGGGATCTTTTGGCTTCTCAGCCTCCGCCTCTTCAGCCGCATGTTCCCCTTCGGCAGGCTCGCCACCCATCATTAAAAAGCCGGCGACACCGCCACCAATAAGCAACAGTGAAACAACTGCGATAATGATAATCAGCTTTTTATTCGATTTCTTCGGCGCGGGCTCTTCTGCGCCTTCTTCTTCAACTTCAGGTTCTTGTGCCATATTATTTCCTTTTAATTAAATCATTTGCCGTAACTATGATTCATTATCCAGAAACTTTAGGTCAGTAGATGCGTGGAATAGAGAGGGAAAATATGCCTTATTGTGCTGATTTGATATCAGCGACAGGCATGGTATTACGCCGCTAAGGCTGGGCAGCCTTAGCGATTTTAGTTAAAAACCTAAGCTATCAAGCAAATCGTCCACTTGCTCTTGATTTGAGACAACATTGTCTACCGACTCAGGTGCAATTTGAGGGCCATTGAGCAAGCCCGTGTCTTTATCAAGCGCAGGCACTGGCTTATTAGGGGCAAAATCAACCAATGTTCTCACCAACTCTTGCTCAATGGTTTGCGCAAGCTCTGTAATCTTCTTAATGACTTGCCCTGTTAAATCCTGAAAATCCTGTGCCATCATGATTTCCATCAACTGCTCTTTCGTGGCATTAGAATTTTCAGTCGTTTGTTTTAAGAAGGCCAAAGTCTCTTCTGCCGCATCGTTATAGTCTGTTTTCAGTGATGGTGTTTTCATCAC
>SPJK01034700.1_pt1 | contig 13892 bp, 10 predicted proteins | sample 3741771 | NCBI WGS metagenome assembly SPJK01 (sample SAMN10925997, study PRJNA522277) | cold seep metagenome | isolation source: Elba SIP-enriched marine methane seep metagenome, extraction at timepoint T2 | place: Italy: coast of Elba, Mediterranean Sea | reverse complement strand
CTTCTCGCGGCGACGCAGCGAACGCGGCGGCCCGCGGCGGATAAGTAAGTATGCCGAATTTCGCTGTATTCATTGCAGCGATGCCTGAAGAAGCCCTACCCTAGCAACTTAATTTGATGTTTTCTTCAGCTAAAAGCAGTAGATGTTTATGACGGGGCTGGCTTATCTGGGTAGCTTTTTGGCCTTTCAATTGCTTAGTTAAGGAGACTTCTCGCGACGATGCAACGGGCGCAGCGATTCGCGGCGCAATATTATCCGTTGCGAGCCGCCGCGTTCGCCGCACCGTCGCGAGAAGAACCCTCTACCCTACCGTCCTACCTTGACCACTTCACGGGTATACGTCCGTCCATCCGTCAGTACCCGGACGAGGTATACGCCGGCAGGTAGCTCGTTCAATAGGATTTCTTCGCGGTAATCTTCGCCAAAGGCGGTAAAAGCCTGCTGCTGTAGCACCCGGCCAGTCAGGTCGATTAGCTGCCAGTGGCCGCCCTGGCCGTCGAAACCGGTTAGTTCCAAGGTAGCTAAACTAGTCGCTGGATTCGGGTAGACACTCAACCGCTGGGCGTTTTCCAGGTTCTCTGTATTCACCGATTGCGGTACAGTGAAGTCCATCCGGATGCCCGCTCCGTGATCGGCTTGCAGACTCATGACGGGTAACACAATCGTCTCCGTGACATAGCGCCGGAAACTCAGGTTACCATTGCCTACATTCTGGCCAACAGCTGCCCAGTACCAAAAATCGAGGCCATCATCGCCGTCGTCCTGGAAGTCTAGGGTATAACAGCCTGCCGGCAATGCGATATCGTCGCGATAGGTCGTGTTAGCTGACATATTGTTGCGCGATAGGACGACATTCCCACTTCCGTCACGGATGGTATAGCGATTCTCCTGTGGCCGATTGTTCGTTCTGATTTGCAGCAACAGATCTGCTTCTTCGAAGAAACGCGCTGGTGTGAAGGTCGACCGCATCGAATTGTTCGCCGCATATTCATCTGCCCCGCCATTGGGGGACGTTATGGTCGCATAGAAAACCGGTTCCTCTTCATCCGTTTCCCAGAACATATGATCGTCCATTGGCAGTTCTACCCACTCGCTTTCCAGAAAGTCCAGGCTGCCGGTCCAGGTGTATTGGGCTGTATTGCCGCCTTCGACGCCATAAGTGATGTCGAGGGTAGTCAACTCACTACTCCCGGTATTCTTAATGATAATCGTTGGTGTATTGCAAGCTGGATTCAGGCGCTCGTATTCGACGCGTTCGTTGGTAGGTCGCACAATCGCTTCGATAGCTGCATCGAGGCTATGATTAACTGGGCCATAGGTCACCATTTGCGTGGCCACCAGGTAATTGGCCTGGTCCATGAAAGCGCCATTGACACCATAGTCAACTTGGACGCTGCTGCCGATATCATCCGGCAGGTAATATTCATGAACATCCGTAGCGGCACCCGGGCACCAACCTGCACGATCGAAGATCCAGGTACCACCTTGCGGGTAGATCGGGTTGTCGCCACACTCTTTCCATACCTGGAATGGGAACTCCTGCGTACCGCCGTTGATATTTAAGAAATGCTGACGCTGGACGAACTCGCCGTTCTGGCCGTGGCCGGTCACGCTGGCTTTCAGTTTGTAGGTATCGCCGTCAGGATGCAGGAGAAGGTCACGTGGCTCAAATACGTCATCATCCAGAATGGGCTGGTACCAGCCGCGAGCAAATGGCCAAATGTTCTGAATATCGATTACTTCCCGCGGTGGTGTACCGGTGATAAACCAGAACTGAATATCCATCTCCTCCTGATTTTGCCCGCCCAATTCCATGGAAAGTACGCGATCTCCACGAAGGATGGGTTCGAAATCGGTGACGTCAAAAAAGAAGGTCTTGCCTTGTTCACCCAGATCGAGACCATTGCCGTAAGGCGTTACCAGTGACAGGATCTCGAATTTAGCCGAGCGCTTATCGTGATAAGTCAGTGTGCCAATATCGAATTGGCCTTCCGGTTCGATGAGGATAAAGTCGATGAGGTTACCGTCTTCATCATAGATGAAAGTTTCGGTAGCCGGAAAGGTTTCGTAGACGCCGGTCTGGATAAGGTTGTTCTGGTCGTCAACCGCGAACTCCACCACTGTACTCGGATAAACAATTGAAGAATCGAGCACTTGATAGGTCGTTACATCAGCCGTTACATCACCTTGTCCCCAGCGCACATTGTAGCGGTAAGGAATGGTGGTCCAATTCTGGTTGAGGTCTTTCCCCCGGAAAATCTGCCAATTCGGCCCGTAAATATTGGCGTTATAGTTATTGCCGGAAGCATCCTCGGCGAGTAGGCCAGCCCCTTGATTCAGCGGATAGTGCACAATCAAGTGATCATCTTGCGGATGCGTATTTGGAATGTCTTCCGTATACATGATCTGCTGGATCTCCTCGGCGGTCAGTGCCACGCGCCACAGAGAGAAGTTATTGAAGCCACCTGGATAGTTCAGGCCGCCGTCGGCATTGGCACCAACGATCATGTTATTGGCGGAAATGGGCCGGAAGCGATCGCCCTGGCTGTGCCAAAGCTCACCATTGAGGTAGATCGACATGACGCCGGTGGTCGCGTTCTTGGTGAATGCCCAGTGGTTCCATTGGCCTTCAAAGTCTTCTGGATTCGCTGCTTTTGATATACGGTCATAGCCGGTGCCATCATTACCGCAATCCCAGTAGATGTTGCTGTCGCTCCAGGGCAGGTGCACGTTCATCTGGCGGCGGTTGGCCGCATCGCGTGCTTCGAAGACGGTGTTGTTCGCGGGTAACACATTGGACAGGCCATAGGTCCAGAAGGCTACCGTCACCTCTTGATCCATGCCAAGGGCTTCGCTCGGTACTTCGATCCAGCCGTTGCCATTCAGCCCCAGGAAATGTGGCTCTTGTGGGCTTGGGCTGGCACCGGTATGCACTGTCGTTTGGTGGCCCGCAAATCTGACGGTGGGTTCACCCTGGTTACCCTGATGGCTATATTCCAGGAGAATATCGCTGGAACCATCCCAATCGAAAGGCTGGTAAAACGGCAAAGTTGCCCAGCCAGTCTGGTCGAAGTTGGTACTACGAAAGTAGACTTCCGTAAAGCCATTGATATCCTGGACATCTCCTTCGAGGGTTTCGCGGTCCACCGCCTTCAAGCGCAGGCGCATGAAAGGAATGTTTCCTCCAGCCGTCTGCACCTCGAGGTCCAGCGCATTGATGGGACCCGCCGTTAAACCGGCATTCATCAGGTCTTCGGCCAGATAAAGGTACTGTTGCCGCGAGCGCGGGAATAGATCGGAGGAGAACATCGGCGAGGAGCCGTCGCCAAGCTCGTGGAAACTTAGGTTATCGGTATTGAAGCTGCTCTCGTATTGGTTGTACTGGACATAAGTGTAGTAAGGCTCATCAGTATAAGCAAAGACATCGTTATCGTAGCCGGTGATGAGGTGTGTAGGATGCGTACGGCGCGTAGAGTCGAGCCGCGTAGGATCAGTGATGAAGGTGTTGCAGCTATAGTCCCATTCGCGGCAGCCCACGCTCCCGCTACCGACGGCCAGATCGTGACAGCGCATGTTGTAGCGCATGATAATCTTTTCGTAGGTCTGATTAGGGTCATCCGGGAAAGTGTAGGTCCCCGAACGATTGTCATCGGCCCAGGTCAGGGTCTGAACGACGATGGTGTCTTGAGCAGACAGGTTGAGGCAAAGGCCAATAGCAAGTAGAAGGAGTAGACGTTGCGCCATAGTAAAAGAAGGTTACAGGTAAAGAATCAGTAAATATATTACTCTCTGTTCATCCAGCCCAAGCTTTCGCTTCCAAGTACGTGACGACGACATTCATCATCATAGACAAGGGAACAGGCCCGGCAAAAGAATCGCAAGGCAACCTTTCTTATCCTGTTGAACCATATAGAGGATTGACTAACTAATGCAAACACTCGACATGAAAAGAGCGGTACAACTATTCTTCTTAATCGGCTTAACTATCCTGTTAATGTCCGGGACAATTGATTTGGACAATTTACTGAACTACGAAAACCAAGCTATTCCGGCCTACATCACAAAAGATAATACACCCGCCGATAACGCTATCACGGATGAAGGGGCGACTCTCGGTCGTGTTCTCTTTTACGATAAGAAACTCTCTGCCGATAATTCCATCTCTTGCGGAAGCTGTCATATCCAGGAACACGCTTTCTCCGATCTTGATACCGTAAGCGTGGGGATTAACGGACATAAGACACCGCGTCATTCCATGCGATTGGTCAACGCCCGCTTTGGTGATGAGACAAAATTCCGTTGGGACGAAACCGCTGAAACACTTGAGGAGCAAATGATCATTCCCATCAAGAACGAGCAGGAAATGGGATACAGTGGAGAAAACGGGATGCCGAGCTTCGAAGACCTAATTGCGGAGATGGAAGCTACTTCATACTATCCATCGCTCTTCTCTCTGGCCTTCGGGGACTCCATCATTACGGAAGAGCGTATTCAGCGAGCGCTCGCGCAGTTTGTTCGTAGTATCCAATCCTTCGATTCTAAGTACGATATTGGTCGTGCTCAAGTCGACGATGACCTAGTCGATTTCCCGAATTTCACTTCCCAAGAAAACGCGGGCAAGCAACTCTTCATGGAAGCATTCGAATGGGAAGAAGACAGCATTACAGTGATGGATGTCCCCGGCGACCCCGGGGGAACTTTTTTGATCGCCAATCGAATAAGCGGGGGCTTCGACTGCGCCACCTGCCATGTCCCGCCAGAATTTAGTATTGACCCCAATTCCTTGAACAATGGATTCGTCCGCCCTTCATCCAACTTTCCAGGTGACCCATCTTGGCTTGATGGCACGCGCGCTCCTACTCTCCGAGATCTGATCAAAGCTGATGGGGAAAGCTTGAATGGGGGTATGTTCCACTCTGGGCAAGCTTTACACCTACAAGACATCTTTGGACACTATACATGTCGCCGTCTTGATGAAGCGGATAACCCGAATTTAGACCCAAGACTGAGGCGGGTAAGCACTTCAAGTGGTGAGAACATCGCTATCCACCTGAATAATACCGCGATGGAGCGGCAACGAATTTTCGCTTTCCTGGCTACACTGACCGGAACGGATGTCTATACCAATGAAAAGTGGTCGGACCCCTTCGATGAAAATGGAGACATCACCATCATCGGAGGTAATATTACGTCCACAAATGATTTACCTGAAAAGGATAACTACGTTCAAATCTATCCGAACCCTGTCTCCGACCAGTTCATGGTCACTGCTGAGCTGCCGTCCTATCAAATTGAATTATTCAATGCGGCAGGCCAGCGCCTGCAGCTAGTTGCTCCTAGTGGTCATACTTTTGCTGTAGACGCTTCTAGTTTACCGGCAGGTTTGTACTTTCTGAAAGTACAAGACGAGCAGGGCAACCTTCTTGAAGTTCATAAGGTGATTAAACAATAAAGCGGGTTTGTGCACAGCTGTAGGGGAGTGAATAGAACGATGCAGGGCAACGTCTCCTTTGCAACGGTTGAAGTCGGAACTACGCGTAACGGGGAAGCCAGTCTTTTCAACCCAAGCTAAATTCCTGCCTTCCAAGGAAGAACTTAATAGGGGCGGTAAAGATGATATTCAGTACTTTTAGTGTCTGCGGGCGCGGGCATTAAGGAGTTGTGTGTACTGAAAAAACGAAAATGAGTAATCTACCAAGAAGAACAATTTTCAATCCGGTAACCTCTGAAAGAATAACCTTCCTTCAAACCTCAAATGAGACAAAGGGAAAAAAGACCCTGGTTGAAATTGAACTAGGTCCAAAGGGAAAAGGTCCACCGCTTCATTTTCATCAAAAATTCACCGAAGAATTTGAGATGGTTAGCGGACAAATGAAGGTGAAATTAGATAAGAAGGTTATTACCCTAAACGAAGGCGAACGTTGTAAAATTGACATTGGCAAATTGCATACATTTTGGTCAGAATCAGAAGAGCCTATTGTTTTTCGGGGGACTTTAGAACCGGGAAATGAAGAATTCGAAAACGGGATCACCATAATGTTTGGTTTAGCTCGTGATGGCTATCTAACGAGTAAGGGATTTCCCAAAAGAATATCCCATGCGCTGATTGTTGGAGAATTATCAGATTCGCATGTAAGAGGAATCCTTGATTTTGTTTTTCGTCTTCTAGCGTTCTTTACCAGCAAGGTAAAATTGGCCCGAGAAAGGGATGAACTAATAGAGAAGTATTGCCAATAAGAAACACTACCTGCACAATGAATAGCTGCCTGTGCTTTCGAAAACCCCGGCACTTCGGGTCTTTGCTAGGGCTACGTTTTCTGCCTAATCTGTGCAAAAAACCTGCTCGACCAAAAAGGCCACCTAAATAGGCGCTTCTTACTGAAGTCGTTACCTTTAGCGCCCTATGAATGAATACTTTCGGTCAATCATTTTGCAGTGCACGGGAGCTTCTTCTTTGATGGAAAAAGAGGTGATCCAGGAACTGTGGAGCGGATACGGGAAAATCATACGAGTTGGCTTGGAGGACGCTACTGTGGACAGCGTAGTCGTCAAGCATGTGCAGTTGCCCGTCCATAAAAATCACCCGCGAGGATGGAATACGGATATCGGCCATCAACGAAAGGTGACCTCCTATCAAGTAGAAACAAGCTGGTATGACACCTACAGCAAAAACAGCTCCGCCCGACTGCCGCAATGTTTGGCTGTTGAGCGGCAAGGCGATGAAGTGTTAATGGTATTGGAAGACCTGGATGCGGCGGGCTACCCCTTACGCAAGCGAGCCGTCGCCTGGCAAGACATAGTGAAGTGCCTGGGGTGGTTGGCCCAGTTTCACGCCAGCTACCTGGGCAAAGTGCCAGATGGGCTCTGGGACGTAGGCACTTATTGGCATTTGGCGACCCGGCCGCACGAATTAGCCGCATTGGATGATCAACGCCTCAAAGCGGCCGCCCCTCTCATTGATGAAAAGCTGAATAGCTGTGCTTATAAAACCTTCGTTCACGGCGACGCCAAGCTGGCCAATTTCTGTTTCGCACCCGATGGTCAGGTGGCTGGGGTAGACTTTCAGTATGTGGGTGGCGGATGCGGCATGAAAGACGTCGCATACTTCATAGGAAGCTGTCTGAACGAAAGCGACTGCGAGCGTTTCGAAACTCAAATCCTGGACACCTATTTCGAGCATTTGCAAGCTGCCTTTGAGGAACGAAATGATGAATTGGAACGAGAATGGCGGTCCTTATACCGAGTAGCCTGGGCAGACTTTCATCGCTTTCTAAAAGGCTGGAGCCCCGGTCACTGGAAAATCAATAGTTATAGTGAACGCGTTACGGTGGAAGTGATTGATCAACTTTTTTGACGTGAGGTTTTGCTATCATGCAAGCCGAGCAATCAAGTTTTAGTTTCGCAGCTCTCACGGGATTAGGTACATGGAATTTTAACTTTTAATGCGTTCAATGTGCGTTAGCTTACTCCTTCAGGAGCTGTGCCATTCCGATAAATTCGGAAGCAGCACTAAGGTGCGGGCGGAACGGGAGGGGTGGTGGCCGCTCACACCTCCGATTCCGACCAAGGTCAGAACCACCTCCTGAAGGAGTAGTTCGCTTTCTATGCTGGGGCAGGTATCCCCTCCGGCCTCATTTTCATCAAGTCTATAGTCATGGATCTCTTGTCTCTAAAAAATAGCGCAATCGAAGCTGCCCTTTCCGCGGGAAGAATCATTCGGCAGTCGATGAATGCCGACGTTTTGGTCGAGAAAAAGAAGGGAGGGACCAGCTACGCCTCGGAAGTTGTCACTGTGGTGGACCGAGCCTGTGAAACCGCCATTCTTTCTCATTTGCTTCCCAGCACTGAGGCCTTTAGTATCGCTCTTTTATCCGAAGAAACCGAAGATGATGGGCGTCGGTTTACCGAAGATTTCTTTTGGTGCATCGACCCGATGGATGGAACACTCCCCTTCATCGAGAAGCGGCCAGGCTTTTCGGTAGCTATCGCCTTAGTTGCCAAAGACGGGAGGCCGCAGATTGGCGTCGTCTACGATCCCAGCACGGAAACCTTGTACCACGCTGCCAAGGGACATGGGGCCTATAGGAACGATGCTCGCTGGGACATTACCCGCACCAATGGCCACTTGACCTACGTGACCGATCGAAAGCTAAAGGATACCCCTCATGCTGCCAAAATAGAACGTTGGCTGCATGAACAGGCCGCACAATTGGGAGTAAATGGCATTCAAGAAATGGCCGGAGCCGGCTCGGTATTGAATGCGATCCGGGTGCTGGAAAATGGCCCGGCATGTATGCTCAAACTTCCGAAAAAAGAGCGCGGTGGCGGGAGCATCTGGGACTTTGCAGCTACGGCCTGCATTTATCAGGAGCTAGGCCTGCCCGCAACGAATTTCACTGGCGGGCCATTGGACTTGAACAAGGAAAAGGGCACTTTCATGAATCATCAAGGGGTGTTTTATGCTAATTTCACAGTCGACCATAAGCGCAGGCTTAGCCCATAGCGAGCTACGCCAAACGCTCTCTGTCAGCTACATATCCGCAGCTAATGGGTGGTAAGCCACTGCAAAAGTGCGCAATCTATAGTGACATACCGTGCTTTTCGCACGCAAGATTGTAGATATTGCGCAGCACGTATAGAAGAAATTGGCAGCAATTAATTTATTCTCTTCGAATAGTAAGATCTGCTATACTGACCGAAGAGGCTTTGGCTCCGCCCACCGCGTAGCAGCCATGTAGTGAAACCACTTCGCGTCATGTATAATTACGAAAGTTCTCAAGCCAACTTTTAAACGTTGTGGGTTTCAATAGCCCAAACCAACCATCTTGACAAAATCAAAAAAACGAAAAATGAAGAAACTCCTTGTGATTATTCCAATAGTGCTTCTTAGTGCTTGTCGACCATCAACAGAGCAAGCTGAAGTGCTAACATCAGACAATCCATTTGAGCAAGAATGGGATACGCCGTTTGGCATACCGCCTTTTGATCAGATTAAGGATGAGCATTTTATGCCTGCGTTTGAGAAAGGCATGGAAGAAAACCTTGCTGAAATTGATGTAATCGTGAATAACCCTGAAGCGCCTACGTTTGCCAACACGATTGAAGAATTAGAACGATCTGGAGAGTTATTGACTAAAGTGGCTAACGTCTTTTTTAATCTGACCGGTTCGAATACCAATCCACAACTACAAGAATTACAGCGTGAATTAAGTCCCTTGCTATCTGCTCACACCGATAGGATATCACTGAATGAAGGACTATTTGATCGTGTTGAAGCGATTTATCAGGATCGTGACAACCTTGACCTGAGCAATGAACAGCTCAAACTTCTGGAAGATACCCGTCAGGGATTTGTTCGCAGTGGTGCACTGCTGAATGAAGAACAGAAAATTCAAGTTACAGAGATCAATGCCAGTATTTCCGAGCTAACGACGGCCTTTGGTCAGAATCTATTAGCTGAAACCAATGGCTTTGAATTGATTTTGGAAGAGAGTGACCTAGACGGTCTTTCTGACGGTACCATCGCCGCAGCGGCTGAAACAGCAGCGCAAAAAGCGGAGGAAGCTGAAACGGAGGAAGAAAAAGCAAAATACACAGATCGATATGTATTTACGCCGCATCGCAGCAGCATGTATCCCTTCCTAACAGAATCTACCCGACGTGACCTACGTGAGCAGTTATACGCAGCTTATGTACAGCGTGGTGATAACGATAACGAAACGGATAACAAAGAGATCGCTGCTAGCATTGCCCAACTGCGGGCAGAGCGTGCTGAGTTAATGGGTTACGAAAGCCATGCACATTTCATGCTGGAAGAGCGTATGCTAAAAACCCCTGAAGAAGTCTACGATCTATTAATGCAGCTATGGATACCTGCCCTGGAAAGAGCCAAAGTCGAAGTTGCCGATATGCAGGCTATTGTCGACGAAGAAGGGCACGATTTCGAAATAGCAGCATGGGACTGGTGGCACTACTCGGAGAAAGTCCGCAAGGTCAAATATGATTTAGATGAAGCTGCCCTGAAACCGTACTTATCGTTGGATAATGTACTGAACGGCGTGTTTGAAACGACCAACAAATTATGGGGCTTAACCTTTACCGAGTTGGTCGATATTAATGTTTATCACCCGGATGCACGCGTTTGGGAAGTAAAAGACAATGATGGCAGTCACTTGGGAATTTTCATCGGTGATTACTTCACGCGTTCAAACAAGCGCGGTGGAGCATGGATGAGCAGTTTTAGATCGCAATCAAACCTTGATGGCGAAGAACGCCCCGTGGTGGTGAACGTGTGTAATTTCCCAGCTCCCGTTGGCGATGATCCAGCACTGCTCAGTTTTGAAAATGTCGTTACCTTATTCCATGAATTTGGTCACGCCATGCACGGTATATTAACCAATGTTACCTACAGTAGCATGTCAGGGACATCGGGCCCTCGGGATTTTACCGAGTTTCCCGCACAAATCCTGGAACACTGGGCAAGCGAACCTGAAATTCTGAAATCGTTCGCAACTCACTATCAAACGGGTGAAGTGATGCCGGACGAACTGATCGACAAATTACTGCAGGCCGCTAAGTTCAATCAAGGGTTTGCCAATACCGAGTATCTGGCGGCATCCTTATTGGATATGGATTGGCACACCATCACTGCTGGAGAAGATCTTAAAGATGCCGATGCGTTTGAAGAAGCTTCCATGGCTAGAATTGGCTTAATTGACGAAATAGTACCTCGCTATCGCACCAGCTACTTTGCCCATATATTTGCCGGTGGCTACGCTTCTGGATACTACAGTTACGTTCACTCAGCTGTACTTGATTCGGACGGTTTTGCCGCGTTTAAAGAAACAGGGGATGTATTTAATCCTGAACTTGCCGCAAAGCTGAGAACGCATGTCTACGAAAGAGGCTCAACGGAAGAAGCAATGGACCTCTATGTCAACTTCCGTGGACGTCAACCTACAATCGATGCCCTGCTGAAAGTGAGAGGGTTAGATGGTTCCACAAACTAAAGTCCTTTAAAGATATTTGAAACATGAGTCAGCCCGAGCACGAAGTAAAGTGAAACTAGTTTTGGTGCCGTCAGGTACCAAATATTGGTAAAAGGAAGCAAGTAAACGATCGATGGTCGTGCTGTAGGTACGAACTATGAGGAAAAACCTTTCATATTCCGTACCTACGGCACGGTGGCAAAGCCTCACGTGATCATTTTACCAACAGCTTGTCCCTACGGGACTGTCCTAAGAGAAAATTTGGGTTGACTCATGTTCGTTTACAATTTTCCCGTTACACTCATGAGGCTTCTAATAACACTTTCCTTCTGTGTCTTCCTTTGTTCCAGTTCGGTAGTTTTCTCCCATCCGCAAGACGAACTTGTCATCCTGGAAATCGAACAGGGAGAATTGACCTTCCAGGATCAGGAAATGACTGCCGAATATGAAGCAGCGGTAAAACGCCAGCGGATGCGTAAACTGGCAGCCATGCCTTGGCAAGAAAGATTTATGCTATTTATTAAGGCTGGTGTAGAGCATATCATTCCTAAAGGCTTAGACCATATCCTGTTTGTATTAGGGCTATTTTTTTCCAGTCTTATTTTTAGATCGTTGCTTTGGCAGGTAACCGCCTTTACGCTTGCACACACCATTACATTGGCACTGGCTGCATTAGGCATTGCACAGGTTCCAGGCGCGATAGTCGAACCCCTTATTGCGCTTTCTATCGTCTGGATCGCAGTCGAAAACTGCGTGTTTACAGAAACGAACAAATGGCGCCCTGCCATTGTCTTTGGCTTCGGCTTACTCCATGGCTTAGGCTTTGCAGCCGTATTAAGCGAATATGGATTACCGAAAGACAATTTAGTGCCTTCCTTACTGGCGTTTAATATTGGTGTGGAAGTGGGGCAGCTGCTGGTACTACTTGCTGCGGCGGCATTGGTGTGGTTTATTCGAAATAAAAGCTGGTATCGCCAGAGAATTCAAATTCCAGCCTCGATAATGATTGCTTTAGTCGGTTTATTTTGGTTTATCGAAAGGGTGTTCTTATAGTAAGATTCGGACCGGCCAGCTTATTTGATAATCAGATGGCGTAATAAAATGAATAGAAAGAGGTCCTTGATAAATTATACCATATGTATCACAAGTGCCCGTAAAAGCTATCGCTATAGGGTTGATTTCTCCAGCCCCCAGGAGCCGCCTTATTTCTTCAAGCTTTTCAAGCTCGGTACCTATAGTCATCTCGAGTACGTCCCGCATGAAAGTCAAGCCCTGACCACGCGAGAAACTATTGACGAGCAGATAAATCTAACAGTGATCCGACAGGAGCACCGCCGCTTCTGGGGATTGCTAAGAAAGCAAGTGGAAGACGTTGTGGTACTCCCTGATCAGGATTTTTATTTCCCCTTCGATTTCGGTTATCATTATCTCTTGTATTATAGAGCTCCGCTGTCATTCAAAGAAATGCTAGCGAAAGTGACCACGCTGGCCAGGGTGACGGAAAATATGGAAGGCCTGGCCACAGGCAACCATTCCCAAACCCAGACACTTGTAACGGAAAACTCCTTCGTGCTGGTGATGGGCTATGACTATGCTTCTGACATGGCATTGATCATGCAGGAGGAAGAGACCGACCAGATCATCAAGCGATTACAGGAGCTTCAGCTTGCGAACTTTGAAATCGAAAAATATGCACTCCCCTCAAAGAACACCTGGTACGAAAGTTGAAAAACGGAACAAGGCCGTCCTTCTATTGCTATTTATCTACCTGACCGCCTGTCATTCGACTACTGATCATCAGGCTGGCTGGCAAAAAGTCTTTCAAAACGATGCCAACGGAGAAGTGCTTCACGGCGATAAATCGAAACTGATCGATGCCGTTCGGCTAGGCTATCCGGTGCGGATCGGTTGGGGCAGCAATCGCGTTGAACACGTGGCCGATGCTGACTTTTTAACCATTTTTGAAGGCGAGGAAGTCTTCGCTCAAATCAGGACAATCCTTGGTCAGGCGCCCCGAATTGACGGCGATACGCTTAAAGTGAGATTCAGAACCGAAAACCACTGGACAAAAATTGCCGGAACCAATGGGTATTCATCCGGCCTGATGACCAACTACCTTAAGGATACCCTTGTAGGTGGCGGCACCGACCGATATACCGCTACCACCTGGTACGTGTTGTATCCCTCTCATCCACCAGCGATTGACGGCCTTCCACTTTGGCGGAAAGACGCCCCAAATTGGGAGAAGTGGCGAAAAACGCAAAATAGTCAACAACACACCGATTAAAAGGCACATGGAAAGTGTACTGAAGTAAAGCTTACTTAGAGCCTGTCGGGAAATTTGGTCTTCAACTAGTAATGAGTCATTTTTTCCTAGATCAAGGCGGGAAAACCGGAGTTTAGCAGCGCTAAATGAGGATTTTCACAACGCTGAGATCGGTAAAAAGGGCCATTAGTAGGCCGATTACTAAATTCCCAACAGGCTCTTAGCTCAACCTATAGAACTTAAGCAATGGCAATTCCTAAGAAAGGCTCAAGGTTAATATGTGTTCGAAAAACAAATTACCGCTGGTTGATTCGTAAGAAAGCCACCTACAGCCAAGTTGATTATGGTATAGGGTTTTTACACGTAGCTGTCGCATTGGACGACAAGCCTGGAGCTACCTTAGTGATTTTCACCAATCATCAGCATCCAAATGATTGGGCAACTGAGGAAATCATTCCAGTTACTCCCGCGCTGGTCGCTTCCTGGATTTCATCGGCAATAGACTTGGGATGGCAAGCAGACAAGAAGGGTCCACAATTTCACGTGAAGATTAATACAAATGGTCAAATGAAACCGGTCTAACACCGCTATACGATCTTGGATCAACGCTAATATACTGACGTTGATGAGGTTTCACT